>Ga0307488_10004936_pt1 | contig 11070 bp, 7 predicted proteins | sample SB02metaG_FD_202248 | JGI IMG/M metagenome (GOLD analysis project Ga0307488, IMG submission 202248) | Sea-ice brine microbial communities from Beaufort Sea near Barrow, Alaska, United States - SB 0.2 | ecosystem: Environmental > Aquatic > Marine > Coastal | place: USA: Alaska | collected 2017-05-06
CGAGGGACCAAGAAAGAAAAGAGTAGACACACCTAGATCAAAACCTGGTGTTGCTGAGTTTTTAGTCTGGACAGAAAATTCTTACGACAAGATTTCATCTATTGCTAATAAGGGTTATTTAGCGATTAAAAACAAATCAACAATGAGAGAGCTTACAAGAGTAGAAGCGGCAGAGCTAGAGTCCTTAAAATTAGATGTTTTGTCTAATGTTGAACCCATGAGCGATTTTGATGAAAAAGATATTGCCAAGATCATAGGTTCTACCAAGAAAATGCCACAAGATCTTTCAGAAAAACTTAGAAAAGAAAAAATAAACATAGTAGACATGAATATGGTAGCTTACAAAAGACACGCTGTTTCCTCGTATATAGAGCATTTCCTACCCAGTTAGAAGTCGTTTTATTAAAAATAAATAAAATTCGTGTATAATTCATAGAGGCAAAAATGAAAAAAAACATAAAAGTATTCCAGAGCGAAATAAATGACGGCATTGGCGAACTCGTAAAGAGTACGGCTAGTGTTGCGTATTGTTCTGAGGCTGTACAGGCTGATGCCTTCAAGGTTCCAGTCAATATCGCTGACAAATGTTTTGCAGAAAATAAAGATCAAATAGACCTATATTACTTAGAGTCTGTTCTTGTTTCTTGCGGCTGGAATAAGAATGACGACGTTTTTCTCTCTGAGGCGACGTGGGACGCTAGGAATACACCAGAAGATAAACAGTTTAACTTTATGCACGATGAGAATGATATTATCGGACATATAACTGGGAGCTATGTTTTAACCAAAGATGGTAAAGCGGTAGCGGACGACGCTTCCATTCCAGAAGATTTCGACATAATTACCCAAGCTGTACTTTATAATAGTTGGACGAATGAAGAAAACAGAGAAAGAATGACAAAAATTCTTTCTGAAATAGAAGAAGGCAAATGGTACGTTTCTATGGAATGTCTATTTGCAGGATTTGATTATGCACTATCAAACGAGGATGGTAACAAGAAAATACTAGCAAGAGACGAAGAGTCTGCCTTCCTAACAAAACACCTAAGATCTTACGGCGGAACCGGAGAATATGAGGGATATAAAATTGGCAGAGCGCTAAAAAATATCTCTTTCTCAGGTAAAGGTCTAGTCTCAAAACCCGCTAACCCAAGAAGTGTTATTTTAAAAAGCGTAGCTTTTACTTTAGATGACGAAACTAATTTCGACGTAGGAGAATTTAATATGTCAGATAACTTACTTGAAAAGCAGTTGGCAGAAGTTCGCGATGAACTTGCTACTGCTAAATCTGAGAACGAGGCGATTAAAGCTCAAATCGAAGAAGCAAAAGACAAAGAGTTTGCTTCCAAGGTAGAGGCTTTTGAGTCAACCGTAGAAGAAAAAGACGGAAGCATTGCAGAACTTGAAGAAAGCATCAAAAGCTCTCAAGCTCGCGTTGCTGAACTAGAGGACGCATTAGCAAAATCTCAAGAAGACCTCACCGTTGCCATGAAAGACATGGACGCGATGAAGAAAAAAGAGAAAATGGAGAAGCGCAAGGCAGGTCTCGTAGAGGCTGGTCTGACCGAAGAAGAGGTTATTGAATCTCTCGCTAACTTCGACTCTCTTGAAGATAAAGCTTTTGAAGCTGTCGTCGCTTTGATGAAAAAGAAAGACGAGAAAAAGAAAGAAGCAGAAGCTGCTTTACCCCCAGCTCTTAAAGAAGCCATTGAAAAGAAGAAGAACAAAGAAGGTAAAGACAAAGAAGCAGACGCAAAACCTAAAGCGGGCGAAGCAGAAGCAGAAGTCACTCCAGAGCTTCTTGAAGAAGTCCAAACAACAGAGGCAACTCTCGTTGTCCCCGAAAAAGAAGAAGTTAACACAACAAGAGCCAGCATCGAAAACTGGCTTGAAAACAACGTCCTTACTAAAGTTAAATAAACAGGAGATTAACTATGGCTCTTAAAGCAGATAGATATGAAGAATCAACTGACATCAGTCATTTCTACAACGAAGGTGTTGCAACTCGCGGAGGCTTGGTTGTCTTAGATGCTGCTCTTGCATCTGGAGCGGCTATGGATCAAGGTGTAAACCTTGTTAAATACGCTCAAGCAATAGCTACCGACGTTCCCGTTGGAGTTCTTCTCAACGATGTGGTCAATAAAGACCTCACAAGAACACACCTTAATCAATATAAAGATGAGGTCCAGAAAGGTGGAAAAGTCACCGTTCTTACTCGCGGTTGGGTTGTTACTAACAACATTACTGGCAATCCTAGTCCCGGTGACGTAGCTTACCTAGACGAAACGACCGCTGGAAACGTTGTAAACGGAACCGACCTTGGCGCTACATCTGGAGCAATGGCCGTTGGTCGATTCATGACTAACCAAGATTCAGATGGCTATGCCAAACTTTACGTAAACCTTCCTAACCTCGGTTAATAAATAAACAGGAGATAAGATATGACCCATAAAGAAAGACCAAGTGAAGAATTTTTGAATGTTCTTCGCCAATCAGGGGACGGAAACTTGGAGGTTGCGCAAGCAGCTCAAAGAGAATTCGCCGTAGCCCTAGAGACACCACTTCGCAAAGGCGTTTTGGTTGGCAACATTCTCGGAGACATTTTCGAGAAAATCACTGTAGAACCGGGTGGAAGCACAGAGTATCCACTTGACTTGATTAGCCCAGGTCTTGAGGGTGAGCATGTTGCTTACACCAATCCCGGCCACGGTCGAGTTCCTGAGAGAGCGGTTGAAAGTGACTACGTTACGATCCCAACATACAGTATCACAAGCTCGATTGATTTCTTGCTTAGATATGCTCGCGAAGCACGTTGGGATATTGCCGGTCGCGCCATGCAAGTCATGGAAGCTGGCTTCACTAAAAAGATGAACGACGACGGATGGCACACATTGCTTGCTGCTGGCGTTGACCGTAACATCTTGGTTTACGATGGTGACGCAACCGCTGGTATGTTCTCCAAGAGAATTGTCAGCTTGATGCAAACTGTTATGCGACGTAACTCTGGTGGAAATACAGCTTCGGCAAATAGAGGTCGCTTGTCGGACCTTTACGTTTCACCAGAAGCTCTTGAGGATGTACGCAACTGGGGGCTGGATCAGATTCCAGATTCCGTAAGAGCCAACATCTACAACGCAACGGGCGAAGGTCCAGTCACCAACATTTTTGGTGTAAACCTTCACGATCTTGATGAGCTTGGCGAAGGTCAAGACTATCAGAACTTCTATACCAACGCTCTTGGTGGAGCCGTTCAAGCAAGTGACCTTGAGCTTGTTATTGGCTTGGACCAAGGACCAAACGATAGCTTTATCATGCCAATGAAGCAAGATATCTCTATCCACGAAGACCCAACCATGCATCGCCAACAGAGAGCGGGCTGGTATGGCTTTGCTGAACTTGGCTTTGGCGTTCTCGATAATCGTAGGATTATCTTGGGTAGCTTCTAATTTATATTAGATTGTATATTATTCGAGAAAGGCGGCTCAATTGAGTCGCCTTTCTTTTTATACCTTCTGTCTATAAATGTGTATAATACTACATACATGTATAATCTAGGATTTATTCAAGGAGTCTAAAATGGCTAATATGTCAGATTATCTAGAATCTGGACTGCTGCACCATGTGTTTCGTGGTGAAAGCTTTGTAAAACCCACAGGTATGGCTATAGCCTTAACCAGTGGTGTTCCCGTGGAATCTGGGAACGCTTTTAATTTACTGGGAAGACCAGATGGAACCAACAAAGGGTTTCTTCCAGAAATACCCAGTGGAGATCCGTCTTTAGGTGATACAGGATACGCTAGAGTAAATTTAAATCCACCAGAAACTCACGGCAATGCGACTTGGAAGTTTGCTACAGATGAAGAGTTTGCTGTCGGTAGTGGATTCATCAAAAATTGCAATACAATATATTTTGGAACTGCCCTTACAGAATGGGGATGGGTTTCTGGAATAGCACTATGCGACGATCAACAGTGGGGTTCTGGTGCGTTGATAATGCAATCTGCATTAGATAATCCTAGATACGTATACAAAGGAGACTCACTAAAGTTTGATGCGGGTCAGTTAAGAATTCAATTTAAATAAGGTTAAAAATGACATCTCTTTCCAGATCAGAGTTTACCAGCTTTATAGAAACAACTCTTCCAGACAATTCCAATAGAGAGATATCTGCGTCTGATTTGAGATCTAGCTTTTTAAACTTAGCGGACTCTCTAGGCTTACTCAACAACGATGTTCAAATAGTTTCTTTAAACATGGGAACTATAGACACAAGGAGCGTTTATGCTGGAGACGAGTCTCTTATTAGAAAAAGCTCTAATGGATTTTTATCCGAAGACAATACGGCGGTAGGTTATGCATCCCTACAGTTTAGCTACACCGCTTCTAGAAACACAGGTCTTGGCTCATACGCCCTTTCCTGTAACTCTATGGGTAGCGATAACGTTGGAGTAGGTGTAAATTCTGTTGGAGGTACAACCACTGGATCTGGAAATATTGGCGTAGGTAACTATACGCTAATGTCTAACAAGACCGGCAACTTTAATATTGCTGTTGGTCACGGAGCTGGGTATCTTTCAGAAACAGATGACGAGTTTAAGTTTTATCTAGGCGTTTACCCAGACGCTAGCGGAGACTGCGACACTTCTCACGTTGGTTTAAACAAATCTCCTCTCTTATATGGAGATTTAAAAACATTACAACTGGCTATTGGCGCTTCTGGATTTAGAGGTTCTGAAAAACTTGCTGTTTCTGGCGATATTATACCTTATGAATCTGGCGTTAATTTTAGCTTAGGCTCTGGAGAATACAGATGGAACGCTCACGTAGAAGATCTCTACATCAGCGGAAGTGTTATATCTCAAACTCCACTACATCAACTATATATTTCTGATGGAGAGTCTGCTGCTGACCTCATAGCTAGCGCCGAGACGGTTACGGTTAGCGGTATTAGCGGCATAAAAACAGACTACGACGCATCTTCTAATCTAATGAAGGTTTCGGCTCATCCCGTATCAGGATGGGCAAAAAATACCATAGAGCATTATGCCGACGTAAGTGGAGTTGCCGTTAGTGGCTGGAGCAGGGCTTACACTGACGCAGTTGCCTCCGCTGCTGGCTCGTTTACAAAATGGATAGTAGCGGACCAAGAGGGAAATTCAGAAAATGTCACGAATAATATCACCGTTTTGTTTAGCGGCATAAGCGGAATAGCTTCTGAATATGACCAGTCTTCAAACATAATGAAAATTTCTTCACATCCTATCTCTGGATGGGCGCAAAGCACAATAGAAAATTATGCTAATTCAAGTGGAGTTGCGGTTAGCGGTTGGAGTAAATCCTATACTGACTCTAATATCGTAGACGTTAGCGGATTTGCTCTATTCAAAATGATAGAAAAAGACGCGATTCTAAATGGAAGCATGATAACCAGAGACTCTGCCGTTAGTGGTTGGGCTGACTCTACAATCTTACGTTATGCGAATATAAGTGGAGTTGCAATAAGTGGCTGGACAACCAGTGTTAGCGGATACTTTGAAGACAATTTTGTAAAGAGTATACCCGGTGGAACTTACTCAAAATGGATCATGACAGATGGCGAGAACAGTAAGGATATCGAAAATCTGCAAACTATTGAATTTAATGGAATTTCCGGTATAAGTACTAATTTTAGATTAGATAATGCACAGTTAGAAATCTCTGCGGAACCTTTGTCTGGGTGGACAGACTACAACCTTAAATCTATAACAAAAAACAATGGCTTAATAGACACAAAGATAGCAACAGCAGACAACTCTATAAGATCTGACCTTGACGCACAAATAGCCGTAACACACAGTCCAGAGGGGCTTAGTGGCACATTATACTTTACTACAACTAACGTTAGCGGTAATTTACAATCACAAATAACAAACAACGATCTAGCAGCCAGCGGTCTTACAGAGAGCCTAAGCGGACTAATGGGCTACGATTTTAATAACGAGTTAGGCATTACCCACAGGGTTAGCGGTTGGAACCAACTTTATACAGATAATCAAATCCAACAGCTAACGCTAGACGTGGCAGAAGATAACTATGGTCATTGGAAGATTTCAGATGGCGTAAACTCTAAAGTTATAGATGCTAGATCTTCCGTTAATTTCTTTGGCAATAATGGACTAGAAACAACAGCTACCGGCTCAGATTCTCCTTACTCTTTAACTGTTGACGCTGCCCCAATATCAGGATACTTAGAAGGGTTATCCGCTTCTATAACCGGAACTCAGGGGTGCTTTGAAACTAAAATTCAAGCCGTTAGCGGTTGGGCTGATTATAGCCAGAATTACATATCAGGAGTAAACGGTCTTGCTAGTGGCGCTATAACAACAGAAAAGATTGCTTTAAGTGGATGGACTAGCTATAAAATTAATGCTATCTCTGGAGTTGACGGAACTGTGGACCAAGCCATAGATTCCGCTAGTGGTTGGAATAAGTTTTACACGGATCAAGAGATCACAGCCTTAACCTTAGCCAGTGACTCATACGTTGCTTGGAAGATTAGCGACGGGACGACTACTAAAAATATATCTTCATTACAAGAAACACAATTTTTAGGTGTTTCTGGTATAGACACTTTCACTAAGACTGGCGGATCGAGCGGTATTTACATATCAGCAAAACCCCTTTCTGGCGTTTTAAGGTCTATAATAACAAACACAGGCCAAGCAGCGATCAGTGAAGCTTACTCTACGGCTATTTCATACGCAAATAATCAAGATTTAATTTCGTCTGGTTGGGCGCAGTCTACCTTTACGTCAAACGACTCTAGGGCCAGTGGCCTGATTTCTGTAAATGATGCTAGAACAAGCGGACTTATTGCAGTAAACGACGCTAGAGCTAGCGGATTAGTTTCACTAACTAGCGGTAATTTAACATCATTATTATCAACTTCCGCTGGTAGCGGACTAGTTAAAATCGGACAAGAGTTTAACACTTCCGGTAGCGGTAATTTTGACAGAGTTATACTAAACAAAAGCGGTACACATCCTAGCGGACAAGTGGTTGCCGACAGTGGCTTTTATCACGACATAGTTAATAGTAGCGGATTCTTGACGGTCCCCGTCTACAGTAAGCTTGAAGACGTTGAATTGCAGATAAATCCAGTGTCTAATAGTGGAGCTATCGCTTTCGCTGGAGGACAAGTAAGAGTCTCTAACGGACTTCGCTGGCACAGACCTCCTGTCATAGAGGGTTTTATGCAAGACGATTTACTACCTCCCACAGACTACTTAAATCCTACTAGCGGCAGAATAGTGACAAGAAACGAAAACTTCCTCGCTTCGGACGTATACTATGTTACAAATAGAGATCACACGTTTGCGGCCAGCGGCGGGTACTACTTGATGGCGATGCTTGTAAATAATGAATATAGACCAACTTGGAGTACATGCTCCGGTTGTCCTGCCTGTTAGGAGATTAAAAATGGGAAGATCAGGTGGATGCTGCCTGCCAGCTAACTGCACTGCACCTCCGTGTCCCAGCGGTAGCTGCTGCTATGTGGACACAAGCAAAAACAACTCTGTTGACACTTTCAGCATAGATAATAGTGTAAATTATTCTAAATGCGAAGAAGATGTTACTGAAAATTGCTGTCTAACAAAACCCTTTTCCCTCTTTAATAAAGATGTGGAATGTGGACAACCAGAGACTTGTGAAGACCAGTCATCTTTCACGTTACCAAGTGTCTACAGCACAGATAAAGCATTCATTCTCTTAAAACAAGATGGGACTGTAGTTGCATGGGGTGACTCTCAAATTGGGGGTCAAATACCGAGTATCTTACAATCTTACTTAACTAACATTGTATCTATATACACTAATCCGGTAGCAGTAGTTGCTGTTTCAAAAAGTGGACACGCTTTTACTTGGGGTGATATTAGTATTGGCTCAGGTTCTGGTTCTACAACGTTATTTACTCAGGGTGGTTTTATCACTTACTTTGAAAATATAAAATCTGTTACCGGCTCTGCGCGAGCGTTCGCTGCGATAAGAACAGACGGAACCGTAGTTGCTTGGGGCGAAGCAGGATACGGAGGGGTCATTCCTTCTTCAATATCAAGCCTGTTGGTAAACATAGTTGAGATAGTCTCTACAGACAAGCACTTTGCCGCTAGGGACGAAGATGGTAAAATATTTATATGGGGAGATGGAGAAAAATCTTATGATAAGCGAGATGTAAACAAAAGCGGATCTGTATCCTCCCTAGACGCGCTGAATATACTGAACTTTCTCAAACTTAATGGAGGAGTAAGCATACCAGACTTTAACACCTTGGTAGAATATGAGGCGTGGATCGAGGCAAACCCAGAGGTATTAAGTTTTGTTTATAAGTCTAGTTTGGATGTGAATAAAAATGGAACAGTAAGCTCCCTTGATATATTAATGATCTTGAACGCTTTAAGTGTGATAGGTGGCTTCTCTTACGATTCGAGTTTTACGGACGTAAAAAAAATATATTCTAATAATCATGCTTTTGCATTCCTTACAAATGATGGTAAAGTTTTTGTGTGGGGAGATGAAAATAAAGGTGGTAATACGGGGGGTCATCAACCATCCCTAATAAACATTAAAGAAATTTACAATACAGACCAAGCTTTTTTAGCTCACAGAATAGACAATAAAATAGTTGTTTGGGGCGACATAGACACAAACGTAGGTTCAGCTTCAACTTTTTATGATGAAGTACTAGATGTTGTTGCTTCTAAATATGCTTTTGGTATATCCTATATCACAGTTTCGATTGATTTTAGTGGAAGCACTGATGCCTTAAATCAGTATTTTGACGTTATAGGCTCTGTTGTTGATGGTAAACAAAATTTAGCAGAAAAATTGTACTTTGGCGAGGGAAATGTCAGTAGATATCCTTCAACAACAACAACAAAGGTTCATATTGGGTCAGATTTCATCGAAACATATTCTGGCCCATACGACCACAATAACCCACCACTAAATATAGATGGGGATGCCGTCAGATTCAAAAGAGATTTTTATGCTAGTGATTATGCATTTCATTTTAATGATGTATATAATTTTTATTCAATAGGCCAAAGCCCAGACGACGAACATAATTCACACACCTTAAAATATACCGGCCTTTTTCACGGCCCCTCGAATCAAGTTGGTAATTTTAGTAGCGATAATTTTAGGTTGGTTGACCACCCCGCTTTGTATGACAAGAATACGGAAACGCTCAATAGCGTTAAGGTAAAAAATTCTAAAAATTATGTCTCCAGTTCAAGAGCTACTGCCTTTTTAGTTGATGGATCTTCAAAAATTTCGAGGAACGCTAGAATAAGAGAAGGTGTTAGTAGGAAGGCTAACTATGTGGTAAGCCTAGGTCATTCGGACTATGGCGGCCTTGGAACCTCGTTACTTGATTTGTATGACTCTAGTTTTCAAAACCCAATAGGAAACAAGGGTGATTTTGTTGGTTTATTTAGCAATCAACACTCCTTTTGTGGAATTAGATTTTTTGGTTCTCTTGAATACGAAATAGTAACTTGGGGCAACCAAGATTTTGGCGGTGATAGTTCAAGTGTAGATTTCTCAGACGCATTTATTAACACTTCAAATTTAAAAATTACCCACGAAGGCTGCCATAATAACTTTTGCGATCAGGATTTTTAATGAAAATACTTTCAATAGGAATAGCACACCATAATGATTTTAGCGGCGCTTGGTTTACTATTCAGGATATAAGAAAAGAATTAATATTTAACGGAAGGCAAGATTTATTAAAAAAGATAGAGTTTGTTGTTGTAGAAAATGACACCGAGTCCGAACACGCAAAATCACTAAAAGATTTTTGTGTTAAAAATTTAACGAAAGATAAGTCATTATCATACAATATATGTAGAACAGAAGGAACCTCGGTTTCCAGAAATAGTATTATAGAAAACACCAACGGAAAATTTGTTTTAGTTTTAGATTGTCATGTATTACTTTGTCCAGCACTAAAGGTTATAGACAAATTAATAAGTTTTATAGAAAGTAATCCAGACGACAATAATATTTACTGTGGCCCCCTTGTTGGCGACGACGGTGAATCTATTTACACGCACTTCACAAATGAGTGGTCTGGAAGCAATTTAGGAAAATGGGCCTTAGCTTGGCAATGTGAGTGTGAAGATTATTACTTTGAAATTGACAAAGAAACAGAAGAAATAAAAGACTTAGTAACAGGAGAGAGGTATCAACGTTGCCCTAAGTGCGACTTAGATTACTCAGAGGGCGTATATGTAGCAGTTCATGAAAAAAAGTGTATACCATGCGGACACGTCGAGACAGACCCCTTTGAGATTGGTTCACAAGGGCTAGGCTGCTTCTTGGTCAGAAGAGAGTCTTGGCTTGGATTTAATGAACACGCAAGAGGGTTTGGTGGAGAAGAGTATTATATACATGAAAAGTACAGAAAAAACAACAGAAAAGCAATGTGTCTTCCCTTCATGAGATGGATGCATAGGTTTGATAGACCAGACGGAATAGAATACAGTCTTGTATTAGAACACATCGTTAGAAACTATATACTAGAATTTATAGAGTTAAAAATAGACCCCTCTCCTATATACACTCATTTTGTTGACGAAAATAATTTTGACGAAATAGTGTATAATAGTTTTGTAAGAGAAGCAAAATATCTATACAGCAGGGAATAGAAAATGTCACTTATAATAGCCGATAGAGTCAAAGAGACTACTGTAACTCAGGGTACTGGAACAATTACTCTTAGTGGGTCTACGTTTGGTGGTTTTCAGTCGTTTGATAGTGCTATTGGAGAAGGCAACACTACGTATTACTGTATTCAAAATGAGAGTAATTTTGAAATTGGAGTTGGTACATATTCGTCTGGTACTCTCAGTAGAGACTCTGTAGTAAGAAGTTCCAACGCTGGTAGTAAAATATCTATAACTGGCGCTGCTGTAGTTTTTTGCGTTATACCTGCTGACAAACTTCTATACAAAGACGAGTCAGGCAACCTTACGACGACTGGGGATTTGCTTATAGACGACCTCACTGTAGACTATATATTAGCTA
>Ga0307488_10004937_pt1 | contig 11068 bp, 7 predicted proteins | sample SB02metaG_FD_202248 | JGI IMG/M metagenome (GOLD analysis project Ga0307488, IMG submission 202248) | Sea-ice brine microbial communities from Beaufort Sea near Barrow, Alaska, United States - SB 0.2 | ecosystem: Environmental > Aquatic > Marine > Coastal | place: USA: Alaska | collected 2017-05-06
GATACTGGTGTCCAGGACACCTTGCTCCTTCACCATCTTTCCCATGCCATTGAGAAAATCCGCGTGTCGATTCGACGCGCGATCAACGTAGACAGAGTCCTCCACACCTGTTTCATATTCACTATATCCAGTTTGCACGTCTTTACTGGACTCCAGGGCGTCTGCATCTGCGTCGATCATGGCCTTGTACTGGTTTGCCATGGAATCGGTTGTAGTGAAGGTTGACAGGTTCGGCAAGGGGTTGGGTGGTTTGGTGTATTCGGGCATCTTCGTTGACATTGTCGGACGGGATGGAGGCGGTACATCTGCAGGCTTGAGGGCGCTAAAGTAGAACTCTTGGATAGTCGCATCGGACCCAAACTGTGGACCCGAGAAGAGAATGGATTTATTTTCATCCAGTAATTGCACATGCAGCTGCACCACTCTTTTATGACAACAGTCATCTAGTCGACCATAAAACACCATCTTGTACAACTCTTCAGGGGCACCCAGATCAAGGGTGAACTCTTGTTTATCCCACCCTCCCTGTCCAGAAGAACTGTATAGATGGGGATAGGGTCGTGGTTTCAAGACTCCGTCCACTGCCATTTCGAGTGAGTCGTATTTCCGATAGGCCGTGTTCATATAGTCGTCCCATGTCTCTGTTCCACTGACACTCTTGCCTTTGGCTATATTGACGGAACGATTCGTGGTATTGTACACTGCTAGTTGGGAAATCGTAATAAAACTCCCAGCTGGAGATGGTTGTGTATACCTGATCCTGACATATCGAGCCTTTGTACTCGATTTCAAATTGTATGTGGTGGAGTTATTGATACCGTTCAAAACTGCAGCGGCGAGTGTTTGTTCGGCTTTCAGTGTAGTCAACTGGTTATTTGTGTTGACAGTTGCAGGGTTGCCAAAGTAGAACTCCTGAATCTTTGCAGGAGAGTTGAACTCGGGACCTGAAAACACCTGGATGTTGTTTGCATCATACAATTCAATGTGCATCTGTGTTGCGCGACCTTGACAGCAGTCTGCTCGTCCATAAAATACAATCTTGTACAACTCTTCTGGGGTGCTCAGGTCAATCGTGAACTCCTGTTTTTCCCATCCTCCCTGTCCCGAAGAATGGTATATATGAGGCCAGGGTCGCGATTTCAGGACTCCGTCCACAGCGGTAGCAGGTGTATCGAACTGTCGTCCACGCGATTTATAATATGCACCCCACGTCTCTGTTCCGCTGGCATGCTTGTTTTTGGCTACATTCACGATTCGATTCGTAGTGTTGTACACGGCCAGTTGGGAAATCATCACATAACTTCCATCTGGCGAGTTTCGCGCATACTTGACCTTGACATATCGCACCTTTTTGTTCACTGGTGAATAGGTGTGTATTTTGGCACCGTTTTTAGCAGCGTCTGCTAATGCAGTTTCTGCTGCTAATTTGTCAGCAGTGAACTCGACGGTTGCTTTGGCCATAGCCTTGTTGGTTGCAGAGTATACCTGTTCTGCCTTGGCCAGCTCCATTTTTTTCGCATTGGCATTCATGGCGCGTTCCTTGTCCAGAGCCCTCTTTTTGCTTTGTTGTGACGCATTGTACTTTACCAATGTCGCATCATACTTTGTATCCACCTCTTTTTTTTCCGCCAACCAGGCAGTTTGGGCTACTTTGTCCTGCGACATGTTTCCAGCTTCTTGTCGTATATTGTCCTTGTATTTTGCCATGTCGGTGTCCCAGGTTTCTTGTCGATCTTTGTTTTCATTGATGGCTGCGGAAACGTAATCGGGGTAGTATGCAGTAGTTAACTGTTTGGATTTGTTTAGTTTGGCGTCAAATGTATCTTGCAGTGCATCAGTGTTGGTATTGTACGATTTCACGGTTGATTTCCATTTGCGTTCGGTGGTAGCATCTGTCTTTTTAAATGCCTTCACTGGGTTTAATGCAACGAGCAAGCTTTCCGTTTCACCATCAATGTCCACAATGTTGCTCATTTCGTATTGTCTTGATTATATATGTATATATATACGTATACATATATTTATGCACCAATGTACTAACGTACCAATGGTGTACCAGTGTACCAGTATAACTAAAAAGAAAAGATGAATCGAACATAAGCATGTGCGATTGTGCGATTGTGCTAGATATCTCTCCTAACTCCCATCTCGTCTATAGTGTATTACATAGTGTATTACATAGTGTATTACATAGTGTATTACATAGTGTATTACATAGTGTATTACATAGTGTATTACATAGTGTATTACATAGTGGGCGCGATGGACACGGACCCATTGACAATATCTTTCGCAAACACAATAAACAGTAGATATATACCGAGTAGCAGACCGAAAAAAAGAAAGAAGTTGGATGCATATTGCAGTTTGTACGTGTCTGTCATGTTCTTTCTCATTCCTGCTGCTCCCGAGTTGCTGTTTTCGAGTGCTTGTATCTTTTTATTCAGGTCGGATTCCAACGTCATACCTGACTTTATGTCTTCCGTGTACGTGTTGGAAATATCAGTCGCTCCATTATAGGCAACGCTGACCTCATTCTCAAGTTTAAATAGATGGTCCTGAATTAGGGCGGCGTTGGCGTTTGCGGTATCGATAATCGGTTGGGTTGATGTACTATTCAGGTTGGCCAGTTCGGAAAGAACCACCTTGAACGACGACCTGATGTCGTCCAGCTTTTGTGTATAAAACTTGGGGGTTTTATAGGTAGCGGGTGAGGTCATGGCTATGTATGCTGCTATGTATATCTATATATAAATACGTACATATATATATATTATCATAACATACTCATCAATGTCTATACACACACACGGTAATACGTACCAGTAATCGACGTTTTACTTGGACGCACAATCTCGCATACCTGTCCAGGGCGTATTCCAATGGCAATTGCAACTGGATCAAACCTGGAAATATCGGGTATCTGTACAAGAGAGTCAATGTTATACTTCTTGGTCATGATATCCTGTTCCTCTTGCGAGATGATACGATGTGGTGGAACAAGTGAATGATTTAATATATTGAACTGTAATCTCTTAATACTCTGAATAACAACGAAATACCCCTCCTTTTCCCACAGATGTTTACTTGTATTTATAAGCGTGTCGTGTGGGTCATCTTTTGCTACAATGATGAGAGTATCGTTCTTTGTCAATACTTCACCCACATGAAAGAGGTCGTCAATCACTTCGTGAATGTGGGCAGGACGCAATGCCTTGTCAATGTGGTAATTCACATATGTCTTGTGAATGGACTCGTCGCCGGTTCCGACAACTGGTCCATCAGTATTTCGACTCTTGTCAAATAACATGTCCAATTGTTCATTTGTATACTTTGCGTTTGTTTCAGTAAGACTTCCATCTTGGTATTCAGAAATGTCGTATCCCTGGGTACTCATCAACTCGACCATCATGGTTCGTGACTTGTGTACAGACGAAATAAGATTACTATTGTTTTGCATGACTGTGTTGTTGTGTTGTTGGGTTGATGTGTTGATGTGTTGTTGTGTATTATATTCTTGTATATACTCTTGTGATTATAACTTCTATATCAGATTCGAAACGATTCAATTTATAGCCCTATACATTACGCGTCAAACCGAATGGTCTTTTTATTACCTCCACCCGACGATGCAGATGATGCAGTTGATGCAGATGATGCTGGTGATGCAGTCGATGCAGATGATGCTGGTGATGCAGGTGATGCAGGTGATGCAGGTGATGCAGATAATGCAGATGATGCAGTTGACGCTGCTGATGCTGGCGATGCAGTTGACGCTGCTGCTGATGCTGGCGATGCCAATGAGGATGGGACGGGTGAGACTGGTGACATGGACTGTATCGGCAATGGTTCATCAGAGTCACCGTTACGAGATGCATTCTCTTTGTCGCTTTCCATATTTGCAACAACCTTCATTAATTTCAACTTGTCTTTGGATGGAAGTGCATCAAACTGGAGCTGGGTGTTAGGATCGCTAATTGCAATGTTTTCATTTCCTGGATCAATCTGTTGAATCATATCATCCTCATTACCAAGGGTGAATTTCCCTATATCAGGTACATCTGTATTTTCTACTGCCTCGTCAATAAACGAATCTTCATGTAACTCATGTACAGACAATTCATCTCTGTGTTCAGAAGAAGATGGTTTGTTTCGGAAGTGACTTGGGGGTGGACCTTCGAGTGGTGATCGTGGAGACCCAGAAGACCCAGAAGATGGTTTGTTTCGGAGATGACTTGGAGGTCCCTCGATTGGTGAGTGTGAAGACCCTGACGATGCAGAAGATGCAGAAGATGCAGTAGAGGCAGAAGACCTAGATTTATTACGGAGATGACTTGGAGGTCCCTCGATTGGTGAACCAGGAGAGTTCATACGCATCGGCGACTCATCCAGACCATCATCATTCATCTCTGGTCGCGCTACACGCAAAGGAGCAGGTGGAGTCACAATGATGTTTCCAGATGCCTTGTTGATGTCTTCGCGGAGTCGTGTATATAACTTGTCAAGAGTGTCGCTGTTTTTCAACAGCTTATTAGCATTGTCGGAATAAGACATGCTTGTCAAATTGTCAATGTTTTCGCTGGTGATAATCTTCATATGAATATTCATTATCTGCAACTCTTGCAGCAACAATTTGAACGAATAAGGGACGCGGACTATACTAAACGACCGCCCGTGATGAGATATGTTTTCAAGGTTGATATTTCCATCCAAGGTCGTGTTGAACTGCAACGGTCCATCCGAATGTGGACTCAACATGATATTCTTCTCCTTGTTGTACGCTGCAATTGCACCCGTCTTGTTGCATATCGCCACGTGGTACTCATCTGCGCGATTCATAAACGAGTCGTTCAAGAAAGCAGACGCACCGTGCGCCATGACACCATCACGCTCCATTTCTCCTATGCGCAACCCACCATCATTCGCACGTCCCTGGACAGCCTGACGCGTGAGTTGCGTGTTGGGGCCGTCGGCACGATAATTAATCTTGTCCTTCACCATGTGCTTGAGACGCATGTAGTAAGTAGGTCCTACAAAAATATCCGCAGTGAGTTGCTCGCCTGTAAACCCGCTGTACATGACTTGATTTCCAGAGGAGTGGTATCCGTTGTTGACAAGAACCTTGCCAAACACATCTGTGTTGGCGCCTTTCATTGTGAATGCAGTGCAATCTCCAAATCCACCCAGACTTGCATCGGCTTTTCCAATCAACGACTCGAGCAACTGACCAATGGTCATTCGCGATGGCAAGGCATGAGGGTTGATAATCAAGTCGGGAACAGTGCCGTCACTTGCATATGGCATGTCCTTCTCAGGAACAAGAAGACCAATGGTTCCCTTTTGTCCTGCGCGCGATGCCATCTTATCTCCAATGGCAGGTATGCGCTCTTCACGGATACGTACCTTTGCAATGCGAGTTCCTTCCTCGCCATCTGTCATGAACGACTTGTCCACTGTACCAAGCTGTCCCTTTTTGGGAAACACAGATGCATCTGTTGGGGGTTGGGTGATGTCGTCGCTGGTCATCACGCGTCCAATGACAGTTTTCTTGCTGTCTGCATCCATCACCGTCTCCTCTGCAATGAGTCCATATTCGTTGAGCGAATCGTAGTCGTAGTTGGGTTTGATGCCGCGCACCTCGGGAACCTTGAGAACATCTGCGAACCGCATATCCACCTCATCCTGTGAGGTGGCGGCGTTTTCTTCGCGCGCCTCGTACATGGTGTAGTACGTGGTACGAAACAATCCTCGGTCAACTGCACCCTTGTTTATCAGGATGGCGTCCTCCACATTGTATCCGCTGTAGGACATGATTGCGACAATTGCGTTTACGCCATAGGGCGCTTCTTCCTTGTTGATGTGTTTTAAATAGCGTGATTTTACAAGCGGAATCTGTCCGTTGTTGAGAACCACACCCATCTTGTCCATGCGATTGAAAAAGTTTGTATGGTACATGGAGACGGCCTGTTTCGACTGTCCGCATGAAAACACGTTACGGGTGGACGGGTTTTGTTCGGGGAAAATAACCGAATTTCCTAGCACACCAAGAATGAGAGAGGGATGAATCTCCACATGGGTATAGTATTTGCTCTTGACCATGTCTTCTGGGGTGGTTGCTATATATTGTGAACTCTCTTCGGATGTGTCTAGGTAATCAGCAACTGATTTCTCTCCTGAGAATAGTTTTTCAATGTCGTCAATTGTGTCAACCTCGGATAATTTCGAGGTGAGTGAGGGGTACATGTCTTCCAGATTGTAGTAGGACCCAATGTTGATACTGCTGCTTCCAACCGACTTTTCCTTGAATCCTGAAATCACATTCCTCCAAGTAAACTTGTCCGAGTGGATTGATTGCAGGGCATGGCTACTGTTGCTACTGTTGCTACTGTTGCTACTGCTACTGCCCTTCATGCCATCCATATAACTAATCCTTCCATTCTGAATGGAAAACAGTGGTCGTGTCAATCGTCCACCATCTGTATATATATAGAGTTCGTTGATGTTGTATCTGAACGAGATGCTGTTGTACACTGGAAGGAGTCCGATTCGACGGTACAGTACAAACAGTCGCATCGTTTCCACTGGATTGTCGAGCACTCCTGCCCATGCTCCATTCACGAATATCTTTGTAAATGCGGAAATCGTCTCCAAATTACATTCTGAAAGTAGTTTCATGTTGGCCTTTGTTCGCATCCACCGAATCATGGGTTCGGACGGAGTTCCGCTCGTCACATAGGTGGAAATTGCCATGTGTTTGTGTAGTCCACAGTTTCCACCATCGGGACTGTCTACAGGGTCAATGTACCCCCACTGACTTGGGTGTAGTAGACGTGGTCCAGTCACCTTGGCAGTGGGATCCAGAGGCAGTACAAACTTGCGCAGATGACAGATGGCTGATATATTGGATAGACGATTCAGATCTTGAATGACACCCACCTTTTTCGTCTGCTCCGATGCGCCCCAGTTTCCCTTGAACGCGCTTCGGATTCCCTTTTCAATGATGGTGGGTTTGAAAAAGGTGGAGTGGTTGTCTTCGACTAAACTGACAAAGTTCTGCTTGTACGACGAGTTGATGGACTTGGATGCGTCCTCTCTGCCCGTCTGTTGTTTGTTCCCCGCCTTTTTATACTCCTTGTCGTGGAAATAAAACTCCGTGTCGATGCTCTGTTCAATGCTCTTCTTGAATAAAAGGTAGTAGTCGCGGAACAGTTGATACAGAAGTGTCCCCGACAATTCCACGCGCTTGTACATGAAGTTGTCACGGTCGGTGGGTTGGTCAATCTTTTTATACGCGCGCAACATCTTGTACACCATGTGTCCCACAAAATACGCCTTGTCCAACAGGTTCTCTGTGCCAACATGAGGCAGGAAATAATCCATCAATATCTCGAGAACGCCATTGATGGTGCCTCTTTTTGTAAACTCCTTTATGTAGTGCAATGCGCTCTGTTGGGTGAAAATGCCTGCTGCATCATGGACAGATGGACGAAATAGGTCGACAAACTGGTTGTTTTCGTCTGCGTCGAGTATACAGTGGGCGATGATGTCTTTGTCCGAGTCGATGCCTAGCGCGCGCATCAGGATAAAGAGTGGCACGGGTATCTTTACGTTGGGCACAAGTACCACGATGTTGGCGTTGGTGTGTAATATTGCGGGCGACACGAGGTTCACCGAGGAGGTGCGGATGGGTTTTGACGGGTCTTCCGACACGGAGCGTATCTCGGCCGAGTATTCGTATTTACTGTCTGCGTTGTGTTTTTTCACATACATCATATTGTCTGCAAACTTTTCCTGACTCACCAGCGCCTTTTCCTTTCCGTCAACAATGAAGTATCCGCCTCGGTCAAGACGACATTCGCCCATTTCGTACCGAACCTCGTCGGGGAGAGACTTGAGAATGCATAAATTGGAGTGGAGCATAATGGGAAACTTGCACAGGAACACTCGTTCTAGGTTCAGAGTATGTTCCTTCTTTTCCCCGTCCTGGTAGTAGACGAAATCAACGACAATGTCGTAGTATATGTTGATACCGTAGGTCATGTTGCGGAGTCGTGCTGTATTTGGATACAGGTACTTCAGTTCGTTTTTCTCTTCTCCGTCGTAGAGGATGGGTTTGCTGTAGTATACCTTTTGTCCATCTCGTCCGCCCATGTAGATGAATAGTTCAAATGCTTGCGACTCGGCGTCCTTTGTTATCTTTTCAATAAAGCGTAGTGGATTGTTCTCTGCAAAGACTTTCTTGATGTCATTTTCAAAGAAGGAGTTGTATGAGTCGAGGTGGTGGGCTACTAGATTATACGGGTTGTCTTGAAAATATTTGTCAATCACTTTCCATGCTACACTCTCCATTACAGATTATAGACTATATAATATGTACTTCTTATATTTTTTTTCATATACTGTATGTGTAAATGAAAAAAGGTTGTTTACAGGTATGGAACAGGTGACTGTCTATAACTGTAAGACCGTTTCATATGGCAAGTCTCCGTTGTCCAGTTGGTCTTTATATGGTAGTGGGTCAACTGGAACATCGTATCCGTTTATCGCATTGTACGCACTACCTAATCCAAACTGCATGCTCCGTCCAATGGCTGTTACTCCAGGGGGGATAAGAGAAAAGTTTTCTGTTCCAGAGCTCGCGGATCCCGTCCCTCCATTCATGTGGTTCATGCGGTTCATGCGAGAAGAGTATCTGGTTGCAGGTCGTCTTTTTTTCCATGGAACATAATGATGTGGTTGCTTGCGACTCGTATGCTTGCGACTCGTATGCTTGCGACTCGTATGCTTGCGACTCGCACCCTTGCGACTATGACGTTTCCTTTTGGTATTGGAAGATGAACACGATGTCCATTTGGTTCCCTTCTTCCCCCTTTTCCGTGTAGATGTCGGCTTCTTTACAGAACGGTTCTTTGATTTTGAACCAGACTTGCCCATTATACTATATAGGTACATAATTACATTTTCTTTTTACAACACGAATACCCGAATAACAGTCAGGTATGAATGGAGATGTTGGGCGTCTTAAATGTCTACATGAGTAAGCATGTGTCGTCTACAACACATCTTGTTTAACCGCAAGGTATCAAGCACCTCTCCTTCGGGAGTTTTGCTGGTATTATCCTTTGTTAGATACAGCATGGAGTCCAGTACGATTCCTCGTTTCATTTTAATCGCCTTTACCTGTTCCAGGTAGTAACGGTACTTGTCTGCTAGAACCTCGCCACATGTAAAACATTTGACTGGAATAATCATTACTATCTGTCTGTCTGTATACTATAACGATACTTTTATACTTGTATTACCTTTGTCTATTTGTCTCTTTGTCTCTTTGTCTATATACTGTCAGTCTTCCTACAACCTGGAGAATCAATTTATAATAGATGTACAGTATACGATTGGACAATTGGAATGGGAATATATACCAAGGTTCTACTTGCCCTTCTGGGGTTATGTATACTACTTGCAATGCTGAATAAAAGTATGTTTGCATTCATCGAAGAGAATATACCGTTTATAGAAGAACTTGAAACTATGGAAAAGGGAGAGAAGGAAGAGAATGAAGAGAAGGAAGAGAATGAAGAGAATGACAACAGTTACGCCGCCAGTTTTTGTAGAGCAACCAGTGACAACATTGAAGAGATGGAGGAGAAATGTGGAAAACTCACAAATGATAATTGCAAGAATATGGATTGCTGTGTTCTGTTAAACGGAGCGAAATGTGTGTCGGGGACGTCACACGGTCCATCCTATCCTCCTCCCCCTCTTCCCCCACCAGCAGATCCAGCAATGATTGGGAAGGATTATTATTACTACAAAAACAAATGTCATGGAGGAACAGGTGCATGTCCACCTACAACCAAGCAATTGTCTTAGTAAATTGATTCAACTGATTTCGCCTGTAGCATACATCAATACAGCAGTCAATCAGTCAATCAGTCAATCAGTCAATCAGTCAATCAGACAGTAATAGTAATAATAAATATGTGTGGATTTTTCGGAAACAAGACAGTGACGGACAGTGTGGACAGTGTGGATACCCGTCATCCGACCAATCAGGTCGATTGGAGCAGTGTTGAATACAGTAGTACAACTGTATTCAAACCACAAATCAGTGTTGCAAAGGTAATCAAGGTGTACGATGGCGACACAATCACAATCGCCACACCAGTACAGTTTGAAGGCAGTCCAATGTATCGATTTTCGGTAAGATTGCGCGACATCGACTGTCCAGAACTGCGCACCAAAAACGAGGTGGAAAAGGCATGTAGTAAAATAGCCAAGCAGGTGATGGTTGACCAGGTCTTGGGAAAGATGGTCACTCTTACAGATGTGGATTATGACAAGTATGGACGCGTTCTTGCCAACGTCCTTCTAAATGGTGTCAATATAACGGATGTGTTGATGAGACGGAATCTTGCAGTCGTGTACGACGGAGGGACGAAAAAATGTCCCGATGACTGGATGGTGTATCATAATAGCGCATAATCTCTTGTTCTCTATTCGTTTTCTTCTGTGTCTTCCAAGTAGTTGTGAAGATGGATATCTCCATTTGTATTATTAATGTCTCCCGACGTGACTGCCGACTCGTACATCTCTCGGAGTACATTGTTCGGTGCGGCGCTCCCTGACTTTATGAACCCTCTTGTTCGTAGGTATTTCTTGACTTCGAGTATATCCGTCTTTCGAATGGTTTTGTTTTCATCCACGATTCGCTTTCGGGTCTGCGAGTTCTTTACAAGAACAGACACCTTTTTTCGCTTAGCGGACCGCCCAACGGTATATTTACGATTCACCGTTCGTTTTGTGATTTTCTTTCGATTAGGTCCAGTTGGTCCAGTGGGTCCAGTGCCTCCCACCCCCAACAATGACACATCTTGCAACACCATTGGAATTGGTGGACTCGGCGTCTGTACCGCGATTGGGCTCGGTGTCACCATGTTCAGCTTGCGCTTCATTCTATCTATATTCTTGTGTCGTGTGGTGGGAGCAGAAATCGCAGGTGTAGATATGTCTATATTTGTTGTTGGTTGGATTGGTTGGATTGGTTGGATTGGTTGGACTGGTTGGA
>Ga0307488_10004939_pt1 | contig 11066 bp, 9 predicted proteins | sample SB02metaG_FD_202248 | JGI IMG/M metagenome (GOLD analysis project Ga0307488, IMG submission 202248) | Sea-ice brine microbial communities from Beaufort Sea near Barrow, Alaska, United States - SB 0.2 | ecosystem: Environmental > Aquatic > Marine > Coastal | place: USA: Alaska | collected 2017-05-06
GTCCGTGAAATAATTCTAAAGAATAAATATCCTCTTCGATTGCTACAAGTGGAAATTCAAATTGTAAAACATCTTCAATAATAGATTTTAAGTCTTGCTCTGGGATTTCACTTCCTATGAATTGCTTTATCAATTCGTAAGCAATCTCATTATTAGAATACGACTCAATATTTTTAAAGAATGTATCTTCTAAAGGCGTTATGTCATCTGGGAAATATAAACCTTTATCAGGAGCCAATCCTTTTACAACTCCTTCTTCGAAAGATACTTTTGGTGAATTATTATTTAGACTGTAGTACTGCATTCTATTTTAGCTTTAATCAATTATTTTAACTCCTTCTGTATTAATTTTTGATACATAAACATCAAATTTGATTCCAGTTTTTGAGTAGACATCATGCATCGCATCAGCAACTTTATGTGCAATAGTATTTCCTTTGCAAAGTGAAAAAATGGAAGGTCCAGAACCAGAAATTCCACATCCTAATGCACCATTTTCGAGCACTACATCATGGACTTCCTTAAAATATGGGATTAATTGAGATCTATAAGGTTCAATTATATGATCATGTAAAGAATCTGCAATCAATTCATAATTACTTGTATACAATCCACTAATTAGACTACCGACATTTGCCCATTGTTTTATGGCATTTGATAGTTCAATTTTATAAGGAAGAATTCCTCTTGCTTCTGAAGTTTTAATTTCAATCTGAGGATGGATTATCGTTGCATACAATTCTGATGGAGTAGGCAATTCAACTATTTTTAAGGGTTGTATACTTTTAACCAACGTAAATCCTCCAAAAATTCCAGGAGCAACATTGTCTGCATGTTCGACACCACTTGCGATAGCTTCGCCTTTCATTCCAAAAAGTGTTAATTGCTGTTTGTCAAACGGTTTTCCGAGTAATTCATTGATTGCAAATACAGTTCCTGAAGCACTCGCTGACGAACTGCCAACACCACTTCCAGGCTTTATATTCTTATAAATTTCTATTTCTACTCCAAATTCGGCTTTTGCTGCTTCCAAAATTGCCAATGCAGCAACTCCTGCAACATTTTTATTTGTTTCAAATGGTAAAGTAGCACCGACAATTTTGGTAATTTTAACACCTTTCTCTTTTGTCTTTCGGACAACCATTTCATCACCTATAGTGTCTAAGCAGAAACCTAATACATCATATCCGCAAGAAACATTGGCAACCGTTGCTGGTGAAAATATTTTTATTTCATTCATAATCAATTACTTATTTCCTATTCTAATAATATCTGCAAATAATCCTGACGCTGTAACATCTGCACCAGCACCAGCACCTTTAATAATTAAAGGTTGTTTATTATATCTGTCTGTATAAAATAACACAATATTATCGGAACCATCCAAATTGTAAAAAGGATGATCAGAAGCAATATGCTGCAATCCAACTTTTCCTTTACCATTGTTATATTCGGCTACATATTTCAATCTACAATTTTTCTTTTCTGCATCAATTCTTAACTTATTGAAGTGAAATGCATTTGGTTGTAAAGTATTCATAAAATCTTCAACAGAATCAGCTTCAATAGAATCTTTTGGCAAAAAGGAGTCATTTTCAATAGCCTCCAATTCCAATACATTTCCACTTTCTCTTGCCAAAATAAGAATCTTTCGCATTACATCTACACCACTTAAATCAATTCTTGGATCTGGTTCTGTAAAACCTTGAATTCCTGCTTCTTTTACCACTTCATAAAATGAAGTTTTGGCATCGAAATTGTTAAAAATATAGTTTAAACTTCCTGAAAGAACTGCTTCAATTTTATGAACTCTATCACCAGATAAGATTAAGTTTTTCAAAGTGTCTATGATTGGTAATCCTGCACCTACATTGGTTTCAAATAAGAATGGCGCATTGTATTTTTTTGACAAATGTTTCAACTCTTGGTATTTTTCATATTCTGACGAACAAGCAATTTTGTTACAGGTTACAACGGCAATACTATTTCGTAAATAATCAGCATATCGTGTTGAAATCTCTCTGTTGGCCGTATTATCTATAAAAATGCTATTGCGATAATTCAATTCTTTAACCCTATTTAAAAATGAATCTAAATTGAGTGTTTCACCATTATCAATTAAGTCTTCTTTCCAATTTTCTAAATCAATTCCATCAGGATTGAAATACATTTTTTTAGAATTGGAAATACCTATAACTCTTACATCAAGTTTTTGCTCGTCTTGAAGAAATTGTTGTTGTTTGCGAATCTGTTCTAATAATTTCCCTCCAACATTTCCAACTCCAATTGCGAATATATTTAACTGTTTATTATTTCCTTCAAAAAATGTATTATGGAGTGTGTTCAATGCTTTTTTAATATCTTTTTGTTCTACAACGGCAGTAATATTTTTTTCAGAAGCACCTTGAGCAATTGCCCTGATATTCACATTATTACGCCCTAAAGTACTAAACATTTTTCCACTGACTCCTTGATGGTTTTTCATGTTTTCACCTACCAATGCTATAATTGAAAGGTTGTCTTCAATTATCAATGGATCTATAATATTTTGACCCATTTCGTAAGCAAACGATTCATTGAATAATTTTTCTGCTTTACCAACATCACAACTATTAATTCCCATACATAAAAAATGTTCAGAAGAGGCTTGAGTTACTAATGAAACATTGATTTTAGCATCAGAAAGCACTTCTAAAATACGCTTGGTAAATCCTGGAATTCCAATCATCCCAGTTCCTTCTACTGTCAGTAAAGCGATATTTTCTATATGACTTATTCCTATGGCAGGAGTAGAATTACCATTTTTCTTACTTGTAATAAGTGTTCCTTTTGCTTCTGGTTCAAATGTGTTTTTTATACGAATAGGAATTTGTTTTTCTAAAACAGGTTGAATAGTAGGAGCGAAGAGTACTTTTGCTCCGAAATGTGACAATTCCATCGCCTCTTGATAAGAAATATGTTCAATAGGCTTAGCTTGTTTAACAAGTTTCGGATTGGCACTATACATACCACTTACGTCAGTCCAAATCTGTAATTCAGAAGCATTTAATGCTTTGGCAAATATAGAAGCCGTATAATCAGAACCTCCACGACCTAATGTAGAATTTTCACCATTAAAAGTTGAAGATACAAATCCTGGAATAAGAAGTATTTCAGACTTTTGAAGATCACAATAATCTCGAATATTTTTCTCGGTTATGGCAAAATCTACTTTGGCATTTGTATAATTTTCATCAGTGACAATAAGTTCTTGTGCATTTTTAAAGGAAGCATTGAGTTCTCTATACTTCATGGCTTCAGAAATAATATATGATGATAAAATCTCACCAAAACTAGAAACTTTATCATTAGTCTTATTAGTAAACTCATTAATTAAATAGATTCCTTTTAAGATACTCTTTAACTGATTAAAATATTGATTGATCCGAGAAACTACTGATTCTTGTAAGTTGCCTTGAATCAATTTTTGTACTGTTTCAATATGTCTAATTTCAAGAGCATCTATATCTGTTATATAAGAAGTGTCTTTTCTTTCTGCTTTTCTTCCTGATTCCAATAATACATCTGTAGATCCTCCAAGAGCCGATACAACAACGATTATTGGTTCTTTTTTAGAACTATTTATTGCGATATCAATTACTTTACGGATGCTTTCTGCGTTTGCGACTGATGTACCTCCAAATTTTAAAACTTTCATCGGTATAGACTTTATATATTGTTATTATTTATAATTAATTGTTTGTTTTGCTTTATCGAATGTAAAACAAATGGAAAATAGGATGATATGTGAAAATATATACCCTAAAGGGTAATAATAATTGTCATCATAGAAATAGACACCATAGAAGTGGTACGTATTGGGCCTGAAAAAAAAGATGTTCTATTTGACATAAGGCAAATGTACTCCTATTTTTTAAAGGGCAATATTATTTTTAAACTTTTATATAATTCATAAAATAAGTTCAATAAATAGTTCAATAATAGTCTATTGATCTTATTTTTTAAATGATTACATAACTGTAAAATCATTTCAAATCTATTAAAACTTCTTTTTTAATAATATCTTCAAATGTTTCTCTTTCACGAATTAAGTAATCTTTTTTATTGTAATAAAGTACTTCTGCTGGTCTGTACCTTGAATTATAATTGGAAGCCATAGAAAAGCAATAAGCACCGGCATTGTCAAAACATAATATATCACCTTCGGTAACTTCATTAATCCTTCTGTTTGAACCAAAGGTGTCCGTTTCGCATATATATCCTACAACTGTATAATAACGTTCTCTTCCTTTGGGGCTAGATAAATTAGTAATATGATGATAAGATTCATACATCATAGGACGCACAAGATGGTTAAACCCACTATCAATTCCTGCAAATACTGTTGAAGTTGTCTGTTTAATCACATTTACTTTTGCCAGAAACTTTCCAGATTCACTTACCAGAAATTTTCCTGGCTCAAACATCAGTGTTAATTCTCTTCCATATTCTTTACAAAATTCATTAAACCTGGCTCCTAGACGTTCACCTAATTCTTCAATATTGGTTTCTATATCACCAATTTTATAAGGAACTTTAAATCCACTTCCGAAATCTACAAAATCTACATTTTTAAATTCCTTTACGGTATCCAATAAAATTTCAGTTGCTCGTAAAAAAGTATCAATATCAAGTATATCAGATCCAGTATGCATGTGGATTCCATTGATATGCATTCCAGTATTTTCTACGACACGTTTAATATGTGGAACTTGATGAATTGAAATTCCAAACTTTGAATCTATATGTCCAACGGAAATTTTATTATGTCCTCCAGCCATTACATGTGGATTAATACGGACACATACTGGAATTTCAGGATGTTTCTGACCAAATAATTCTAAAATAGATAGATTATCGATGTTTATCTGTACACCTAGTTTTGCTACACGCTCTATTTCTTCAATAGAAACACCATTTGGAGTGAAGATTATATCTTTTGGATTAAATCCAGCATTTAGTCCAATCCTAACTTCTTGAGCAGAAACAGTATCTATTCCTGAGCCCATTTTTTTGAACAATCTTAATATCGTAGTATTAGATAGTGCCTTGACTGCATAGTTTATTTTTAAACTTTTTACAGATGTAAATGCATTTGTAATCCGTTTATATTGTGATTCAATTTTTGAAGCATCATAAATATACAGTGGACTATCATATTTTTTTACTAATGATAATAAGAGTTTTCTTTCCATTTTTATTCTTATTTTAGAGTGTGTAAATATAAAAAAAGCCCTGAACAAAAGATACAGAGCTAAGTGAAATAAGTGATTATTGTATTATGTGTATTTCTTGGCTGTTAATTCTGCTATTTTGACAATAACATCTATAGCCTTTTGCATAGATTCCAGAGGGACATACTCATATCGTCCGTGAAAATTATGTCCTCCAGCAAAAATATTGGGACAAGGTAATCCTTTATAAGATAATTGTGAGCCGTCAGTTCCTCCACGTATGGCTTTAATCAAAGGTTTAATTCCTAATTCTTTCATTGCTTCTTCAGCGAGATCAACAATATGCATTACAGGTTTTATCTTCTCACGCATATTGTAATACTGATCTTTAATTTCAACTGAAACTAATTCATTTCCAAGATGTGTATTTAATTCTCTTGCTATTCTGTGAAATAATTTTTTACGCCCTTCAAACGCTTCTATATCATGATCTCTGATGATATATTCTAAAGTAGTTTTCTCAACAGTTCCATCCATAGTATGTAAATGAAAAAAACCTTCGTAGCCATCAGTAGTCTGCGGGATTTCATTGGAAGGTAAAGAATTGATAAAATCATTGGCAATTAAAGTTGAATTGATCATTTTTCCTTTAGCATATCCTGGATGAACAATTTTTCCAATAATGGTAACAATAGCACTTGCAGCATTAAAATTTTCATATTCAAGCTCTCCAATCTGACTTCCGTCCATAGTATATGCCCATTCAGCATCAAACTTTTCAACATCAAATAAATGTGCGCCTTTTCCAATTTCTTCATCAGGAGTAAAGGCAATTCGGATTTTTCCGTGCTTAATTTTAGGATGTTGAATTAGATATTCCATTGCTGTGACAATCTCAGTAATTCCTGCTTTGTCATCTGCACTTAAAAGAGTCGTTCCATCAGTTGTAATGATAGTTTGTCCTTTGTATTGCAGTAAATCATCAAAATAATCAGGTGATAGAATAATATTTTGTTCAGTATTGAGTACAATATTTTTCCCATCATAATTGGGATGAATCTGAGGTTTGATGTTGGTCGCATTGAAATCTGGACTTGTATCGATATGGGAAATAAATCCTATAGTTGGTACTTCATGGTTTACATTACTTGGCAAAGTTGCCATGATATAGCAATTCTCATCTAGGGATACATCATGCATCCCTATTTGTTTTAATTCCTTGACCAATATATGGGCGAGATCCCATTGTTTCTCAGTACTCGGAAAAGTGGAACTGTTTGGGTCTGATTGTGTATCAACCTTAATATATCTTGTGAAACGGTCTATGATATGCTGCATTAAAATATATTTATTATCAAATGTAAATAATTTATGAGTTGCTGATGCCTTAGAATTTTATTTATAGGATGTTTTATAAAATTTTTATGGTATTAAATATACTTATGGATTCACATAATCTTTTTTCAATATTTTGATTTCCATAAATCTCTGCTGAAGCCAATAAATAGGAATCAAATGAAGTTTTTATGTATAAATTAAAAATATGATATTCAAGTTTTCCTTTTTTGCCTTTAGACAAACTCCAATATGTTGGATGCCCAAGAAATGTTATAAGTTTAGAATTGACTACTTCTAAATCTGTCTGAGAATTGATTTTTGAAATAAATCCCTCATCAAAATTTAATTCTCCCATTTTCCAAGAAGTATCAATGATATAGGAGTCAGATAGTTGTTTTATTGTGTCAGCAGTAAATATGTCAGATTGATATTCGTCAAAATATAATTTCGTTTGCCATCGTATAGGAATGCTAATTTTATAATTTTTCTTAATGTCTCTATATTCTTTTGAGTTTGATAAGTCAATAGAATTGGAGCAGTTAAATTCTTTTTCTAAACTTGATTTTTTATGACAACTTATCGTTGTAATTAAAATGAATAATAGTAGCATCAATTTTAATTTCATATTGTATCTTTATTGTTGAAATTTCATCAAAAATAATCAAAATAATTCATGAAACATGCATGTTAAAACTTTTATCCCTGAATGGAGTAATTAATATAAATGATGCTACTTTTAAACAGTATTTCGACTTACTTCGGCTCTGCTCAGTGACCATTTTTCAGTGATTGAAGTTCAATATAAACAATGTCGAAGTATTACTATTTAAAAAAACATATATGAAAGCACTTGTAATATCTGGTGGAGGAAGTAAGGGAGCGTTTGCAGGAGGTGTAGCTGAATATCTTATTAAGGAGAAAAAGAAAAAATACGATATCTTTTTAGGTACTTCTACTGGAAGCCTGATGGTTTCTCATCTTGCTTTAGGAAAAATTGATACATTAAGGGATATGTATACTTCTGTAAATCAAAGAACTATATTTAGCAATAATCCATTTGTTGTAAAAAGAGTCGATGGACATAAAGTTGTAAGTATCAATCACCTGAATGTGATTTGGAATTTTATAATGGGAAGAAAAACATTTGGAGAAAGTAAAAACTTACGGAAGTTAATTCGTAAAAAATTTAGCGAAGAAGAATTTAATATATTAAAAGCAAGTGATAAAGAAGCTATTGTTACTGTGTCTAATATTACGCAAAATCAGGTTGAATATAAATCGGTGAATGATTATAGTTACTTAGATTTTTGTGATTGGATTTGGGCTTCTTGCAATTACGTTCCGTTTATGAGTTTGCTTCATAAGGATGGCTGTCATTATGCTGATGGTGGATTAGGTTGCCTTGTGCCAATTCGAGAAGCGATTAATAGAGGCGCTAAAGAAGTAGATGTAATCATTCTTGAAACTGAAATTACTCAGGTCAATCGAATTCCTGCTAAAAACCCTTTTTCAGTGCTTATGAATTCGTATGCATTTATGATGGATCATGTTGAAAAACATAATATTACGATTGGTAAATTATCTGCAAAACAAAATGATGTGAAACTCAACTTATATTATACTCCTACAATCCTTACAAGCAATTCTCTTGTATTTGACAAGAAATTAATGACTCAATGGTGGAAAGATGGTTATTCATATGCTGCTACTCAGCATAACGACGAAATGAATACGTTAAAATTTGATTTAGAATAAAACTTTAAAAGGCAATTCTTTATCCACATACATATTAGATCCTGCTTGCGTCTCTCTTTTAGTATTGGTAAATTCTTTACTTTCAATCCCTTTTTTAACAGATGTACCTTTGTTTCCAGTAGTAATAAAAGTTATTGCACGTTCAAGTAATGGTTCCGTTGCTTCTCCTAGTACTCCTAGATTATCTCTGTCTTCCGCAAGTAAAATGGTAGGTTCTATACCTTCTATATGATTCTCTCCAAGTTTATTCTGAACTTCTAGAACCAGTGGTTGCAATGCCCAAGTGTGGTTAGGATTGACTCCTTGAATATTAAAATTGCCAGAATCATATAATGTAACAGATCCGAAAATTTTACCTTCTGTTTTTGTCCCAATAGTTGTAACATCAATATATGGATTCAATCCATTAATAACAAGTTCACTTGCAGATGCGGAACCTCCTGTGATAAGAATAACTACTTTGGAAAAATTCAAACTATTTATGGATGGACCACCAACGATTTGATCTACAAAATTGTTTATGATTAAATCAGGTCTATTTTCTTCGTAATAGCTTTGCCATTTATTATTCCATTTTTCTTTAATAAATAACTCATCATTGAATTGGCCAGTAATCATACTTGCAAGATACGTTCCGGTTCTTACTGAACCTCCTGGATTATACCTGAGATCTACTACTAAATCTGTAACACCATCACTTTTAAACGAAGCAAATACATCATTTAATTGTGAGTCAAACGCACTTGTAAATCCATTGTACATTAAATACCCAATCTTTTTTCCTGAAACCTCAATCACACTAGAAGTTAATATTGGGTTTTCTTGAATTTCACTTTTGGTTAAATCAACACTTAATCCATTATCAGTTGGATTCCCATTATTATAATCTGCTAAATTTAATGTGTAAGAACTTGTAGAAAACAATAATTGCCTATAATTAGATGTTGTTAGTTGAGTTCCATTTACAGCGTAAAAAATAGTACCTCTTTGAATGTTTTTAGTTGCAGCATCAGATCCTGGAATAATATATCGGACATAACCGAAGATATCTGTTTCACTTCCAGTTTCATATACCAATCCAAATTCTACTCCATTAGTTCCAGAGATTCCTTGATTCAATTGTTGGCCTAAAGCAATATAATCATCAACAATCCATGAATATTTATCTATAGTAGGATAATCATTCAATAAGTCTGAATAAAATAACTCTTCTGGATCTTTACCTTCTAAAAAAGCATTTAATTGTTCTTGTGTTGAAAAACGCTGATCAGATAAATCTGGTAAATCTTGCTGCCATAAGTAATATGCATTTAATCCTTTCCATATAAAATTTTGAACTTCAAGATCAGATGGAATATTATTTTCATCATCGCTACAAGCAACTCCAACAAAAAGTAGCGCAAATAAAGTAATTATAGAGGTAAATCGTTTCATTTAATGAAGTATAAAGTTATGTGATTAAAGTCGCAAGATACTTAAAATGATTATAAATTAATATGCTGCTTGTTACAAAAACGTAACTTGCTCGTCATAATTGTAACCGAAGCATAAAAAGAAAGATTATCAACTAACTATATTAATGAAGCAATCAGAGTTTTTAAACACCGTAATGCCATTTAAAGATAAAGTCTATAGACTGGCGAAACGATTGTTGGTTTCTAGTGAAGAGGCAGAAGATGCAACGCAAGAGTTGTTTATGAAACTTTGGAATAGAAAAGATAAATTAAGTTCTTATAAAAGTGTTGAAGCATTTGCAATGACAATGACTAAAAATTACTGTTTTGATAGATTAAAATCAAAACAAGCGTCAAATTTATCATTGATTCATAGTAATTATAAGGAGAATGAAACTTCCCTAGACAGGAAAACAGAATTGAATGATAGTGTATCAATCGTACATCAATTGATCGCCAAGTTGCCAGAGAATCAACGGATAATCATTCAACTTAGAGATGTAGAGGAATACGAGTACGAAGAAATTAGTAAAGTCCTTGATATAAAGCCAACAGCGGTTAGAGTTGCGCTATCAAGAGCCAGAAAAACAATAAGAGAACAATTGATTAAACAACACAATTATGGAATCAATCAAAATTGAGCAATTATTAGAAAAATATGAAAATGCTGAAACTTCACTTCATGAAGAAGCGGTCTTAAAGGATTATTTTAACAATACTACCGTTGCTCCGCATTTACAAGAATACCAAGCATTGTTTGGATATTATGCCGAAAGTAAGAAAGAGATTTATTCGAAACCAATCCAATTAAACACTAAAAAGAAGAATTGGAAATGGTTATCAATAGCAGCCTCAGTAGTATTACTATTTAGCGTTTACACAGGTTATGAAAATAACCAAGAAAGAAAAGAAGCAAGAATTGCTTTTGAAAACACTCAGATGGCCTTTCAATTATTGTCAAAAAACATGAATAAAGGGACAGCAGCGATGGCATATCTAGGTGAGTATGAAACAACAACAAATAAAATTTTTAAACAACAAATAAAATAAGAGAATCATGAAAAAAATAATTTTAATATTCGCAATAGCATTGGTACCATTAATGGGAAGTGCGCAGACATCAATTTTTAATAGTTTTGATGGAAATGATGATGTAACTAAAATATCAGTAAGTAAGAAGGCTTTTGAATTAATGGGAAGATTTGGTGGAGCAAGTGACGAAGCAAGAGAATATGCTGATATGGTAAAAAACCTTGACGGATTGAAAGTTTTTACGACAGAAAATCAGTCAATTGCCGCAGATATG
>Ga0307488_10004940_pt1 | contig 11066 bp, 23 predicted proteins | sample SB02metaG_FD_202248 | JGI IMG/M metagenome (GOLD analysis project Ga0307488, IMG submission 202248) | Sea-ice brine microbial communities from Beaufort Sea near Barrow, Alaska, United States - SB 0.2 | ecosystem: Environmental > Aquatic > Marine > Coastal | place: USA: Alaska | collected...
TACGTCATACTTTATATGACAAAGTGTGCGAAACCACTCAGACACTCAGTGAGACTGGGTGCTAAGTCGTCCTGCTGGACCAATCAGAACGCTCCATTTGGACGACTTAGTACCTCTTGTTTCAAAGTGTCTGAGTGGTTTCACGCGCTTTGTCGTATACTGCTTGCTCAAAATGTTCTGCACACGCAGACCTCGTCGACATCGAAGTCTACACTCTACTCATTGACGTCCTGTGATGAACATCATGTTGGATGAGATGAAGTGGCGAGCATCGGAACACTACGCGTTGGAAAAAGCGGCGAGCTGTACTTATTGTGGCCCTACCTTCTCCTGAGCCGCCTTCTCCGCCTTGGCAGTGTCAGCCTCAGCCTTAGCCGCCTTCGCGGCAGCAGCGGACTCCTGCGCCTTCACCGCCCTGCTAGCATCGGCCTCAGTCTTGGAAGCCTTCCTATATGGCCAGATGGATGAAGCTTGTCACGTCATTCTTTATGTTTTGTCTACTCCAGATGTGCTCTTTCAGGTATACCTCCTCTCCTCCTTTTGGGCACCGTACTCATTGACTACATTCAGTACGCGTTGTGGCGGATGAAGTGGTGAGCGGTACCTGTCGTGCCCCTACCTTCTCCTGTGCCGCCTTCTCCGCCTTGGCAGTGTCAGCCTCAGCCTTGCAGGAGGGCCATTGAGAGCAAGCACGCGAACCGATATCGGACTTGCCCGCACGACTTACCTTCAGGGTGAATTTGGGATACGGGATACGGGATACGGGATGTGGGATACAGCATACGGGATACAGGCGCGCGTGCTTAGCTTGGTGATTCAACGCGGGTCGAGTGCTTCTTTGTCAATCACCCCCTTACCTTGGCAGCCTTGGCGGCAGCAGCGGACTCCTGAGCCTTCACCGCCCTGCTCGTGTCAGCCTCAGTCTTTGTAGCCATCCTTGAGGGCCAGATGGATCGCGCCGGTGACGTCACGTCATCCTCAGTATACAGCTTGCTCCAAATGTTCTGAAAGCGATGACCTTGGCATCGTCGAAAGGTACACTGTACCCATTGACTTCATCGGGTAAACATTGTGGCGGTTGAAGTGGCGAGCACCGGAACTTTACGCGGCGAACGAAGCGGCGAGCGGTACCTATCATGCCCCTACCTTCTCCTGAGCGGCCTTCTCAGCCTTGGTAGTGTCAGCCTCCGCCTTAGCCGCCTTGGCGGCAGCAGCGGACTCCTGAGCCTTCTCCGCCCTGCTGGCAGTGGCGGTCTCGGTCTCAGCCTTGGCAGTGTCAGCCTCCGCCTTAGCAGCCTTCTCGGCGGCAGCGGACTCCTGAGCCTTCACCGCCCTGCTAGCAGCGGCGGCCTCAGCCTTAGCGGCAGTGACGGCTGCGGCCTTCTCAGCCTTTGGCCAGGGGCTTACACTCGTCCACTTTTCAGCTCAACTTGAGCCGTGTCTGACACAAGAAAACACCCTACACACCCTAAACACCCTAAACACCCCCTAGCACCCCCTTAACACGGGCTACACAACCTCTACGTGCACCCCCTATTCCATACAAAGCGCTTAATTTGAGCTGAAAGGTGGACTAGTGTAAGCCCCCGCCTTCGCCGCCTTGAAGGCAGTGGCGGCCTCCGCCTTAGCGGCAGTGGCGGCAGCGGCCTGCTCAGCCTTAGCCGCCTCAGCCCAGGGGCTTACACTCACTCGTTCACGTTTAGCTCAACTTGGGCAACTTCAGGACACATCCATGAGTTAAGTTGGGTTGCACTGTGGACAGAAGAGCACAAGTTGAGCTGAAATTTGGAACGAGTGTAAGCCCCTGCCTCAGCCGGTGCCTTCGCCGCCTTGTCAGCAGTGGCCTTCTCAGCCGCCGCAGCCCTAGCCGCGGCAGCCTTCTCCGCCTTAGCCGCCTTGTCGAAGCGGTGCAAGTTGAATTTGAAAGCAAAAGTTGAAAGCGTTTGATCATATTGCAGTTTCAAGTGCTTAGATCCAGGCGCTTTCAACGTGGGTGTGAAAGGTTCAACCTGCACCGGCCTACCGTGTCAGCCCTGGCGGCAGCATTGGCAGCAGCGGTCTTCTCAGCTTTGGCAGCGTCATAAGCAGCATTTGCCTCCTTACCAGCAGCATCCCTGGCCTGTTGTTCCGCACGGGCCTTGGTCCCCCTCTCAGCGGCCGCGGCCTTGGTACAGGGGCTTACACTCGTCGACATCAGAGCTCAACTTGAGCAACTCCAGGAAACATTCATAATTTAAGTTGGGTTACACGATGGACAGAAGAGCTCAAGTTGAGCTGAAATCGGAACGAGTGTAAGCCCCTGCCTTGGTGGCGGCCGACTTCTCGGCGGCGATGGCGTCAGCCGATGCCTTCGCCTCCGCAGCGGCAGCAGCCTTGGCCTCCTTGCCGGCATTGGCAGCGGACTTAGCCTCCTTGTCGGCGGCGGCCTGAGTGTAGTGGCGCAAGTTGGAAATGGAAACAAAAAACTTTAGAGCAGTTCCATCACATTTCAGTTGGAAGCGCTGCAACCAGGTGCTCTCAACACAGGTTTCAACAGGTTCGGTGTGCACCACCCCACCTTCGCCTCCTTGTCAGCGGCAGCCTTGGACACCTTCTCGGCAGCCGCAGCCTTGGTGGCAGCCGATTTCTCGGCGGCGGCGGCGTCGGCAGCAGCCTTCGCCTCCTTGTCGGCAGCGGCCTTGCGAGAGGGTCGTTGATAACAGGAATTCGACATGAGAACACAGCATGACTAACCCTCAGGGTAAATTGTTAGAGCATGACTTACCTTCAAGTGTAAATTGTCAGAGCATGACTTACCTTCAGGGTGCATTGTCAGAGCATGACTTACCTTCTGGGTAAATTATCAGAGCATGGTTTACCTTCATGGTAAATTGTCATACAGACGAGCGGACTCAGTTCGCCGAATCAGCGGTAGGTCGCCGCCTGCCTTAGCCTCCTTGTCAGCAGCAGCCTTGGCCCCCTTCTCCGCAGCCGCGGCCTTGGTAGCGGCCGATTTCTCGGCGGCGGCGGCGTCGGCAGCAGCCTTGGCGTCCAACTCGGCCAGAGCCTTAGCCTCCTTGCCGGCATCAGCAGCGGCCTTCGCCTCAGCGCCGGCGGCCTGGGTGTAGTGGCGCAGGTTGAAACTGAGAGCAAAACTTGACAGCAATTCATCAGCTTGTAGCTCCAGAGTCCAAACGCTGAACCCAAGGGCCATCAACCCGGGGGCAACCTGTGGTCAACCTCACGGGAGCCAGGGCGAACGCTTGGTGCCTCCTCTACACGCGGTGGTGTCTTACTCTAGGTTCGATCTGCACCGCCACACCTTGGAAGCAGCAGACTTCTCGGCAGCGGCAGCCTTGTCAGCAACGGCGGCCTCAGCCTTAGCGGCGTTGGCGGCCGTGGTGGCCTCAGCCTTGGCGGCGGCGGCGGGGGCCGCGGCCTCCTGCTCCGCTACCTTGGCAGCCTTGGATGCAGCGACCGTCGTGCAGGGCCACATGTATCCAGCTCGCCATGTCTTGCCACATTCTGTAATTCACGGATTGACCTCCTCTTTGTCATAGTGTTCCCGTACACATTGCTGCCGTACACCAGCCAACTATATAGTCGGTGACGTAAGAATGCACCGAGCCCTACCTTGTCCGCAGCGGAGGCCTTGGCCTCCTTCCCAGCAGCGGCCTTAGAAGCAGCAGCAGCATCCTTCTCGGCCGCGTTCTTGCTTATGACCTCGGCAGCGGCGGCCTTAGAGGCGAGAGCCTTTTCAGCCTTGGCCGCGCCGGCCTCCGCAGCCGCGGCCTTAGTGGCGACATCCTTCTCAACCTTGGCAGCGTCAGTGAACACCTTCTCAGAAGCGGCCTGCGCCTTCTTCTCAGCCGCGGCAGCCTTAGCCTCGGCAGCAGTGGCATCCCTAGCCTCCTTGGCTGCAGCGGCTTTCTCAGCGGCAGCACCCTTGGCGCAGCGGCGAAAGTTGAATCAGAAAGCAAAGTTTGAAAGCGGCTCATCAAAATTTAGCTTCCAAGCGCTGAAACCAATCGCGGTCAACCTGGTGTCAACCTGGGGTTTACCTGGGGTCAACCTGGGGTCAACCTTGGGTCAACATGGGGTCAAGCGGGATCAAGCCGGGGTCAAGCTGGGGTCAAGCTGGGGTCAAGCTGGGGTCAAGCTGGGGTCAAGCTGGGGTCAAGCTGGGTCAAGCTGGGGTCAAGCTGGGGTCAAGCTGGGGTCAAGCAGCACCGCCCTGCCCTGGCGGCGACGGCGTCTGTGGCCTTGGTGCTGGCGCCGTTGCTGGAGGGTTCGGCGGCAGCGACGCGCTCGGCCTTGGCGGCCGCGGCCTTCTCAGCCTTGCAGGAGAGTCAGCGAGAACAAGCCCTGGAGCCGAGATTGGAGCATGATTTACTGGGTACCTGCAGGGTGTATGCTCATACTGACGCGCGGAAGCGGAGGAGGAGGCTGAGGAGGAGGAGAAGGAGGAGGAGGAGGACGAGGAGGAGGAGGAGGAGTAGGAGGGGAGGAGGAGGAGGTGGAGGAGGAGGAGGAGGAGAGGAGGAGGAGGAGGAGGAGGAGGAGGCGGAGGAGGAGAAGGAGGAAGAGGAGGAGCAGGAGGAGGTTCAACGTCACGGGGCCCTGGGGGAAACCCTGGTGCCTCCTAATACACGCGGAAGCGTCCCTGTCTCCCTCGCTCACAGGAGGAGATTCAACATCGGTCGAGTCTCTGTTCTCAATATAACCCCCCCTGCCTTGGCCGCAGTGGACTCGGCGCCAGCGGCCTTGGCGGCAGTGGCCTTCTCAGCCTTCGCCGCGTCAGCCACCGCCTTGTCAGCCTTAGCGGCGGCGGCCTCAAGGTAAGGACATCCAAATAGCGTCACCGCGTCATGCGGCGCTCATAGGATGCTCACAGGAATGCCATAAAAGTCGAGCCCATAGGACGCTTATAGGATGCTTATAGGATGCCATATATCGAGCTCATGGGATGCTCATACGATGCTCATGTGATGCACATGGGATGCCATGTCATCAACCAACGAGGGTTAGTTTCTTTTACACGGTTAATGATGCGGCGAGCGTACTGACGCAGTCGTTCTTGCCTTCTCAGCGGCGGCAGCAGCGTCGACAGCGTTCTGCTCAGCGGTGGCGGCAGCCTTGGAAGCCCTGGCAGCCTTGGCAACAGCCTCCTTCTCAGCGGCCGCCGACTGCGCGGCGGCCGTCTTGGCTTGCTTCTCCGCCAAGTTAGGATCGCCAGTCTGCGCTGAGCGGAGCGCCTGGGGGTCGGGCCAAGAAACATAACACGTTCGCCTTGTCATACGACGTCATAATCACTCTAGACACGCGGATCGAAAAAGGGTGCTATGTTGGTGGATGGCATGACATGGCAAGCACCGGTGCACTATGGTTAGAGGCCACACCTTGAGGTAGCCGACGTCACCGGGCTTGAGGTTGTTGATGGTGTCGCCGCTCCTCGTACGAGGGTCAGTGGGAATATCAGGAGGGTCGTTGAGAACACTCACTCGAACGAAGATCGGAGCATGGCTTACTTTCAGAATTACTGCCCATACAGATGCGCGAAGGAGGAGGAATTACAATGAGGACAGATTCAACGCTGGTCGAGAGCTTGCTCTCAATCACCCCCCTGCTTGGCTCCGGGTGCAACCTCGGACACGTCCACTGGCGCGTCCACAACGGCCTTGTTGTAGCGGCGAATGCTGCATTTGAACCGAAGTTTGAAGGCAGTTCATCATATTTTAGTTTCAAGCACTTCGTTCCCGGTGCTTTCAAGAAGGGTTTCATCGGTCCAACCTGCACCGCCCTGCCTTGTCCGCAGCGGCCTTCGCAGTGGCCTTCTCGGCGGCGTCAGCGGCCTCCGAGCAGGGGCTTACACTCGTCCACTTTTCGGCTCAACTTAAGCGCATTCTGTCGGATAGGGGTGCATTCAGTGATTATTTACGAGGTGTTGCGGAGATGTCAATGGGGTATTAAGCAGAATCAGGGGGTTTTCAGGGTGTATTTTGTGACAGAAACGGCTCAGGTTGAGCTGAAAAGTGGACGAGTGTAAGCTCCTGCCTCCGAGGCCGCGGCGGCGGCGGTCTTGGCGGCGATGGCGGCCTTCTCCGCCTTTATGTATTCGGCGGCGGCCTTATCACCGGCTCCCGTCGGGGCACGGGTGCCGGTGGCAGCCTTGGCTCTCTCAGCCTTGATGTATTCAGCGGCGGCCTTGTCGCCGGCGCCCGTTGGTGCCGCCTTCACTGCGGGGGCTTCCTACGTGCAGGGCCACAGGGATACAACTCGGCTTGTCGTATCATTTAAGTTTGCTCCTCCTGTCATGATGCTATGTGGTGGATGCTATGTGGTGGATGCAATGCGGTGGATGAAAGGCATGCGAAGCCTAGCTTCATAGTGAACACTCATACAGCCGTGCGGAGGAGGAGGAGGAGGAGGAGGAGATATGATTTCGGTCGAGTGCCTGTTCTCATAAACTCCCTGCCTGGGTCGCCGTCGCGGAGATTTCGGCCACCTTGGGCGCCGCCTTGGGCAAGGCGGCCACCGCGGTGGCGGCGGATTCGGTCTTGGCGGACGGCGCTTCCAGAAGGTTGCTGGGGTCGAAGCCCAGGAGGTCGGAGTACGCCGCGACCTGCGCCACCTCTTCCACGCCGCTGTTCCGCTGCTGCACTACCTGCCCCGAGGGTCACGCAATTGTTGCCCACCACATGACAGGAGGCACTCGTACAGCGCTGTGTATGCAGTGCATATGGATACCCTGGTTTCTTGAGTACAGCGAATTGTGTACCCCTGGATTCTTGAGTATCGAGGCGACTCTCTGCTCCAATCAGCCACGCGCCGATACAGGTCCCACAACGATAGGTGCTGTATAGCGTACGAGGGTGGAGCAGACTGGTGCTTGCTCTCCTAGTCCAGGTAAAGGCTGTACTGATCAATCGTACTGCCGATGTGTTACTTATGCCGTGGCAGCAACATCAGCCAAGCCCTACCTGCTCCATGGAGTTGGCATCGGGAACGGCGCCGAGTAACACGGAGGACACGATGACGCCACCATTCAGGGTCAATCACGACAACGACCCCGTGAGAAGGCGCGTTGTGGTCCCCGGCCACGACCTGTACTGAGCGAGACATCCGCTGACGTGGATTAGACTGTCGTAAACCGGGACGAACAGAGGAATAATCAATTTATCCCCCCACGCAACCTTCCAGCCCATTCCGGCCCCTCTCAACGCACCCGCCGCATCCGCGTCACCCGCATTCTCTCAGATCGAGCGCCGGTCGAGTCGCGTCCGTTCGATCGCGCGATAGCTCACCCGCCTCCGGACGCGCCGCAACCTAGGATATGCCCCACCTGCAGCTGTGGAGTTCCGGCGGTTGACATCATTCTGCGAGGACGCCGAGGCGGCGAAACCCTGCGAGTGAGTACGCTGCCGGGCGGGGGTACGCTGCCGGATACGGTTCGGGGTGATGCAGTTGCGCGCCGCGAGCGACTCCATGGGGCGTGAGTGCTTCCGTCGCGCGGGCTGCGGGGCGCGTGGGAAGAGGGATTACCACAGCTCTATCCACCTGGCACCTGTCATGTGTCAAAATCGCGTGATCCTCTCCTCGCACTCCCGTCCACGTCATCGAAGGCCAGCCAATCAGGAGGCGCCGTTGCGTTACCTGTAATTTACGCAGATCCGATGGGGGGCAGTTGACGTTCGACCCCCATCGGATATGCACATACTTTTAACTTGACGCAGTCACTTTCAAAGGGCGGCGTCCAACGCTTCCGCACTCCGCGATCGCGCCCCACGACAGCGTAGGCTGGGTGGCAACCTCCCGATCCAGAGCTGCAAGTCTAACGTGACGCGTCTGAGGCCCGGACCTCCCCTGCCCCGCCGCGCGTGGCGGCGGCGCGCGCCCGTCCTCTCGCGCGATCGGAAAGGTATCAGAGGACAAACGATCAAAGACATCCTCAGCTAAACCTAGATTCCTGATGGCGCCCGCCAGCGCGGAGAAGCGCAAGCCGGAGGAGGGGGCCGGCGACGGCGAGGGCGCCGAGCAGCCCGCGAAGCGACAGCGATGGGGAACCGGCGATGCGGCGGCGGCCGATCCGACAGCTGCCGCCGCTGCCCCCGCAACTGCGAAGCCGGCGCTTCCCGCCATGGATGCGCTGGCCAAGGCGAAGGCGGTGCTGCTGAAGCAGAAGGAGCTCGCGGCGAAGCTCAAGAACATCCCGAAGCTCAACGCGGGCGCCGCCGCGGTCGCCGTCGCGGGAGCCGCCGCGGGCGCGGGCGCGGCGGGGACCTCGAACGCTTACCAGCAGCAAGCGGTGCAGAGGGCGCTGGCGGTGGCGGGGCAGATTCGGGCCGCCACCGGAGGCGCCGCGGCTGGTTCCAAGTTTGTGCCGGGCGCGCTGCGGCTGAACGCGCAGGGGCAGGAGGTGGACGAGGCAGGAGGGTCATTGGGAACACGCAATCGACCGACGTCGAATCCCCTTCCTCCTCTGTGTATCTGTATAGCAATCGAACTGAACTCGGTTTGCCCAGCTATGAAATCGGTTCTGGGCAATCTCACGGAAGGTTTATCAAGCTCTGATCTCCCTGCATTCCCCCCTCCCTGCCTTCCTCCCTCCCTGCCTGCCTCCCTCCCTCCCCCCTCACGCCCTCCCTCACGCCATCCCTCACTCACTCCTTCCCCCTGATGTCGAACAATCGCTTGTTCGCAACGACCCTGCTGCGAGGAGGGCAACGTGGTGAAGCACAAGTTCGTGGAGGTGTCCACGTTCAAGATCAACAACACGACCAACAAGCTCGAGGAGTTTCAGCGGATGTCGCGCGAGGCGGAGCAGGAGGCTTACGACGATGACGCGTACAACGATCCGCGGATGGGGAAAGGGGGGAAGGAGCGGAAAGCCAAGGGAGGTTTCCAGGTGCGTGCTAACTCGCTGACTGCCCGTACACATTCTAGCCCTCCCATCCATCCACCCTGGCTCCTATCCCCATCTCTCCGCCCGCCCTGAGCCTTCAGATCACGGCTCTGGATCTCAGCTCAGATCACGGCTCTCACTCCCACGCCTCTCAGCCATCTGATCACAGCTCACACTGCCACGGTTCCCAACCCTCGGCACGCAGCTGACTCTGTCACTGCACTGCTTCCAGATCTCAGACCAAACCAACTATTCACATGCATTTTTCAAAGCCTTGCGGCGTCTTCATGTGGTGACGCGAGGACTAAATAATGCGAAATCAGTTTGTCACTGTTTAATAGTGCGAGCCGGGATACACACCCGGCCGCGTTACGCTACGGCGGCACATTCCATCATTCCGACCTGTTCTGGTATTGATTTCTGTTTTTCCTATACGGGCTTGTGCAGGTTGACCATTACTCTCACGAAACCCTGCCTGTTTCGTCTCAAGTCTGTTCGGTCGTTTGGACACTGCCTCACAAGACGAGACCCTTCTTGTATTGTCGCATTCGGATCGTTCGGTGGAGCCATCCGCAGGTTACACTCTCCCCTCACAGCCTTGATGATGGCTTGTCTCATTCGGGTCTTTTGTTTAGGGCTTATGCAGGTTACACTCTCTCCCGAGCCCTCCTTATGGCTCGTCAGAATTTTTATGCTTGCTACACAAACTGCTTCACCGTTTAATAGCGCGAGGCGGGCCACCCCTTTGGGATCCCCGGCCGCGTTACGCTACGGTGGCACAACACATTCCGATTATCACGTTGGTCTCAGTCAGTCTGTTTGTTTGGCCTCTGCGCGAGAGAGAAAAAAACTCTCTCCTGGCCCGTCTCAGTTGAGTCTGTCGTGTAGGCACATCACATTTGGATCATGGTGTTGGTCTCACCCAGTTCGTCCGTTTAGCCTCTGCGCCAGTCAAACAAAATTCTCTCCTGAGCAGTCTTACGGCTCGTCTCAGTTGGGTCTCTCCACCCGGTCATCCTTTGATGCTGCCTGCGGGAGCCATCAAACATGTTTTTACTTCTCGTTTTAGCTCTTGTTGGTCAGTGATGCACACTTCTTAATCTTTACAGATTATCCCCATGACGAGCACATCATGACAAGCATATACCTGAGACCAACTCGACAGATCTGCGAGTCATCATACTCTCTCCAGCCCAATTACCAATGTCTCAGTCAGGGTGGTTTGTTTTGTTTGGGATATCTGCAAGTTACACTCTCTTACGAGCCCTCATTATGGCTTGCTCGAATTTTTATGCTTGCGAGATCGTTATGTCACTGTTTAATAGCGCGAGCTCGGCCAACGACACCCGGCCACGTTACGCTACGGCGGCACATCCAGCTTTTTGCGACAGGTAATTTTTTTGTTTTGCCAACCTCATTCTTCGTTCAGGCTCGCTTTTTGTTTATAGCAATCTGATTCGTCGTCGTCAGTCAGCCATCCTTGGCGGATGAAGTTAGGTACGGGTAATTTGCAACTGAGTGAATCGGTGAAGAGACACGAATGCTAACGACGCCAAACAAACAGACAGACACAGACTCACCCTCGTCCCGAGCAGGATTGACACCCTGACACTCACCCTGATGCTCACCCTGATGCTCACCCTGATGCTCACCCTGATTCTCACCCTGATTCTCACCCAATCAAACCCTGATTCTCACACTTCAAACCCCACTCCCTCGCCCTCCCCCAGTTTGTGCAAGAGGGGCGATTCCAGAAGCAGGCAGACATGATGCGGCTGCAGGCAGGGGGGTTATTGAAAACAAGCACTCGACCGACGCTGAGTGTCCCCCTCCACCTCCTCCTCCTCCTCCTCCTCCTCCTCCCCCTCCTCCTCCTCCTCCTCCTCCTCCTCCTCCTCCTCCGCCACCGCATCCACGTCTATATGTGCATTCACCCTGAATAAAAGTCATGCTCTGATATCGGTCGAGTGCTTGTTCTCAACGACCCTCGTGCCAGGCCAAGTTTGGCGAGGTGGAGGCGCGCAAGATCGCGGCGCGGGAGGCCAGGGAGCGCCGCCAGCAGGCCGAGCGTGACCAACTCGAGGTAGGGTCGTGACAGATGATGCCCACCTCCACCCCCTTCCTAATCCTCCTCCTCCGCCTCCTCCTCCTGTGCATCCATCTCCTCTTCCTCCTCCTCCTCCTC
>Ga0307488_10004941_pt1 | contig 11065 bp, 10 predicted proteins | sample SB02metaG_FD_202248 | JGI IMG/M metagenome (GOLD analysis project Ga0307488, IMG submission 202248) | Sea-ice brine microbial communities from Beaufort Sea near Barrow, Alaska, United States - SB 0.2 | ecosystem: Environmental > Aquatic > Marine > Coastal | place: USA: Alaska | collected...
GTTTACTGAAGACGGCCATTTTGAATGGGAAACATATGATTATGCTTTAGACGATGAATACCTAATGGAGTTATATTACGAAGATGATATGGAATTTGATTTAGCATACGAACAATTCCTGAGCGATGAAATAGACTTACAAAAAGAATGTCCAACATGTGATATAGAAGCATTTTTTGATTTATCAGATGATGAACTAATAGCATTTGAGAACGAAAGAATGTATGAAGAAGAGGCTTACTTTGAATTAGGCCCTGAAGCAGACATAGAACGTTTTATACAAGAAGAAGGACTTGAAGATTTATTAAGTGAAGAAGATTTAGAACAATTTAAAAATGAAGCATACGCAGAAATGGACGAGTATTATGAAGAAGGTCCTATGATGGAAGAGCATCATGAAGAAAACGGTCCTGTACATTTTGCTGATGCTAGTACTCCAGAATCAAATACCGAACGTGAACAAAAACAAGAAAAAGCAGACAAGCAGTTTGTAGGTAATGTTGGTGCAGGTGTTATGAGTTTGAGTGTTGCAGAGTTTAATATTGACTTTGGTAACAGCAACGATACAAGTTATGCTTCAAGTGAAACCCAACAACAATTAGAAACAATTATTGCTGATATTATAGACGATGGTAGCAGTAGTGTTGATGATGGTAGCAGTAGTGTTGATGATGGTAGTTCAAGTGGTAATGACGGTAGTGGACAGTTTGCACAAGGCAATGACGGAAGTAATAGTAATACAGGTTACAATGACGGAAGTAGTCAAGGAAATATGGGTATGCTAACACAAGAAAGCTCAACAGGTGATACTTTCTTCCAAGAACAGTCAGAGCAAAACATGGGTCAACAAAGTTTTGATGCTACAACAAGTACAACTGATACAGTTGACACAGGAGCATTTGAAGTTGCTACAAGTTCAGCAGAAGCACAAACGGTACAACAAGAAGAAACATTACAGTTTGTAGACAGTTTTGATGACGGAACAGGTGGCGGTGTCAGTGGAGCAGACATACAGTTTGAAGATGAACTTACAACTGCATTAAGTAGTGGAACAGGATTAACAGAATTCCTAAGCCAACAAACACCTGACTATAACAAATACGAAATCCAAGCACCTACACAATTGGAAGTTAATCAGTTCGAGGCAGTAGAAAGTTTAGCAGATACAATGGGTGCCGAAGTTGCCCAAGCAAATCTAACAGCAGAATTAGAAAGCATACAGGATGGCGGAGAGCAAGGTAACGAATACGGTGATCAAACTGTAGCAGTTGCCTACATAGGATATACAGCAGGATTTAGTGAGTATACATCGCAGATGCAATTAGCAGACCAACAAGCATGGTATGGTAGTTCACAGGTGTATAAAGGTAACAAGCCTGTAGATAACAAAGCAAGTTTTTATATGATGGCTGGAAACACTCAGGAAAAACTTAAACAAATGATTTATAGTCAATATAAAGCAGTTGAAAAACAAACAGAAACGGAGAAATAAAATGGCAGAGATAGAAATAGCAGGTGTTAAAATGAGTGGTTCTAAACTAGTCATTATACTTCCTTTACTGGGTACTTTAATAGGCGGACTTTGGGGAGGCTTTGAAATGTATAATAGACTACTTGAAGCAGAACAAAAATTAGCAGGGTTAGAACCAGAAGCAATTCAGCAAGAGTTGGAAAATATTCGCGAACTTACTGATATTATCAAAACAGATCTAAGAGATGATATTACTATAGCGATGGACTTAGCAAGAACAACAGATAAAACATCAGCAGAAACACAAAGAGAAATTAGAAATGATGTGTATGCTATGGAACGTGATATGAATGCACGTTTTAAAGAGATAGATTCTGATGCTAGAGAGTTAAGAAAAGACTTAGAAGAAAAAATTACAACTATACTTGAAAATCCACTTAACGACGTCGAATAATAACTAAATACAGTTATGAAATGGTTATACAGTGGATATGCAGTTATCATATCTATAGTACTTTTACTCGCTTTAAGAGTTTCAGATCCGACTCCAGTACAAAGTTTACGTGGACAAGTATTTGATAGTTATCAACAATTTGATGAAATCATTCCAAGCCAAGATATTGTATTACTAAACTTCGGTGAAAACACTTTAGCAACATACGGCCAATACCCTTTCCCTAGACAATACTATGCTCAACTAGTTGTCGATGTTGCAAGTAAAAATGCCGGCGTATTAGGTTGGACTATAATGTTTCCTGAGGAAGATAGATTCCAAGGCGATGCCTCCTTTGCCGACATGCTAATACAAAACAAAGTAAATGTTCCAGGAGCAAGACGTAACCCAATTAATTATAATGTATTAAGTCAAACACCAAGTGTAAAAGGTATAAAAACATCTGGTCCACATATAGGAACAGGCACAATAGGGCCTGTACCTGCAAAAGATTATTTACTAAAATGGCCTAACTTAGTTACTAATGTCCCTATGTTGGAGGCTGTAGCAAATGGTAAAGGCGTAAATGCGTCTGCCCCGCAACCAGATAATCAAACAAGAACATATCCATTAGCAATTACAGTAGAGGATAGAATTTATCCTAGTTTTGCTGTTGAAATGCTTAGAGTAAGTAGAGGGCAAAAGAGTTACATTGTTAAGACTAGTGAGATAGGTATACAAGAGGTTGCGGTTAAAGGGGTAGAACCAATAATAACACAGCCAGATGGTACTGCATATATACGTTTTAATAATAGTTTTGAGACAATAGAGTACACTGGTGCTGATAGCATACCAGACTTAGCAGGTAAAATGGTTATAGTAGGAGTTACAGCAGAAGGTATTGCTAATCCTGTACCAACACCACGTGGAAACTTATATCCACAAGAGATACAAGCTCATATGCTACAGAACTTTATAGATGGTAGTAATATAACTAGAAGCCAGTTAAGTGCCATTACAGAGCTTCTCATAGGGCTACTGACTATGTTACTTGTTGCACTAGCAGTATATAGATTACCTTTATTACTTACGGCACCTATGAGTCTAACTATACTAGGCGGTTATGCTTATTATAGTGTATATATGTATCAAAGTCAACTAATACTATTAGATGCTACTTTCCCTGTAATAGCAGGGTTCTTAGTGTTTACACAGGCGGCATTTAATAACTTTTACAAACAGTTTAAATTACGTGAACAAATTAAAAAACAATTTGAGCATTACCTTGCACCAGCAATGGTTAAAAAGTTACAAAAAGATCCAAGCCTACTAAAATTAGGCGGTGATACAAGAACAATGACCTACTTGTTCTCAGACATACGTGGATTCACTCCTATATCAGAACAGTTTAAAACAGACCCACAAGGTTTAGGTAAACTTATAAACAGATATATGACACCAATGACTGATTTAGTTATGCGTAAAGAAGGAACAATAGACAAGTATATAGGAGATGCCTTAATGGCAATATGGAATGCGCCACTTGATGTTGAGAATCATGCTCAACTGGCAGTTGAAACAGCAATGGAAATGGAAGTAGAACTAGCAAATCTTAATAAAGATTTATTTAAAGATGGGCTAATGCCACTTGCTGTTGGCATAGGAATAAATACAGGTGATGCTGTAGTAGGTAATATGGGTAGTAACCAACGTTTTGATTATACAGTATTAGGTGATAGTGTGAACTTAGCGGCACGACTAGAAGCACAAACAAAAGAGTACGGAGTGTTCTTTATGTTTACAGAACACACATTAAAACAAATAGAAACTCCAGAAAATTTAGTTATGTTAGATAAGATTGCAGTAAAAGGACAAACATCATCAGTAACAATTTATACTATACTTAATAATCATAAGTATGCAAGAGTATTAAACAGAATGGTAGACGCATATCAAAACAGAGAGTGGGCAACATGCTCAAATGAAATAGAGATTATTAAAGATCATAATTGGAATGATACGATTGCAGATTTATATGCAGAAAGAATTAAACAACCAATGCCACAGGGTGATTGGGACGGCGTACAAAGGAAAACAACTAAATGAGAATAGATCAAATATCTAAAGAAAATATAAAGCATTATAATTTAGATTATATACTTATAGATGATTTTGCTACAGATTGGGCAACTAAAGAAAACTTGGAAAAAACAGAGCTTTGGTCTCAATTTCACCCAGCACACAATTACATAGAAGAGAATAAGGCAGATATTATAAGTGCTGTAAATACAGCATTTGATGTAAATACAACAACTTTATATCACGGACTACAATTATTTAACAAAGAAGACGAAATTGTACCACACGATGATTATCAAGGAGAGTTAGATCTTCCCCATGGTAAAGTTCCATATACTGAAATGCCTATAAGAGCAATACTGTATTTAAATCCTGAATACATGTATGGTACGCACATACATAAAGAAGAACCAGGTTGGGCAGATGAAGATGATCCTAGATGGTGGGCACACATGTGGGATAAAGGTATGGAAATAGGCGGACAACCTGGGCAATTATTAATTATAAGACCAAATGGTAATTCATGGCATTCAGTAGGTTGTTTCAACACAACCTTAGATAATAGAATAACTAGCAACTGGATCTTCCAAAATTAAATAAATAAGAGTATGAAAAACTTTTTACACAATATATCACAGAAAGTCAAGTTATCAATAGTATGGCTATGGCAAAAAACAAAAGTTGTTGCCAAATTTATTGGTATGCTATTAATTAAATTAGGTAAGGCTATACTTAGGCTTTGGTTTAAAATATTCTATGAAGAATACGAACTTACAGTTTGGTATCTAAAAGACTCTGAAAGAGATAGTTACGGAAACATAGTTACTACAAGAACACATAAAAGATATTTATTAAAAAAGATCTCTAAGAAAACTCCTAAACATATTAAAGGAAAAGATATGGATGGAAGAGCTTTTGAAATTAGAACAGTTGAACCTTTTGATTACCAAATAAGAAAAATTTATTAATTATTCGTCTGGTTCCCAATCCTTTATATTTCTAAAAAACATATAGTAATGTTTAAAGTCTTTCAGTTGTTGTTTGGCGTGAAATAATTCTAAAGGTATCCCGTCTCCATGTTCAACTAAAGGAAAATAATATCTTTTAATTATTCTTTCTAATTTATTTACATCCTTAGCAAGGGCATCTAGTAATATATTATTGTATTCTAGATCGGTAACTAGAGCAACTAACCAATGATGGAACGGGTGTTCTGGATTAAATCTTGTTGTAGCGACTCTAGTCTGGTAATACAAACCTCTAATTGGATTCATGCCCGGCCTATACAACTTCATAATTTCTGGAAATTTAAAACTTTCATGTTCTGTCGCCATAGTTTTAATAACCCTAGAATAATCTTTCTTCATTGCCTTTTTAAGAGAATCTATATTTTCACCAATCTTATTGCGATACTCTTTAACAAGTTTATCGAAGATTTTTTGATACTTTGGAGATAACTTTTCATAGTAAACGTCTTGTATTTCGTCTATCTCTATGGCACCTTCTAGTAGTGTATGTGGGATTGTAGTAGTTCGTTCAAAATTATCTAGTTCAGTGGTTATCCGCAAAACAACAAAATCGATTATTTCGCCTTTGCTCATATATAATATTTATCGAGAATTTATTTGCAGTATAGTGTGTAGTTTTTCAGTACCATTGTTCTTAGATAACGTTACTCTGGCACCATTGTGTAAAGGTTTGGGCCACATGCCAATATCTACCCAACAATAACCAGCACTCTCACCGTTTAATTTTGGTGGTTGAAATTCTTTCTCAACTACATATACAAAACTGTAGTAATAAAAATTCTTGTCTTTGCTTTGGTAAACATCTAAAGGATTTAATTTTTGTAGTTCTGGAACGAACCCTATTTCTTCTTCTAATTCTCGTTGGATACATTCATATGGAGTTTCCTTTTTCTCCATTGTACCTCCCCAAAAACCCCATGTGTGATTAAATCGTTTGTTGCCTTCTCGTAATTGCAACATACATCTTCCTGTGTCTTTGGCAAGGAATAAAACTCCTGCCGCCAATGTGTTCATTATAAACTTAGTCTCCAAAATCCTGGATTGTATTCGCCTTCGTAACTACTTATCCAAGTTTTGCCGGTCCATTTGTATTGTTTGGTAGTAAATGTATTGATAATGTAATGTATATCACTAGAACTTGCACTAGCATCAAACACTACTGTCCACGCAGAGCCGTTAAATTGTATGATGTCATCTTCACTTGCATCAAGATCCCAATTGGTATATCCTGATTTTGTGATTTGTTCTGTAATTAAATATCTTTGTCCGTTAGTAGCGGTAGCCAATGTACCGTCACCTGGATAATTTGCTCTAGGGTCTATGATTTTATCTATTGCAGAAAGAGTATTAGCAGGCAATGTATCTGTATCTAAATTAAAAATTAATGAAGTATCACTTGAAGGATTAGTTGTTACTGTACCATATACTAAATTTAGTAAGTTATCAGAATCACCGCTAATATTTAATTTTAATAAACTTGTAGAGCGTATCTCACCCAATTGTTCTATAATGTCTGACCATTTAACTTCTGTGCCTTTTTGGTCCACTAGTGTAGCCGAAGCACCTATTACTTGTACTTTGTAATCACCTGGGGTAGTCACAATTTCAAAAGAATCTTCTATGTCGTTAAAGAAGTCTGCATAGTCGTTACTGTAACCTAAGTCTGATATACTTGATATAGAGTGTACATTATTAATAATCTCTTGTATAATTGTTTGTCTTTTAACTTTTGCAGGAGGACTAATCCATATAGGTATAGCAAAGGTTAATGTAGAAATATCTAAATTTTCATCTACACCTGCTGGGATACTTCTACTACTCCATGCAATATCAGTAAGCTCAACTTCAAAAACACTAGTCCAATCTAAAGGATTACTATTAGATTGTAATTGAATACTTGGATTAAACAGTACAAATATTTGTTCCAATACTTGTAGTTTTGTATCAGTATTAGTTGTCCATATATCTACGTTTATTGTAAGATTATATGGCACAGGCATATATCTTTGTGTTGAATATAAGTTTCCTTGTTTTGAAGAGTATGTTCCTGTCTCGGTATCATATTCTCTTTCTGCTATCTGGTTAGTATCAACAAAAAAGGGTTCAGCGATTCTATCTCTTGCTGGTTGTATACTTTGTATAGTTACACTAATAAAAGGCGCACTATTAATTACGTTTTCTGAATTATTACGCAATATGTTTGCTACCATTCTTTGTGCATCACCGTATCGTGCTGGCACTCTATTATAATTAGCACCTGATTGGGTATATTCTCTTACTTTAAAATTAGAGAATATTCTAATGATCTGAATTAGATAACGTTTTATCTGCTCGTCATACCAATAATCTAAATTCTTACCTGCCATTAGTTATCCGTCTTAGGTTTAATAACCTTACTTAAATTTGTTTTTTCGTTTGCTTTTCCACCGTCGCTTTCACTAGTAATATTATCGTTATTAATAAAGGTTGCTAATATTCTATTTGCCGCTGACCAGGCCTGACGACCATCTGAGCCCACATTTAACCAACGTGTGCCTGATTTTTTAAATAATCTATTTGGGCTGAAATCTGTTCTTAAAAAGTAGTCATCGTCAGTCGTGCCTGATACAGGGAATGTTGTTCCACTGCCTACTAAACTTAAACCATTTACCGGTATTCCGTCAGCACCACCGAAGTCTATACTTGGTTTGTCTGGTACAGATTCATCAAAATATAAATGTGTTGTATTTCTATACTGCGGGTCAAAAGGCACATCATTTTCTGCCTGCTCTAAAATTTTATCATTAATATTAATGTCGTTAGCATAGGTGCTTATTAAGTTTCTTAAATCTTCCTCTTCTTCGCCAGTACCAAGAATATCTCTGTACTCTTGTGAATCTGTTATAGGACCTAATTTAACTCTCCACAAATGTGGCCACCAACGTGGGTCATATCCTTCTGCTGGCCTACTAGCATCTGTTACTACATAATATCTGTTGATTGCTTCGTCACTGCCTAGTAATAAATCATCTCGTAAATGTGGTAACTCTAAAACGTCACCAGCCATTAACTTTCTGCCTACTGCTTCTACCATACTTTCTATATGAAAATTCATCATCAGTGTATCGTTTGCAAGAAACATACCAAATTGTGTTAAATCAAATGCATCACCATCACCAAGATTATATTGTCCACGTAGTTCATAAATATCTTTGTCGTATTTACGGTCTCTATTTTCTAAAAACAATAAGTCTTGTATAAAGACTTCGGTATTATTTGCGGCACTACTTGGTCTTGTAGGGTCTTTCTCGTCAGGAGAAGCATGTATTCCTAAATATTTATGGATATGTACACCGGTACCTCCGGCATGTAAATGTTCTCCGACAATTCTATCGGTGAATGAGTAGTCATTTGTTTTGACTGGATTCCATAAACTTATTCTAGGCATAGTACTATTTATCGCCTTTACGAATCCTATCGTAATATAATTATAACTATACATAACAACGATAAATATAAAAAACGGAAAGGTGGCTGAGTGGCTTAAAGCGTCTCCCTGCTAAGGAGGAGTACGGGTAACTGTACCGAGAGTTCGAATCTCTCTCTTTCCGCCAGGACAATTTATGAAAAACATTAATATATTCTATCTACATAACGGGTTTCAATTTACAGATGAAACAATACAACAGCATACAACCAATGGTTGGACTGGACGTGAGCCCTTACCTCTACATATATTAACACAAATAGAATTAGAACAAAACTTTAATCCATTTAACGAAATGTTTGATATCAATATAATTAACAATGGCGATAGCTCTAAGTGTAATAGTAATGATATAACACTTGTTCCTATAGATATACAAAGTTTTCCTATCACAATAGAAAATCGTAAATATTATGAGCTATCGCCTTTTGGAAAAGAAATAGATAAGGTTGTACAACATATATTATCTCTAAATTTACCTAATGTAGCATTTTTATTTTATTCAAGTACTGAACCATATTTCTTTGATGCAAACATATATTTTGCTGAACTAGGATCGGCAAACCCAAACATTAAAATTATATTAAGTGGTTCAGGGGAAACTACTGATTACTTTGGACACTTCACAACCCATACATTAAGAGTTAAAAATGTATACAAAATACATAAACTTTGGTATTTTGATAGAGTGCATTATATGACATTTTTATCAGAGGAAGAAGAATTTAATAATGTACACTTAGATGTAAATAATTTTAAGACTACAGAAGAAAAGCAAGATCTAAATGTTATACCAAATAAATTTTTATGTACACTAAGAAATTGTAGATCACACAGATTATTATTTTCTACTATCTTAGAAAATAGTGCTATGGGATTAGAAGATATTACCTATGGTAGATTTTATAGTTTAAGACCAAATGATATATCTAAAATTGCCAACAATCCAAAAACAAAACATGAATATCCTTATCATATACAATTAATGTCTACAAGTTTAAACGAATTAATTAATAAAGAAGATATTACAGATAGTATGTTGAAGTCTATAATGAAAAATATTATGAGTAGGCCTCATATTATAGATATGGAAAATATAGATGACAGAGGTATTCCTGGTCCCTGGTTGTATGAAGATTGTGATATCGCAATTACACCTGGTGGAGAACCTTACGGTTATGGGTATGTAGATGAAAAACAATTTATACCTATGGCTTTTAAGAAACCTTTTATCACATTTGGGTGCAAGGGTATATATGAAGAACTTAAAAATATAGATTTCAAAACATTCGACGATTGTTGGCCAATTAACTTTAATGAAGCAGATACTTTATTAGATAGAGTAAAAGGTTTTTTTACTGTATTTGAATATATAAGAAATCTAAGTCCTGCAAAGTATCAAGAATTATTAGAACAAACAAAAGAAAGTGTTGAGTTTAATTACAATCACTTAGTTGAAGGGACATTTAGAAGAAAGAGTAATGAAAACTTTTTTCAGGAGATACACGATGCCTGCAGTTAGAGGAGCAAGACCAGTAAGAAATAAAGAAGTACAAGACTTTCATTTTCATATAGATAAAAACAATTTAAGTACAGTAACACTTGAAGAATATGAAAAGGTATGGAGAGAATGGCTCAATTATTCTGATACTAAAAGTTTACAAGGTTTAGAAAATTTTACTAATGTAGATTATACGCAAGGCACAAGTCAAACATTTGATCAATTCATTTTACGACATAGTAAAGATAGAGAAATATTAGTTTTAAGTGGAGACTTTCAGTATCATGCTTGTTTAGGAAAGCATGTGCAATTTAGTTATGTAGATTACCCGCATCATTTAGAAGGCATATTGCAGGGACCTGGATTACATGCATTATTAATAAGTGCCCCTTTTAGTGACTTTGGAACTATGCACCCTGATTTTGAACAACTAATGAAAATATGTAATGTTATGGACATTCCGGTATGTTTAGACTTAGCATACTGGGGAATAAGTAAACATGTACATATAGATTTAAATGATTTTCCTGCTATAAAAGAAGTTACATGCAGTCTAAGTAAGCCTTTCTTTACATTAGAAAACCATAGAGTTGGTGTTAGGTTTACTAGAGATTATGTAGATGACGGCATAAGCATGTTAAATGAAGTTAAAATGCAAAATAATTATAGTATGGCATTAGGAGTAGAATACATGCGTAATTACTCGCCTGATTATAATTGGCACAAATATAGAGATCTATACGAAACAATATGTCAAAATGAAGAATTAGTATGGACAGACACAATGATATTTGCTTTAGGAGACGATATCAGGCACGCAGAATATAACAGAGGCGTATCAGGAAACTATAGAGTCTGTATTTCGGATTGGTTAGGCGATTGTTAAATAAATAGTAACATAAATACACACAGGAGATAGATGTATGATAGTTAATTCACATAATGATTGGGATCCTTTAGAGGAAATCATTGTAGGTCGAGCAGACCATTCTAGAATAGCCACTGATATTTCAGCAAGAAGTTTTAGTTATGCTAATTTTAATAAAGAAGATGTAGAAAAATTAGAAGGGCCTTACCCACAATGGGT
>Ga0307488_10004942_pt1 | contig 11065 bp, 8 predicted proteins | sample SB02metaG_FD_202248 | JGI IMG/M metagenome (GOLD analysis project Ga0307488, IMG submission 202248) | Sea-ice brine microbial communities from Beaufort Sea near Barrow, Alaska, United States - SB 0.2 | ecosystem: Environmental > Aquatic > Marine > Coastal | place: USA: Alaska | collected 2017-05-06
CACCGAACCGGTTCCGCGTTCGCTACTATTGATCGATGAGTTTCAGGAATTTTTTATCGAAGACGATTCCGTTTCGCAAAACGCAGCTCTCCTACTTGACCGAATCGTTCGTCAAGGCCGTGCATTCGGAATTCACGCCATCCTTGGTTCGCAAACTCTTGGCGGAGCCTTCACCCTCGCCCGCGCGACGCTGGGGCAGATGGTGATTCGGATCGCGCTGCAGTGCAACGAAGCCGACGCCTATTTGATCATGGACGATTCCAATCCGGCTCCACGAATGCTAAGTCGTCCGGGTGAAGGAATTTACAACGACAATGCCGGCGCCATTGAAGGCAACAGCCCTTTTCAGGTGGTTTGGCTGGGAGATGAAAACCGTGATGAATGGATATCCAAACTCGATGCGCTAAAATCCAACTTCGACAATCGCCATCCTGAAGCCGTTGTCTTTGAGGGGAACGCCCCCGCTGACGTTCGTGAAAATTCAGTCATCGCCAAACTCCGCGCGGCCACTCCGGAATCCCGACCCGCGGCGTCACGACTTTTCCTTGGCGCGCCCAATTCGATCAAAGGCCCGACCGAAATCATTCTGCAACGCCAGAGCGGCAATAACGTTCTCATCATCGGTCAGCGCGACGAAACCGTGCTCAGCATGATCGCCATTGGATTGCTTGGTTTGAAACATCAGTTTTCCGACGGCGACGCAAAACTTATCCTGATCGACGGAAGCCCCGAAGGTTCTTCCGAAGCCGATTTTATCGATGCCGTTCTGCCTGCGATTTCTGCCAAAATTGAACGTCCATCACCAACCGACATCGGAACCACAATCAACGCTCTCGCCGCTGAAATGAATCGTCGGGTTGATGAAACCGATACCCAGGCACCGCCGATTTTCTGCTTCATCAACGGGCTTCAGAAATTCAAAAAACTCCGCTACGAAGATGACTTCAGCTTTTCGATGAGTGATGACGACGAGGCGACCGAAGCCAAACCCGGCAACTCGCTGAACGACATCATCACCGAAGGCGCCGGCGTGGGAATTCATCTGATCGTCGCAATTGATACCTTCAACAATCTCAACCGCGCCATGAGCCGCAAAGCTATCACCGAATTCGAGATGCGGGTCCTTTTCCAAATGAGCGCGAACGATTCAGCGAGTTTGATCGACACGGTCAAAGCGAGCACCCTTGGCTTAAGAGCTCTGTTTTACAACGAACAAGCCGGCTATCTCGAAACGTTCCGTCCGTATTTCCAGCCTGATCGAAGCTGGTTCTCCGAGGGGTGATCCAGATTTTTAGATCCAACCCTGTTGGTTCATCGAATCTACCCTCCCTCTTCGTGAAACTCTTTATTTTTCTGTTGAGGTAATATTGAATCAAAGGACGCGTCCAAAGCCGCGAACCTAAATCATCTACTCAAGAAAAAATTGATCCAAACCCTCACCATCGTTGCTGCGACAGCTGGAATTGTGCTCACCACAAGCTGCGAACAGAAGTCAGGATCTGAAAAAGCCGTCGAGAAAATTGGCGATAAGATCGAAGACGCAGCAGATAAATTTGAAGATGCGCTTGATTGATTTCCTAAATTTTCAATCCTGAAGCCACGTTGCCGTGGCTCCTTGATTCCTCCCCCCCCAAATTCGAATAGCCCCGTTTCCGTTATTACGGAAGCTGGGCTTTTTTGTGCACTTTCGTTCCGGAAACCCTACCAAAACCCATCGTCCTCGCGCTCACTCACATCCAGCACACGACGCTCAGCTATTCTCTGAATCAATTCATCAGGAAGTGGATCTTCGTAGAGAACTTGTAGACTGCCCTGCGTCGTTTTGTGAAATTTCAGTTCGTCAGCGAACGGTTCAAGCCCTTCTGCGTTCGGAGTAAAGTTTCAGGTGTGCTTTGTGAGCTGAAAATGCGAACAGAAATCGAGGCTCGATGAAGAACGGCGTGTTCCACTTCATGACCTGCTCAGCATCCGGCGCGATCCCTGCGAGAATGTCACGAAGCCGCTGTAAATGAGGCCGGCCTGCATCAGGAGCTTCATCAATGTATTCGTCAATCGTTGTTGGTCGCTTCGAAGCCATTTTCTCCGTTTCTTTTAGAACATCCCCGCAAGGAAGAAAAGCCGATTTAAACGAAGGGACGATCTAACCGTATGCGTTCATCGAATCACCCCTGTTGGTTCGTGAAATGCTTGCGCAGGTTTTGAGAAATGCTTTATGATATGTGAATGACAAAACACATCGGAATTCTCACAAGCGGAGGCGATTGCCCATGCTTAAATGCCGCGATTCGCGGGGTCGCGAAAGCGGGAATCGGCAACTTCGACATGAAGTTTCTCGGTTTTAAAAAAAGGATTCAATGGACTATGCCACGACCAAACGATGCCACTGGATGTGGGCATGTTGTCAGGAATTCTGACGGATGGAGGAACGATTCTGGGAACGAGTCGCGATAAGCCGAATAAAATGCCAGTCGGCGGCAAAAAGCGCGATATGACGGCGGAGATTGTCGATGTCTACGCTCGGCATCACTTGGATGCGCTGGCCTGCCTTGGTGGCGGCGGAACGCAGAAAAATGCGCTTCATTTGAAAAACGCGGGTCTAAATGTGGTGACGCTTCCGAAGACGATCGACAATGACGTATTTGGAACGGACGTGGCGTTTGGATTTGATACGGCTTTGGGAATCGCCACGGAGGCGATTGACCGAATTCACTCAACCGCAACGAGTCACAATCGAGTGATTGTTGTCGAAATCATGGGGCACCGCGCCGGATGGCTCGCGTTGGAATCCGGAATCGCTGGCGGGGCGGACGTCGTTTTGATTCCTGAGATCGCCTATGATCCTGAAATCATCGCCGAAGCAATCAAAGATCGGAGTCGTGCGGGGAAACATTTCAGCATCGTGGCGGTCGCAGAAGGGGCCATGACAATGGATCAAGCGAAGCGCATCGATATCTTGTCCGCCTAGAAAGAAGACGCGTCGACAAAAGAGGAATAGGCGGAGGCCTCGCAGGAGTTGTCGGATTTTCATCGCGAACACGTTCGCCATACGCAGGATCTGACGGCTACACTAGAGGAACTGACTGGCTGCGAATCGCGCCTCACGATTCTAGGACATATTCAACGAGGCGGAACCCCGTCGCCGGTTGATCGCGTTCTGGCAACTCAGCTTGGAGCAACCTGCGCTCAGTATTTGGCGGATGGCGGTCATGGAGATATGATGTCGGTCCGCGGATAGGAGATCGTTCCGGTTCCGCTGGAAGAGATCGCCGGTCGGAAAAACCTTGTTCCCACCGATCATCCGCTTATCCAAACTGCTCGCCTCGTCGGCACGTGCTTTGGCGATTAATCAGCTCACCGCGACTGTGGGAGTAACACCTGTCTGTTTTTTGGTAAAAGCTACTGAAACCCCTAATTCTCCCTGAATCCTGTGATTCAGGAAGGATCTCGTATCCATGAATATTCGTCCAACTTTCACTTCCATAGTCGCTTTGGCCATCGGCCTGGCTTCGATCGCCAGCGCTCAAGCCGCACCACGCCCGGCAAAGCCGAATATCGTTCTCTTGCTAGCTGACGATCTTGGCTGGCAGGACGTCGGTTGTTACGACATTGACGAACCTTGCCCGTATGAAACGCCGAATCTCGATCGGCTCGCAACGGAAGGCGTGAAGTTTTGGCAAGCTTACTCCCCTTCCCCGACCTGTGCCCCTAGCCGGTGTGCGATCCTTTCTGGTAAACATCCGGCACGCGCCCAGAAAACCCATGTGGTTGGTGGAGCGCCTCCGTCTCCGTTTTCAAAGAACAATCCGATGATATCGCCGTGGTATAGCGGTCGGATGAAGATGGATGAAATCACGATTGCAGAGGCTTTAAAAACAAATGGCTACACCACGGGTTGTATCGGAAAATGGCATTGTGCAATCGAACACAACGCTTTCCCTCAGCCGAAGGATCAAGGGTTTGATGTTTCAACGATGGAACGCGGCGCCACGTCGAGACCAAAGCCTGATCGGCTGTCGAACTTTTCGACTACTGCTGAAGACGATCCCTATCGTCTAGATGAAAACGGATTTCCCTTTCACCAAAATGCAGAAGACGCGCTGACGTTTCTTCTCGAAAACGATGACAAACCGTTTTTTCTTTATCATCCCACCTGGCTTGTTCATTCACCAATTCATACGCGGAGCGAGGCATTGCTAAAGAAATACTGCGAAAAAATGGACGTGCCCTATCCCACGGAGCCAAATAAGTGGGAAATCGAAGGCCAAAAAAATCCGTTCTATGGCGCGATGGTTGAAGCGCTCGATTACTACGTGGGCAACGTCATCAAATACTTGGATGAAACCGAGGACCCGCGCTGGCCAGGGCATAAACTCGCAGAAAACACGTATGTCATTTTCACTTCCGACAACGGCGGTTTTGTTTCACATCCGGGCGAATTCATCACCACTAATGCACCGCTGGATAAAGGTAAAATCAACGCCAAAGAAGGTGGAACCCGAGTTCCCTTAATCATTCGCGGTCCGGGAATTGCTGCTGGAAAAGAGACAGATACGATGGTCAACGGCCTCGATTTTTATCCAACAATCATGAACTGGACAGGAACAGAGAAACCTGCTGAGCAGCAACTCGACGGGCTCGACCTCGCTCCGTTTTTGAAATCTGACTTGTCTGACAATGCTCTAATTGCTGATGCTTCAGGAAAGGCGCGCGATACAATGATGTGGCATTTCCCAAATTCTGTGGCGATGCAATCCACCATTCGGCGGGGCAATTATAAACTGATTCGCAACTGGCTGCCGTATTTTAAGACAAACGGAGGTGGGCTCGATTTGTTCGAACTCTACGACGATTCCGGCAAGTGCGTCGACGTTGAGGAGGCGAAAAGTGTTGCCGCCGAAAACCCTGAATTGACCAAGGAATTGAACGATTTACTCGAAGAGATGCTGACCGAGATGAAAGGCAGTCCGCCATTTTTGAATCCAATCGCTAAATCAAACCCAGCAACTAAAACCAAAATCTGCACGCCGCTTGAACACGGCATTGATGGGGAAAAAGTGTGGATGACCTACAAAGAAAACGGCGCAAAAGTAGTCAAGGCTCATCTGCTTTACACCGACAACGGTGGCACTCGCTACGAGGAGTGGTATCGGATCGATGCCGTCATCGAAGCCGGCGGCAAAGTGACTGCACGCCTTCCCCGAAAAACCACTCACTATGTTTTTAATCTAATCGATGAAAATCATTACCTCGTGAGCTATCCCGAAATGGTTCCTGAGAACGAGCGTAAAGAGAACTATTCAACGAAAGCGCTGAGCGCCCGCTAATTAGCTGAAACTTTTACTTAGCTATGAGCCAATTCAGTAAGAACTCAAACACCCGCTGTTCTGACCCGCGTGGTTCACGAATTTTCCGGCGCTGACGATGTCGAAATTATTCTGAATGCGCTGAAAGCAAAAGAATTCAAACTACGATCGATGGTTCTTGAGATTGCGGGGAGCAATCCGTTTTTGACGAAATAGAATGACGGTTGCAAAATTACCTCACAGACAAATTACGACTTCTTTACAAGCTCCTGACAACGCTCCCAAGATACCGGTGATCTCTTTTCACCATGAAATAGAGTCTCAAACGAAGCGCCAGGTCGCTTCCTTCAGCATCACTGAAGTATCCGTTTAAACACCCTTCTTCCAATAAAACTTAAAATGAATCACTCCACTGAATCTCTCATTCTCATCGCCTTGCTTAGCTTTCCCATCGCCATTTGGGGAGCAAAAATACCGGCAAGCCCGGAACAGCTCAAAAAGCAGGCAGACCTTGTCGTTACCGGAAAGGTGATTTCAATATCCTCAAAAATCGGGAAATCGAAGATTGAAACGTCTCCAGGGGTTCATCGCGACGAAGTCTTTACGATCAAGATTCTGGTTTCCACAGTCAAAAAGGGAGCGGGAGTCAAATCCGGTGATCAAATTGAAATCGTTGCCTGGAAGCCGGTGAAGCGAATTCCACCGATCCCCGGATTGCAAGGTCACCAACCCGTTCCCGCCAAGGGAGATACCGCGACATTCTTCCTTGAAGGGAAAGTTGGAACGCTACTCGAGCCTATTTTGCCGAACGGAATTTCGATCGCAAAGCCGTTGCCCGCAAAACCAAAAGCGATCAAATAATGCCGTATCTCGACGCTGTCTGAAAGCGCCCGGGGTTATTCAGCCTCGTCGACCCCATCTTCAGACGATTCCGCTTCCTCGCCTTCGAGCTGAGCTCCTAAAATCCGCTTCAACTCGCCTTTGTGGAGATCCCAGGTCTTTTGAATGTGATCGCGGCGAGTCACCCACATCGCCCGGTCATCGGGCTCCAACTGGTAATTCATCACAGCGAAGATCCGATCTTTCAGCATGTCGAACTCCACCGTTGTGCCGGATTCGTCTTTACCGGAAACGACAATCTTTTTGACGATCTCATTGTCGTCATCAGAAAAATCATCGTGAATTCGCAGCCACGACTCCAGCGTGGCTGCAGCGACCGCCTGATTTAGCGTTGCCCCTTTTTCGCGAGCCGATTTCATCACGATTTCAATTCCGGGAGATTCCGTTTGCGCTGCATTCTGAATCACTCGCATCGTATTTTCATCGAGGTTTTCCAAAGTCGGCATCACGTCAATGACCTCGGCTGAAATGTGAATTTTGCGAATCACGGGAAGAATTTTCATCTTCATCAAGTCCGTCGGGCGAAGAATCGGCTTAATCTCAACATCGCCGTCGATACTGCCCTGCTGCTTGATGAAACTTGCCATTTGCTTAGCTGAAACCGCTTTGGCATTGCGCTGCAGCACAAGAATCTCGCTCTCAAAATCGTAATAAAACGCCGAGCATTCCGCCATGCCTTCGTTCTTGTCGAGATTCACCGCCGTGATCTCACCCTGCAGATTTGCCCGAAAACCGGCCGGAGCCATCGAGATCCGCATCATGTCGCCGAGATACCCCGCATCGTTGACCTTCCCCCGCACCAACCGAACCCAATCATCATTGATTTCCACGTTCCGCTTTTCGCTATCCGCCGGAATCCCGTGGACGTTGCGAAGAACAGTTTCGAGATCTTTTGAATCTGTAATTTCAACGGTGAAGAAATCAATTTTCGACGATTTTTGCATGTGCCGTTCTCGTAGCCGCAGACCTCGATTTGGTCAAACCGTTCGCGGCAGATTTGAAGGCTAATCTCCCAAATATCAGCCGTGATGATCGAGCCATTCGAGGACGATCGCTTCAAATTTCTTCGAGTCCTCAGCGAACTTAAAATGGCCACAAGCTTTGAACACAAAGAGTTCCGAATGTTCGAGCTTTTCGGCGCAGGCAATTTGGTGAGCCTGAGGAATGATCGGATCTTTTTCGCCAACGATGAATAAAACCGGCGCTGAAATGGAATCCAGCTCGTCAAATAAATCCATATCGATCAAATACCGGCAGAGCGATCGCAATGCAGGAACCGAGTGGTTTTTCACATCGGGAAAAATATTGCGAATCGTGGCATCAAGCGGTTCAAACTCGCGCAAATTCTGCCAAAATCGCGCGTAACTGAACGTCGCAAGTTTCAGAAGAAGCCAATGCGACTGAATCACCTTGAAACCGGCGTGGAACAGCGCTTTACGAAGCAAACTGCCATGCGACAGAAATTGCAGCAGCCCTTCAAGGCCATCAGAGCGGCCTTTCATAAAGCCACCAACCAAAACCACCGAAGCGACTCGCTCTGGAAACTACGCAGCGTAATTCAGCGCCGCAAACCCGCCCAACGAATGCCCTATTAGGTGAAATTCTCCCTCAGGAATGAGCGCATCGATCGGCTTGGCGATCAACTCCGCAAACAGATCTTTCGTTAGCTTTTCTTCATGCAATTCTCCGGCATACGTGCTGGGAGAATGCAGCGGCAAGCCGACTGAATACCAAGAGCGCTGCGCCTTAATCTCATCATACACCGCCGCCTCCCAGACGTGAACACTCACCGTCAGCCCATGAATCCACACCACCGGAAATCGCACAGCCGCCTCATTTGCATGGGCAAGGCTCGCGATCCGATGACCGGCATGCTCGATGAAAACGGGTGCGGGATCAGACATGAAATTCAATGAGATGGAATACGGCGAAACGGCATGATTACAACCGCCCAATCACCTCGCTGGCAAGACGTTCGCTGTATCCGGTGATTTTCCAATGGCCGGGACACCAGCCCTTCAAAAATCGATGAAAATCCGTCCATGCCACCGGGAAAAGTTCGCGCCACTCAGCCTCGACCTCGTCTGGATTGATGTCCGGATGATGAATCGCTAATGCAGTTCGCAGCGATGAAAAATACGTATCCAACAATGCAGATTCCCTCGCCTCGCAAGCGCGTTCGTTGAGACAGCTGCCGATGAAATACGCCACGTCCTTCATTCCACAGCCGCCACCGACGTATTGGAAATCCAGCATCGCCACGTCATCTCCGTTTGCAGAAAAACAGAAATTCGCCAGCTTCGCGTCGCCGTGAACCAGCGTCTTAAATTGCGCTGAGTTTAGTTTTTCATCGATCGCTTTCGAAGCATTTTTCAAAGCCGGATCGTCGAGCACTTCAAGTTCGTCAGGGCGTGTATCAAGGTGCCAGTAGGTTCCGATTTCCCACAATCCGTCTGGTTGTGCCCCCATCAAAGTCGCGTGGAAATTCGCCAGCCATGTCAGGCATTTTTCGATCTGATCCAACGTCAGCCCATTCAATCGAGCCGGAAATCCAGCCGCATCGAGATCCTCTAACACCAGCAGGACCTCATCCCCTACCCGATCAAAGGCGAGAAACTTCGGCGTTCTGACGCCAGCCCCACAACGATCGTTCCAATCCCTATACCAATTCGTTTCCACGCGATAAGACTCCACTTTTCGCTGATGCGAAATATCCGAATTCCACCCACGTGGGTGATTCCCCGCCAACGGCACCGTGACGTGTTTCACCACGACCGTTTCAACATCCGCGCCGTGCAGCTCCAGACGCAAAATCTTGCCATAGCCGCTCCACAGTTCCTGAATCACGCCGAGAACACGCAGACTCGAAGCGCCCGTCGCGCAAAGGACGGTCGTTTTAAACGCTTCGCTGAGATCATGATTCATCGGCACCCGCGAAAATCGGCAATTTTCCGACAATCACAACCTCGAAGCCTTGATCTTGAAATTTACCAGCTAGCTTTGCGATCAGATCGAGCCAACTCCAAATTTTCACCCTTTAATTTTCCAATTCTTGCAACCTCTCCGCCAAACGAGCCTTCAAGCCAGCATCGTTGAGTTGATCATAGAGCGTGGAGATCTCGTCCCGCTTCATTGAGGAAGCGTTGCTGTAAAGGCCTTCTGCAATTCGCTCCCATGCAAGGTGTCTGGAATTAGTATTGAGCCAATTCGCAAGATTTTCGGTTCCATGACCAGAAATCCAGTTTTTTGCCAACGCTTTAAAAGCATTCGGGCTCTCCAGGCCATATTCCTGATCTGCATACTCAACCCATTCGATTACCTGATTAACATCCCTACGAACCATTTTGGCAGCCGCGTAATCAGCAAACGAATCCTCGGCGTAAGGCTGGCCCACATGTTTTTTCGCCCACTCAACTTTGTTATCAATGCCAGACGTTCCAAGAAGTCGATTTTTCAGACTCTCGAATAGCGTCTTCAAATGCTGGCTGTCTTGCTCCTCAGTCGTAGAAGCTCGAGCGAATGCACTATCGAAAAGGTTGGAAGCTTCTTCAATTCCCTTCGTTTGAATGATAGTCGGCAAGAGGTTTCGAGAATACGTTTTCCGGTAGTCAGCAGGAAGTTGTTCCAATAAAAAGCAAAGCTCGCTCTGGATCAGCCATGATTGCACTCCAAATTTCATGGGCACATCGTAGGATGGGATTGAATGATTGATTCAATTAAAATCACCACGCTCATTCAGCTTCGAAACCTTGATCGCGCAATTTCAAGGATCACGAAAACTTGCCAAGATGCCTATATGAAACGATTCGCCCTCGCTCCCATTTTGATTTTCGCAGCCAACTCGTTGCTTGCCGAACCACTTGAAATTGGAGACCGGCTCGAACTTTTTGCTGATGACTATTTGATCGACAGCCTGACCGGCGACCTTTCCCAAAAGGTTCATCAGCCCACTCCAAAAGATGTCGTCTTCACTGCCGACGCCAGTTGGGAAGGCAACACTTCCGGTTACTACACCTTGTTGCGCGACGATGATCTCATCCGCATGATTTATCGCGGCTGGGCTCACAATCCCGAAAAACCCGTCCGGGCGCTCCATCGTGAATTTACCTGCTACGCCGAGAGCAAAGACGGACTCACCTTTACCAAACCCAAGCTGGGACTCGTCGAATGGGAAGGATCAAAAGCTAACAACATCATTCTCGACGACCCTTCGACTCACAACTTCGCGGCGTTTAAAGACACCAATCCCAATTGCCCACCCGAAGCCCGTTACAAAGGAATTGGCGGCGAGAAGAAGGAAGGCGGCCTTTGCGTTTATCAATCATCTGACGCGATTCATTGGAAAAAAATGACCGACAAGCCCGTGATCAGCGACGGGGCGTTCGATTCGCAGAACATCGCGTTTTGGGATTCCCACGCAAAGATCTACCGAGCCTACTACCGGATTTTCTCCAAAGGCGGGACTGAGAACGGCGAGTGGAAACCGAAAGGCGTTCGCGCAATCCGGACATCGACTTCGAAGGATTACATCAATTGGGAACCGGGCACCAACGCGACCTATGACAAAGGCACCAAGCCCCAACAGCTCTACACCAACGCGGTTCAGCCCTACTTTCGTGCGCCCCATCTGCTCGTGGCCTTCCCTACCCGCTACCTCCCTGACGAAGGCGAACGCGTCGAGCCAATTTTCATGATGAGTCGCGACGGCGTGAAATTCAAACACTACACCGAGCCCGTCGTTCCTGAATCAGCCCCGTCCGACCGCGCCGGAAATCGCAGCAACTACATGACCTGGGGAATGTTCACCCTGCCCAGCGAACCCGACATCATTTCCGTTTACGCCACCGAAGCCTACTACGGAA
>Ga0307488_10004943_pt1 | contig 11063 bp, 7 predicted proteins | sample SB02metaG_FD_202248 | JGI IMG/M metagenome (GOLD analysis project Ga0307488, IMG submission 202248) | Sea-ice brine microbial communities from Beaufort Sea near Barrow, Alaska, United States - SB 0.2 | ecosystem: Environmental > Aquatic > Marine > Coastal | place: USA: Alaska | collected 2017-05-06
TTCAATAAAAAATCGAGTGATGACAAAAATCAAAGTCACACAAATAATGCTAAGCTCAATTGCGAAGAATAAGTTGTTCTTGTTCAATCGCAATTGCGATATAAATAATGTTGAGCGCTGATTTGTATTTGTCAAAGGAGTAAACTTAGTCACGAATATACTACGTTTTAGCGTTTATTTTGGACTCAAACGCAAGTAACCATTCGCTGTCCATTATGCTTAAAGCTAAATCGAAATCTTTAAATCTTTTTTGCAGAGTCAATGCCTGTGTTACCTCTGTGTCCATCGGCATCGCAACCACTAATTTTTGCTTGTTGTTGAGGTCGTTAATCTGGGTTTCCTGTAAGTATTGGTCATAGAGCTTGCCCTTAAAATAAAATATATATTGAATGTCTGCGGGTTGCTTTTTCTCTTCAGCACTTTGTATCGTCGAGCTTGATTCAGTTAATACAAATTCTGGCACCATAGTTGAAGTTTCATGCGTAACCTTTTCGGTCGATTCAGGCACTCCAATAGAGAGCAATGCTACCAAAAGTAAAGAAAAGAAAGCCATTGACAGAGCCAGAGCAACTTCAGTCATCGCCTGTGTACTTTGATCCTGTAAGTTAATTGATTGCATCTCGCTATCCTTCAAATAATACAAAACTAACAATATATACAGATATATATGAAACGGTTTGACAGATTATTTACTCACATTTGACGTGATGCTTGAAAATAAGCGCAAATAACGACAATATTGGTCCATTACGTTTTACTCTGCCGTTTATAGGTTTAGACGACTGCAGCCATTTATTTAAAGTATATTAAGGAAAGTATAATGATAAAAAGGCCTACAAGACCATTTCAAAAAATCTCGCTATATGTTGCGGCTTCGATTTTAGGATTAACGAATTTTAGTGCTAGTGCACTAAGCACAGATGAGGATAAGTCAGCACAAACTCATTTTTCATCAACTACCTCCGTTTTAGATTACGCGGATGTCTTTGAACTAGAATACGCGGCCTCCCCTACATTTCATCCAAGTAAAGAAATGCTCGTTTATGAGCGCCGTTCCATGGACATCATGAACGACCGCAGCAAAATTCAGCTTTGGACTTATGATTTAAAAACGCAACAACACCTGCCTTTATTAGCAGATGGTAATAGCTATTCTGCGCCCAGTTTTTCAGCAGATGGTGAGCGACTCGCGTATTTGTCAGCACAAGATGGCAAATCACAAATTTTCGTAAGATGGATGGAAACGAGCCGAACAGCTAAGCTAAGCAGCTTGCATTCTAATCCGTCAAACTTAACGTGGTCGCCTGATGGGCAATCTATAGCGTTTACTATGTTTACACAAACGCAAGCTAACAGCCTATTTAAGGAAATGCCCAAAATGCCTAAAGATGCTAACTGGGCAGGTACGGCAAAGTATATTGATACCACGCAATACAGGAGTGATGGCGCTGGTTTCAACAGTCCAGGTTTTCAGCAAGTTTATGTAATTTCTGCTGAAGGCGGCACACCACGCCAAGTTACCATAGATAAATTTAACCACGGTGGGCAACTCAGTTGGTCAACCGATAGCAAAACACTATTTTTCTCGGCAAATCGCGATGAAAATTGGGCGTTATTGCCTTATGAGAGCAATATATACCGGGTTGATGTGGCGACGGGCAAGATTAAATCTGTTACCGATGTAACAGGACCAGAGTCTGCTCCGTTGATTAGCCCTAACGGTAAATATATCGCTTATGAATGGGTCAATGATAGAAAGCTGTCATATCAAGTTAACCAAATCATGCTCCAAGCCCTTAATTCTGAAAAACCGGCCACATCATTGACACCAGCATTGGATCGTCAAATTGGTTCAGTGCAATGGGCGAAAAATAGTAAAGGGCTTTATTTTAGTTACCTTGATGAAGGTGAAACTAAGCTTGCCTATGTCAGTGTTAGTGGAAAAATAAAGGAACTTCCAGCAAGGTTGGGTAGTCAAGCATTAGGCCGACCTTATACCTCTGGCGAATTCGATGTGTCAGCAAAGGGGGAAATTGTATATACCATAAACGATAGTCAACGCCCCGCCGATCTAGCTTTAATGAGCAGCGATAAGCGCCCAAAACGTCTTACTTCATTGAATGAAGATGCACTAGCCCATTTAACCTTAGCAAAAGTAGAATCTATTGATGTTGTCTCCTCGGTAGACCAACGAAATATTGATGCTTGGATTGCTTATCCGCCAAACTTTGATGCCAGCAAAAAATACCCATTGATTATAGAGATCCATGGGGGTCCTCACGCTGCTTATACTGAAACATTCAGTATGGAAGTGCAGCTTATGGCCGCAAAAGGCTATGTTGTTGTTTGGTCTAACCCAAGGGGGAGCTCTTCGTATGGCGAAGATTTTGCTAATCTAATTCACCATAATTATCCTTCCGAGGACTACAATGACTTGATGGATGTTGTCGATGCTGCCGTTGTGAAAGGTTTCATTGATGATAGAAATCTATTTATCACCGGCGGCTCTGGTGGTGGCGTGTTAACAGCATGGAGTATCGGTAAAACCAACCGTTTTGCTGCTGCCGTTGTTGCTAAGCCAGTAATCAATTGGATGAGCTTTGCATTAACCGCAGATGCTTACCCCTACTTCACTCAATATTGGATGGAAGATATGCCTTGGAATATCAGCGATAAGTTATGGAAACGCTCACCTCTATCGTTAGTAGGAAACGTCACAACACCAACGATGCTATTGACTGGTGAAGACGATTACAGAACGCCAATAAGTGAAACAGAGCAATATTACCAAGCGTTGCGTTTACGCCAGATTGATTCAGCGATGGTGCGCATCCCAGGTGCGTCGCATGGCATTGCATCACGCCCAAGTCACCTGATTCAAAAGGTCGGTAACATTATTGCTTGGTTTGAAAAGTATAAAAGTAAGTAATATTTTGTTTTAGAAATGGTTGAAAATTGCTAATTGCATGTATAGCCTCGCAGTTAGCAATTAGCCAGCAGCATTGTCACGCAAATAGGCTTTGCGTTTAGGTCTTATTTGTGACGGTTATCTTTGTTACTAAATACCGACACTGCCATTGCAGCAGCCATTGCGCTAGATGTTGTAATAAAACAGCCCCAGGCCCAATCAATTAATGCTATTTTCAGCGACCAATTTGCCAAGATCGCATAGTTTGTCAGATTATATGCGCCATAGGCTGCTAAACCCAAAATAAAGCCTCTAAACGCAACAACAATTATAGCCTTAGAGGTTTCTAGTTCAGCATTGGCTAAGTTGTTAAAACTTGGCTGTACGGCCAAAACAGTTATGCTTAACGCGTAAATAAGATAAAAGCTAACCCATGGCCAAACTGGATATTCTAAGCGCAACATACCTTGCATTTCTTGCTGATAAATTTCATTTGCAATCACACCCAACCAAATAACGTCCATTACACCAAAACATAGGATAACAGTGAGCAATGAAATAAATAGTGATTTTGACATACCTCTAGTCCTCTTAGTATGATTAGTTTCTACAGCTTTCTTATATTATCCCCGCTGTCCCTATCTATAAAGCGAACAAAGGGATCTATACTGGCATAACCAGATGACGATTTAATAATAATCGTAATGCTATTTTCACCCGATATTAAGTGATGTTTTTTACGATAAAGTATTTTGTTTTGAGTACTAAAGTCGTTAGGATCTTCGCTGAACAAAATAATATCCACAAACTCATCGAATGGCTGTTCTGTTTCTTCACCGTTACCATCTGCTTCAAACTGTTTGGCTGATATTGTTAGCGTTAAACTATATTCATTATCTTTTTGCTTTCTTAGTTCGGTGTCAACTATCTTCAAATCATAAATGCTGATTTGATTAAACTGATCATCAATAAAGGTAAAATCCTCTGGTAAAGCAACAGATTTGAGAGCAGCGACTAAATCAAGTGTGGTCGGTTGTAGCGAGTCACTGAACCTATATTTGGTAATAAGCTCCTTTAATGCATGATTCATATTTTGCTCGCCTATTCTTTCACGCAAAGCCATCATTACAACAGAGCCTTTTCTGTAATGAATATACTGCTGATTTTCTGCACGCAGCAGCGGCATTTCTTCAAGATATTCATTGGCTCTGCCGCGTAAATAGCTATCCAACTCGAAGGTTAAGAATTTACGTATTTTTTCTTCACCATATTTTTTTTCTACTACCATCAGAGCGGCATATTGTGAAAGGGACTCAGATAAAACAGCACTTCCTTGCACATTTGCAGCATTGAGTTGGTGACCAAACCATTGATGCGCAACCTCATGGGCTGTCACATAATAAACGGGATCAATTTCCTTGTTATCACGTAAGTCCGTTATAAAGCCTATATCTTCTGAATAAGGTACGGTATTTGCAAAACTTTGTGCAAAGCTTCTATAGCCAGGAAATTCGATAATACGCAGTTGTTTATGCTGATAAGGACCAAATGCTTTAGTAAAGTAGTCGAGTGAATCTTTTGATGATTCGATCATGCGCTCAACATTCCAAAAGTGTTCTTTGTGGTAATAAACAGCAATTTCTACGCCGTTATGAATTTCCGTCTTAAGCTCTAGCTTGGCCGACATTATATTAAAAAAATTAACCATCGGGCTATCCATTTCGTATTGAAAATAGCGTCGACCGTCTTGCTCCCATTCATTTGTTAAGTATCCAGGTGCAATCGCAAACTGCTCTTCACTCGTTGACAAGGTCGCTTTAAAATCAATTAAAGCAACTTGTGGTCCAAAGAAGCTTTCATTATAGCGACTCTCATCTTCAAGTAAGTAAGCTCTGCGAGGCGGCCCTAAATCGCGTTTTCTGCGTTCATGTTGATCTGCAATATAGAACCCCTGATCTACGCCAAATGAAGGATACAAACTGTAGTTAGCAATAAAAGTACCATTGCCAACAACCTCTGTATCCTCACCTCTATCTTTGAATCCTGTATGCTCGCGCAAAACTGTGATGATTCCGCTGCGCTGTTCACCTGGTTCCATCGGCTCATCAAATGTAAACCAAGCGACATCAAGTTCGCCAACGCGTTTACCCAAACTGCCGCCTTCAATCGTCACTTCTGATACTGGACTATGTTTTGGGTGATTAACTAAAAACGTCTCAATAGGTTTATCAGAACGATTCTCGACTATAATCTTGGTTATTGTTTCTATCCTGCGTACATTTGGAAAAATCGCGATTTCAGCATCTATGGAAATAATAATAGGCGTGGGGTCATCTTCAAATTTGAGGAATTCCTTCTCATAAAACTCGCTCTCGGTAAGCGCTTGGTCTTGAGTCGTAAATTTATTTAATACTTTTGTGTTGAAATGAATTATCGAACCAGAACTAAGGAATAAAACCACACAGACGGAGATAGTAATAAAGCCGCCTTTACCTATCTCGTAAGGTAACATCGCAAATCTGGCTCGCAATCCACTGTGTGGACCACGATGCCATAACCCAAAACTGACGATACTAAACACCACCGCAAGTGACGACCAATACAATAAATACCAGTTTTGGGTCGTAAGCGTCCAGCCATAACCATTCATGTCGGAATATTGTAATATGGGTGTAAGGGCGTACTGAAACATATTGTGCTCAATACCAATTTGGCTAAACACGATAGAAACAAAGAAATAACCCACAAATAACAACATACCTATGTACTTGCTAGAGCTCATTGTTTGAAGAAGAAATGAAAGCACGATAAGAAGGATCAAACCACTCGCTCCGAAATAGAACAAGGAAACGATATATTGCAGTATGTCTAGGTTGGTATAACCTAAAATTAGTTGGTTAGTTATTGTTGCCAGCATGCCAATCAAAAATATACTGACAATGACAACACAAACAGCGATGAACTTAGACAGCCAATAGGTTATGTTAGCAACCGGCATACTATCAGTAATATCCCCCATACCAACTGATCTTTCGCGCCAAACTACTTCAGCACTGTAGTAAGTGATAACGATAATATTCACAAGACCAAAGGCATTTTGGATAAGCTGCACCATTGTTTGTGTCAATGGCCAATTGGATGCGCCATAAAAGCCTTTTGGGTCAAAAAACTGAGCAACTAAGTTGAATGCACAAAACAGCATAAGGACCGGAAATGCAGGACTAAATACAATTTGTTTAATTTCGAATTTAGTCCTAGTCATCAATTGTTGAATGCCCGAGCCCGCCTGGTATTTTACTTTGCTTAGTGTTGTGGCAGGCATTTCAACTCGCGTATTATCTTTGCTCTTCTTTTCTTTTGTCGACTTCAATGTTAGCGGTGAAAATAAGTTACCAAAGGCGAATAAGCTAGCTACCCCAATACCGACCCAAAGTACTCTGTTTATAATGACTTCTGGGGTCAGCTGTACCGTCAACGTATTTTTATCAAACGGCGTCCAATAACTGGTAACTTCACTGAATGTATTTATACCAAACGGATCTATAATTGCGAGGATCTGTCGTTGATTTGGTTCGTCGAAAATGGCTGCGGATACAACATAAATGATCAACAAACCTAAGGCTGTAAGATAAACCGCCATAATACTTCTAAAACGCAACGCTATTGCGTAAAACAAGGTAGATAGAACAAAGATAGTGGTAACTGCATAAATAAGAAAAGGTGCGAAGTAAAATACAACATTAAAGTCTCCTAGCCTCTCTTGATCCAACCATGGCATAAGTGACCCAATAAGCAGGGCAAGTGGCACCATGGCAAATACTGTCACGCAGACTAAAAACGCGCCAAAAAATCGACCCAATTGATATGCGGTAGGTGGTATCGGTTTTGTACAAATAATCTCAGCCATCATAGACGTGTCATTTCTACTAGCCGTATTAGCAACAAAATTGACCACCACAAACATTGCAAAGAGACCAAAATTGAGCATTGTGTTAGCGATGGTATAGGGGCTATTTAAATTAGTATTACCGCCGACTCCCGCGGTTATTTCCTCGATAGTGATGGTTAAGTAAGGAAGTAAGAAAAATACGAGGCAAGTGACAATAAAAGAAGGCTGTTTGGTGTAATAACGCCATTCAAAAGCGAGCATCTTTAAAAACATGATGTTCCCCTTAAGCCGCGTTGGTGCGCTGTTTATACAACGTAGAAAAATACACATCTTCTAAATTAGTTGGTGCGGACTCAAATCCCTCAGGTGGCTTTTCAGCCATGACATGAACGACGGTTCTGCCAGCAAACAAACGTTTTGATATCAATGCCATATTCGCTTCAATTTCTTTTGTTTCATCCATGGTCACGACTTTTCGCCAGATTTTTCCTTCGAGGTTGTTAGTTACTTCAATCGGATTACCTTGTAGCAGTATTTCGCCTTCACCTAATACAGCCATGCCAGAACACAACTCAGAAACATCATCAACTATATGGGTAGACAATATAATGACTTTATCCTCGCCTAGTGTGACTAATAAGTTATGAAAGCGATTGCGTTCCTCTGGGTCTAGTCCCGCTGTTGGTTCATCTACAATGAGCAAATCGGGATTACCCAATAAAGCTTGGGCGATACCAAAGCGTTGGCGCATTCCCCCAGAGAAACTACTCACTGCATTTTTCCGATGTTGGAAAAGGTTTACATGAGCAAGTAAACCGTTAACCGCTTCTTGACGTTCAGCTTTATTAGCAATCCCTTTTAAAATAGCCAAATGATCAAGTAACTCATACGCGCTAATTCGAGGATAAACACCAAAGTCCTGAGGCAAATAACCTAAGCGGCGGCGCAACTCGTTCGGTTGCGACAAAACATCAATCCCATCAAATGTAATAGTACCGGCGTCTGCCTGCTGCAATGTAGCTATGGTTCTCATTAACGACGACTTGCCTGCACCATTGGGTCCTAACAATCCAAATAAGCCATTTGGAATAGTAATATTCACATCTTTCAATGCTTTTACACCATTGTCATACGTTTTGGTAATCCCTGAGATACTTAACATAGCGCCCTCTTTAACCATTTATTATTATATTATTAATCGCTGCGTAAGTAGCTTTTACCAAAAGAATCATACCAACAACGATAAACTAACCTAAAACATGACTCTTTAGCAACGTTCTCAATTAACAGCGTTAGCGCAGAACGTGAAATACTTAGGTGGAAATTAACGAATTGATTGATTTCTAAATCTCTTCATAAAAAAACGGCCATTTCATTTTTGAAATAACCGTTTTTAAATCAATAGTCAGTAATCTTTAGGCAGTTAGCTGGACCTAACGAGAAAGGCTCGAATACTCATCATAAGTACCTTTAAAGTAATTAAGCTTTTGGCCTTTAACTTCAATGATACTGGTTGCTAATGTCGAAACAAATTCTCTATCGTGGCTAACAAATATAAGGGTACCATCAAAGTTTTTCAATGCTTTATTGAGTGCTTCAATCGCTTCCATATCCATATGGTTAGTCGGTTCATCCATGATAAGTACATTGATATCCAACATCATCAACTTGCCAAACATGAGTCTGTTTTTCTCGCCACCCGAACATACGTTAACTTTTTTGTTTACGTCATCAGAAGTAAATAACAAACGACCTAATATTGCTCTAACTGCCAAGTCATCATGTTTTGGAGTTCGCCATTTAGACATCCAATTGAACAAAGTGATGTCAGCTGAAAAGTCTTCGGAGGTGTCTTGCGGGCAATAACCAATAGTCGCGTTTTCTGACCATTTGACAATGCCGCCATTAACTTTTAATTCTTCGACTAAACAACGCAAAAATGTGGTTTTACCTGCACCATTTTCACCAATAACGGCTAACTTTGAACCCGCTTCTAATAGGATTTCATTACTATTAAATAACGTTTCGCCATCAAAACCATGAGATACATTAGTTAACTCAAGCGCTAAACGATGAAGTTTCCTATGCTGCTTGTAACTGATAAAGGGTGTTTGACGACTTGAGGAAATAATTTCAGTTAATTCTATTTTTTCTAATTTTTTGGCGCGAGATGACGCTTGTTTGGCTTTCGAGGCATTTGCGGAGAAGCGTGCAACAAAACCCTGAAGCTCTTCAATTTCAATAGATTTTTTGTCATTTTCACGATGTATTTGTTCTTGCGCTAATGCCGCAGCCGCCATATATGACTCATAGTTTCCTGGGTAAATGCGTAATTCACCAAAGTCGATATCCGCCATGTGTGTGCACACTGAATTTAAGAAATGGCGATCGTGCGACACGATAACCATTGTACATTTACGCTGGTTCAGCACGTCTTCTAACCACTTAATAGTATAAATGTCCAAGTTGTTAGTTGGTTCGTCCAAAAGTAGTATGTCAGGGTTTGAAAATAACGCTTGAGCAATAAGTACTCGCAGTTTGAGGCCTGGAGCAACTTCAGACATCAGGCCGAAATGATATTTTTGATCAATACCGGCTTCGACTAAAAGCTCAATTGCTCTTGTTTCTGCAGTATAACCATCCATTTCAGCAAACTCTGATTCCAAATCAGCGACCTTCATCCCATCATCTTCAGACATGTCTGGCAAAGAATAGATGCGATCTCTTTCTTGTTTTACTTCCCAAAGGTTAGCGTCACCCATAATAACCGCGTCAACTACTGAAAATTTCTCGAAGGCAAATTGATCTTGGCTCAATGTTCCTAGCTTTTCACCTGGAGTAATAGATATATTACCTGAAGTTGGCTGAAGCTCGCCTGTCATGATTTTCATGAAAGTAGATTTACCACAGCCATTTGCACCGATGAGTCCGTAACGGTTGCCGTTACCGAATTTAGCTGATATGTTTTCAAAAAGTGGCTTAGCGCCAAACTGCATGGTAATGTTTGCTGTAGTAATCAAAGAAACGTCCGAATATAAAAAATTATTAAAGTGGCAAAAAGCGTTGCGCACTATTGTTGAAAATCGCGCGCACTATACATGATTATTGCTTTTTATTAAACCTTCAATAACGGATGAATGGCTTTCATTTAGGCAGTTTGAGGCTGATAAGCGCTATAAAGTTGATAACCCTTAGTATATACTCGCCTTTTCAATTCCGTGACAAGTAAATTATGATCCACAATGACGTCCTACGCCGCTTACGTTTCGCCCTAAAACTTAACGATGGTTCCGCTATAGACCTATTCAAGTTGGCAAGTTATGACATGGAAACCGAATATTTACAGCGGATCATGAAAAAAGAAGAAGAGCCTGGCTTTATTCTTTGCCGCGACAAAATCATCTCTCTATTTTTAGACGGTTTGATTATTAAAAGGCGCGGCAAGCAAGAAGGGGTTGAACCTCAAGTATTAAAGGGTGATGAGCGTATAACGAATAACGAAATACTGCGTAAAATTAGAATTGCAATGTCTTATCGCGATGACGATATGATTGAAGTTCTTAAATACGCCAATTTCCGTTTCAGTAAAGGTGAACTATCGGCGCTATTTCGCAAACCTGATCACCGTAGCTACAAGGCTTGTGGAGATCAACTGCTCCGAAACTTTCTACAAGGTATGGTTAAAAAGTACCGACCTGACGCAAAAAAAAGTGAAGCTCCAACATTTATCGCAAAGAAGTAATTAGTCTATTTAAATAAGCGCTATGCTTGTTTTTACTCATGAGCCAAGAAATAGACACCTTCAAATGATGTCGCAGTAGTGATGTAATACAACCTTTCTCTGATTGAAGATTTTGGATTACTGCACTTTAAAGTGTGGCGCGAATCACAAATTCTTAATAGGAATTGGCTTTCAATAATGTCTGGAATGCGGCGCCAACCAAAGTGCGTAAGCGCATTTTTTGCGCTAAGCCTTAAATTAATAATTTACGGCTTTATACCCAGAGCTATCTTAATCACTGCATTAATTTCTTCCCAATCATTAAGACCGTTTGTTGGTCTTAACTGCGTAAGATAAACAACAATGACTCCGTCCTCAGGTCGAACATAATATTTTGAATTATAAGCTCCACCCCATTCGTATTGGATTGTTCTGCCTTTTAAATCCCCTTCCTTACCCATTGTTAACGCAAAACCATAACCAAAAGCATCGATCCGATCCCATGGCATATCAATGTAAGGTATTTGATCACTGGTCATGAGAAC
>Ga0307488_10004944_pt1 | contig 11061 bp, 14 predicted proteins | sample SB02metaG_FD_202248 | JGI IMG/M metagenome (GOLD analysis project Ga0307488, IMG submission 202248) | Sea-ice brine microbial communities from Beaufort Sea near Barrow, Alaska, United States - SB 0.2 | ecosystem: Environmental > Aquatic > Marine > Coastal | place: USA: Alaska | collected...
AATCCCTATATAGTCTAGGGTTCTCTATTAGTATTTCCCACACGTTTTGCGGATATTTTCCTTCGCTAGGTCCTACGCCTAATTTTTGATGTGCATAACGGTCAAAGTCGGCAACCACACCGTCCATGTCTAAGTAAAGTGAGTTCATTTATTTTGTTTGATTAATCTTGCTAACATTTGCGAAACAAGGTTGTCTTGAGTACGTAGTTTTGTTTCTAAACTACTTAATTTATCTTTGAGATACGAAACTTCCTGATGCAAATTCTGCACAGTTTGTTCTTGATCTCTAAGTTTTTTATCTTGGCTCAGCAGATTTGGGCGAGGTGGAGCATTAGGGTCTACTGGACGCTTTTTCTTTGCTCGCATAACTTTAAACATGTTGCTCATATAAGGTATTTATCGCTAGGTATGCTAGGAAACTTAATTGCCACAACTTTGGTATCTTCAACGTAGTGAGCTCTGTATTCCTCGCCTGGCTCACTTAAATATATATCGCCAGGACCAAACTCAACACCGTTTATCACCATGCGGCCTTCTGTAACCAATTGCAGTTCTGTTATTATTTTGTGCTTGTGCGGAGTATCCACCTTGCCTGCAGGATTCTCTTGCCAGCATGCTTCAAAGTCTTTGGTACGAACTAGTGCTTTTTCGAAGTCCCCAATGAACCATCCTCTGTCACCAGCATCACTCAGTTGCAACTTTTTCATCTTGGGCTTCCGGTACTACTAGTTCTAAGTTAGGATTGATTGACTTGACTGCATCGTGGATATACTGTTCGTAATCTTTGTAAAAGTGTTTGAACAACGCAGGAAAGTCTCTATTGTTGCTGAGACCGTTACGCACAACTTCACCATCTACTAGATTTAGTATAACCTGTGCATCAGTGATGTCTTTGGTTCTAACCTTGTTAGCCACCTGTACCTGCTCGTCCCACTGCCAGTTGTTTGAGTCCTGCATATAACCTTTGAGGTGTGTCATATTAGGATTCTTTGGTCTTTGTGTGTACTTTGCTATTAAAAATATGCCCTTCATGATATTTGACCTAATTCCGTTAGTGTTGCACTTAAATTGATTTCAAAGTCTGCAACCAGACTGTGATTCACTGCACCCTTGCGTATTGCCAGTATAGCTTCATCTTGTCCTTCTGGGGATTGACTCCACAAGTCTAAGTTATGGTACATCCAAGTAAATATTTCTTCCATTTCATCTGCACTAGCACTAGCACATAGTTTTTGTCTACCTTCTCTAACTTTACCTGCTTTGAACAGCTCAACAACTTCAAGTTTGTAATCGCCTGTGCCACTATCTTTGCTGTTGTTAATAATAAGTTTGCCAGTAACACTATTCATCTGCAACATCTTCAAACAGTTACGCAAGTCTGGGTATGTTGCTTTTACATAGCTGTCTAGTGTATCAATATCGAATTCAACACCTTCACCTAACAGTACCTGTGCGGCTCTTGTTGTAAACTCTGTTGTATCTGTTTTGTCTATAACAATCTGTGTGCTTCTGCTTTTCAGTGGCATAATGATCTTGTGTGCCAAGTTAGCAGTAAGTATAAATCTTGCTTGACTTTGAAATGTTTCCATAAGTCCACGCAGTATTGCTTGTGCATTATGTGACAAATAGTCTGCCTCATCTAATAACACAATCTTCAGTTCGCCAAACGGAAGTGTACTAACAAAGCCCTCAATCTTGCTCTTCAAAAAGTCTACACCATTGTCCCTACTGGCATTTACCTGTAAGAAATCATAACCATCAATTTCAAGACAGTTCACTAGTATCTTTGCTAGTGTTGTTTTACCAGTACCAGCTGGCCCAGTTAATAACAAGTGCGGGATACTTTTTTCTTTAATAAAGTATTCCACCTGTTCTCTTGTATTAGGGTCAGTGAACACATAACCATCTAGTGTGTTGGGTCTATATTTTTCAGTCCAGAGTTCTTTCATATATTATCTTTATGTAAACAGAGTAAATCTTCACATGTGCGACTAGTTGGATCTACCTCTGCCATTGTTTCAGGGTTGAATGGTACGTATCCACAATCCTCGATTGTTTCAAACAGTTTTTTGCTTGCCCACGGGGAATATGAGTCAAACCACTCAGTGAACAGTACAGGTTTATATTTTAACAGAACATCCCTACTACTTGCAATGATTTCGATGTCATGTCCTTCTGTGTCTGTTTTAATAAATCCAATAGCATCCTGTTGGTCTTTGGTCAGATACTGATTTATCATTGTTTCCAGTGTCATGGTGTTGACATTAATAGTTGCGCCTGTTTTCTTATCAACATTTTCCTGTGTGCCCGGATCAATTTGTCCCACAAGCCCACCGTTGCACATCATGTTTTGATGATCACCAAAAGTAACGTTGTCTGCATTTTTGCTTGACACTGCATCCATAACTGCAACAAACTTTGCTAAGTGCTGGTTGAGCCTGCAGTTCATTTCCAAGTATGGATAAATGGTTGGATTTGGCTCACTGCTCAACACTGTCCCGCGACTCAACACAGCCATTGGGATAGCAGTGTCACCACTGTGCCCACCTATGTCAATACAGGTCATGCCTGGTGTGATCCATTTGTCCCAGTGTTGTTGGCGCATGTAGTACTCGAACAACACTTGCCATTCTGGACTACCATCTTTAACATGATCCATGCGTAGCCAATAGCAAATGTCTCCAGGATAACCATAGTCTTCTAAACTAAGTCTATAGCATTTCTTAACACCAAAATCTAACTGCATCAGACCATTTCCTCATAAACTCCTAGCAGTTCAGCAACTACAAATCCAGCGCCTGCCCACCAGTAATGTCCGTTCATCAAAAGCAAACCAGCAACAATCCTAATTGCGCTTTTGGCAAAACTAATGTTCTTGTGTTTTACCGGGTCTGGGTGTTTTTGTTTTTTAGCGTTTGCCATACTTTTTCCTTTTCCATTTCATTGAGCCACTCCTTCTCGCCTACATAAGTGGGTGCTTTGTCCATCATCTCATCTAGTACAAATTTTACACGATATAAGTCTTGTTTGCAACCCCAGGTTTCAAAGCCTGAATGATACGGGTCATTCATTGTATAATTACATTTTCTCAATTCGTGCAGAATCTTGTCAAGACTCCAATCAATTGTCATTCAGCAAGTGCCCTGGACGCTAGTGTTTTATTTCGTCCTGAGTCAACTGCTGTTGAGATTGTTTCTGCATTGGGTTCATCGTTGCTTACCATTAATATAGATTCTGGATCAGCTCTGCGAATAGTAAACTCTTCGCCATTGTTGGTAATTTTAATTCCTCGGCTCCAACGACCATGCTCAAGTAAGACCCACTGTCCCACAGTAACATCTGTTTGCTCAGGACCAACAGCATATACTTGTGCCCAACGTGGACGTATACCGTCTGATTTACCATCATCACCAAGAAGAACAATACCACTGTCCAGTGTACGTCCTTCAAAGTTCATGTCTCGCACAATTACATTATCGTGCAATGGCTTAATTGTTTTGCCTTCAAAATCAAGGCTAAATTGATATCCTATATTTTTATCGAATGGATTTTCTACTACCATTTATATTTCCTCGTTATATTTTGTTTTTGAATTGCACTGTTTTATTAAAACCGTTGTGGTTTTTTCTTTGGTGGTACTGGTTCTTTTGGTACTAGGTCTTGATCTGCTGTTGTTTTGCTTACTGTTGATGCAAGGCTACCACGCACCATAGGTCTAGTCCTGGGTTCTTCTGGTGTTACTTCTGGTGCAGGTTCTATCCAATCATCTACTAATTCTTTTTTGATTCCTGTGTGTTGCTTTGGCTGTGGGGGATTATCCTGTGCCACAGGTGTATTTAATTTGTAATAGTCCTGCATTACCTTGTCTTTGGTTTTTTCTACCACGCCTCCTGGGCCTAGTAGGTCGCCTCTTGCGTTTACTCCCATATTACCAACGGCTATTTCTTTTTCATTAGCAGCCATTAGTGCATCCATGTTAACTTGTTTTCCGTTTGCTGTTCTATATGTTTTTGGCATTTTGCTCTCCTTATGCGCTGATATTTATCGTAGGAATTCTTTGAGATCTAACTTATATTTGATGCTATCAACTTTATGTACCCCTAACAAATAAAGCACATAACTAGCAACACTTGATCCTCTACCTACTCCCCAAGTTAAATTATTGGATCGCATAGTATCCACAAAATATTTTAACCATCGTAGTAAATCTATCATATTCCTTTTTTGAAACTCTTTCAATTCTTCCACTAACCGTTGGTAATTGTCTTCGGGGCACTGATCTACTAGATAGCTCTCAATATCTAGTGTTTTATACGAATCTGGCATGCCCCACTGATCCTGCATTGTTTGATCAAATTCTTCTACATCAATGTCTGCGTTGTTGTATTGTTTAAGTTTGTTAAACCCAGCAAACAACTGATCAACGGAATTGTTGAACTGGTCAGGTTCATTTACAAATACTTGTTCTAATTGTGCTTCTGGATTTTGATATAACAATGTACACAGTTCATCTGTGTCTGCTACTGCTATACCAAACTTATCATACTTCACTTTTTCTTACCAATATCAATAAGATCTTTCCACTTGTCATCCTTGCCTGCTAAGTCATCAAACATCTTTTTGTTACGCTTGTTTAGCTCTTCTTGGTATGATTCCATAATCATGTTTATTTGATTGATTAGCATTTGATTACCCATTCCATATGCTTGATTTAGTTTTTGCATAAGGTCACTGTGCTTTTTTTGTACTTCTTCGTTGGATAATTCGGATAATTCATCTAATAGTGGATGCATTTGTTTTCCTTAACGTGTTAATCCTTGGCGCATTATAAAGATTGATGGGCGGAATACGAAGCTCTAGCCATTTAATCTTTTTATCCTCAGAGATCACCGGATTTTCTGTTTTCGCTGTAGTGTGCATCAAACTCTCCACCTGGGTAACGTGCTTTTAATTTATTTACGTTTTCTGCAATCACATCATTTGGATCTAAGTTCAACGCTCTGCAAGCATTAATCCAATACCACATGATATCGCCTAGTTCACGTTTCATGTGAAAGATGTTTTCTTCGTTTACTGGTTTGCCCTGGAACACAATCTTTTTGGGTATTTCTGTAAATTCGCCACACTCTGCGGCCAACCCCATTGCGGCTGTTAACAACAAACTTGGATTAACTGTTGTATTGGTATTAATGTCAGTCAGCCGTTCTACTAACTTGTCTGGATAGTTTGACTCTGCTGAAGTTACTTCACGAACAAAGTCTTGATACTTGTTCAAATCAATTTGCATAAAAGAAAACTCCTAGTTATGCAATAGTATACACTAAAACACGACTAGGAGTCAAGTACTTTTTATAAATTTGGATTATGATCTAAACCATGCCGCAACACCCGAACCATAAGTCAAATTAACCACAGTAGGTGCGGCATTCGCTACAATGTCAGTTGGTACATGCTTGATTACTGTTGCATTACCACTAAAGTTTTGAACAGTTAACGAAGTTATTCTATTCAATAGGCTTAATGTAATAGTATGTCCATCTGGTGCGCTATCTGGTATAGTAACGTAAGCATTAGCAATAGTGCCACCACTGGTTGTGTCTAACACGTAAGTACGTACCTCGTTATTGGCGAACAAGTTGTCGCCATTAGCAACAGTGTGATACGCATAGTTGGTATTAACTACATTGTCGTTGATAGTTAAGTTACCAGTAATACTCATGCCACTGTGTACCGCGGCTCTGTTTCTGGTTAAATCACGTATCTGGATAGTTGTCCCAGCATCAACTGTGCTAAACTCAAGCAAGTAATCATTTGAATTTGCTAGTTCGTCAGCATTAAATGTTATAACACTACCACTAATTCCAGCAATTGTATCTTTGTCACCCAATGAAACTGCGGCTGGCAGTGTTAGCGTATGGGCGGCATTGCTTACATTCACCCAGAGAGCAATTTTAGCTTGTTGCCCTGAACTATTGGACGGGAAAGTAAATGCTAGTGTTGTCGCACCGCCTAGTGTAATTTTTTGATGATTGCCATTGGCAAAGTCAATAGTGGTTGACCCACTTACCGAACCAACATTGTTGTATGTTTCTCGCCAACTGGTTAATGCACCATTGACTATAGCATTACCTGCTAAGTCGTTGCTGAGCGTGGTATTGGTTAAAGCAGACTTTAGTACTGCTTTGTTTTGTAAGTCTTCTAACTCAGCTTTAGCAAAAGTAAGATTGTTACGTATGTTTGTGAAATTATCGCGGAAACCTTGGCTGTCATTATCTTGACCAGCGACCGGATATGTACCGTCGACATTATTTGGGTTTACTTGGCTTGTCATTTATACAAATACTCCATTCTGTGGGAACTTGATATATTTATCCTCAGTTCCAGGTTCAATAAATTTGTCTCTATTATTACTGAAAGCAGTGCCGCCACGTGCGCTGATTCCAGTTGGTTGTCCTTCTCTGTACGTTCCACTTCCGCCATCAAATGTGGTTTGAAACACTGCTAAACCTTCAAATACATCATAATACGGAACAGCATCACCATTGATAAAGTTGTATTGCAATGTAGTAGAAGGATATGTGGCACCGCCACGTACTTTTATTGTTTGGTTAACATTCACTTCACTGACAAATTCTAATCGTACTTCTTGATCGCTACCTGCATCCAGTCTTGAATGCTCAAATCCAGGTACGGTTTCGTCAAACCCTAGTGATTCATCAAAACCTTCATCTGGTATTGTTTCATAATTAATTTGCCATACTCCACCACGTTGATTTACAGAACTTAATCCCGATAGTTTTTCTAAATACCCATAGATAAACGTTGTACCATCATCGTGAACCCAACCGTCGTTGACTGCTTCAGTGGCAAATCCAAATTGTTTAGCAAAGATTATTTTTTCAAATGGTTGTATGTTGGTTACACCATCAATTAGCCCAAGGGATTTTACTCTACTCAGTAGTTCACTATCAATACTGTTGAAAGATTTGCTTACTGCATAATCAACTGAGGCTTTTCCGTTAAACTGTACAGTTGCACTGTTGGTTGCTGTAACATTGGTGCTTAATGTAATGGTACTTCCGGATACATTAGTAACGTAGGTACCTGCTGTGATTTGGCTTGCTGTGTCTGTTGATGTTGCTAACCAACCAAAACCTATCTTTAGGCTTTCACTGATAACCACAACATTGGAATCAGTAACCGATCCATCAACGGTAGATGACACGTTATCTGTTCCTAGACCAAATTGTGTAAACTTGTCAAATGTAGTGTCCTTGCTAGGCAAAAACTTGTTACTGCTAACGCTAAAGAACTTGGATAGTGAATTATCCCACTGATACCTATCTGCTACAAAATCTATAGAACCCATGGAAAATCCACTATTGCGTAGTCTATATGCAATCAATTCCCCAGATCCAGGTTTGGCATATACCAAAGGTACAGCTCTAGTTAATCCCGGAATAGTACCATTGGTTTGTACACTGTTCATCCAACGAGGTAATGCACCTCTGTTTGTGTATCCTATGCCAGCTTCTAGTCGTTTTTGCATATTTGTAAAACTATTGGTATAGATAATATTACCATACTCAACGCCGTTTTCAATGTACGGGTAAGTATTAGTAAGTGTGGTACTAAGCGGTGGACTATTTCCACTGAATTGTTGGTTATCTATTAGATCAGCATAAACAACTTCATAGTCCACTGCACCGTCACTGCCCACTGCTCGTGCAGTTTTGATGTTACCAAAGTTGATAGTTTTTGTATAATGATTCAGACTTATTGCTGACATTACATTTGCCGCTGTCTGCGAACTTAATCCTGGTAGGAACAACGAAGTGATATCGGTTTGTATTCCAAAATTTGGATCATCTACTCTGTATAGTAATGATGTAGGCACAACACTGGTATTGCGCAATGTGTTTGTGAGTGCAACTCTTTCTTCTAACTTTGGCAGTGCCCTTAGATATAAATTTTCATACGGAGCTAGGTTTCGAGGATTAACAGTAATCTTAAAGGCTTTGGTTGCACTGATTGATCCGTCTCTTGCTTCTGCTTTGACTGTGAAGTTACAATCCAAATCAAATGTAGTTGTACCTGTGTCAATAACTGTACTGATTGCATTTGCACTGGTGTTGACCACAAAAGTATTCGTATCGTTTGTAAATGTTAATGGTGTTCCTTGTACTACATATACAGCAGGCTTAACCTCAACTGTGTTTGCATCAATTATTGCTGTAACTTTACATCCGGCTGCCACGCCTATGCCCTGCACACTCATTCCAACAACCAAATTTTGTGTTGATGTAACAGGCAAAAATCCTGTTTCTCCGTCTAGACTAAAGTATCTAAATGATACACGACCTATTAGGTCACCAGTGCTTAACATTTTTAATCCTTGGGGGACTCTTCTATTTGTACTGTAAATTATGCTGTAGTCTAATGTCTTTCCTGCAGTGTTGGTTGCTTCTATGGTAAATTCGCTTACTGCACCGTTGTCTATTTCTCCTAGATCAGCTGGGCTTATCCAGACAATTGCTTCGTTACGTGTTCGTTTTACACTAAGACTAAAAACAACAGGGTCACTGATTACACCTGGTGTTAACTCTCGATATGCTTTTACACTAAAAGAATATGTTTTGATATCTTCAGTCTGCACGGGCAGTGTGCCAAACAACCAGCCTGTGTCTCGATCAATTGACAGTCCACTTGGGAAGCCTTCGGCACCTTGGTCAAAAAACAATGTATCAAAACCTGTACCTACTGCAATATACAGTATTTCTATTATGTCAGTGGCGCTGGGTGTGAGGCTTACAAAGGTTAAATCTGTCCCTGACGTTGTGTAGTCAACAGTAGGAAAATAAATTGTGTCGTTTATTCTGACACTAATATCAGCTGCCGCTGCCGCACGATCCATTGTGTAAGGACCAGTTGATCCGTCACCGTTCAATGATTGACTAACAGGATAATCTAGTTGGTCCAGGCCGCTAAACAGCAGATCGTCAACAGTCCACTGTACACTCTTTTGTTCTGGGTCGTATGCAAGGAACTTGTATGCAAAGGTGTCTCCTGCTACTCTTGTTGGTAGCGAGTTTGGCGCATTTAAAATAATTGGCCGATAACTATTGTTGTAATCTATAGTAATAAATGTATTGTTAACAATGGTAATATCGTTGTCGCTTGTGAAGTTTGCTTTGCTAACAATTAACGCTCTACAGTTTAGTGTATTAAATTTGGCACCATCTGTAACTTGAACAGTAAAGGTGTACGAGCGATCTGTGCTTTCAGGAAGTGCATCAAATATAACACTTTCTACACCAGCGGCTTCAAAACCTAAGTCCGTGACGTTGGCTGCAATAATGTCTACATAACCAGACAGTAAACCTGTTGAACTGAATGTTGTTCCGGGGGGTAGATCTCCGTTGAGTATACTCCAATATACAGTAGCTGAAGGATTATCATTGGTTGATGCAAACTGATAACTTAAAAATTCTCCGTCAAAGAATGCACCTACTAGATCTGGTCTTGGTGTTATTACTGGACCAACAGTGTTGCTGACTGTTAAAGAAAAAGACCGATCAGCAACAAGACCATCTGGATTAGATGCTCTTACTGTAAATGCATATTTTTTAATTTGATCAACACTGCTGAGAATTGTTGGAGCGCCACGTAACTGACCGGTTGTTGTAACATACATGCCGCCAGGTAACTCACCACTTATAAAACTATAAGTAAGTGCTTGCTCACTAACCTCTGTTGCTTCAAATTGCAACAAAAAGAACTGAGATTCAGGTATAGTTCCTAAATCTCCTTTAGCAGTTACCCATGTGATTGTGCTCATTTATAATACCACTACTTCAATTACTCGTTCACCCACCTCTTCGCTGGTGTTTAGTGCTATAGCAAATACTTTACCAGTTCCTACTTTAGCACACCCATTGTCTGCTGGTACGAGCTCATCGCCTTTATTAACTGCGCCTACTACTTTACATGGCACACGACCTTTAAGTGCAATTGCTTGTCCTTCTGCATCTTTGTTCATTAAAAATGCTGGTGCGGTAGATACTACACCAATTGTACGTTGTCCTTCTGCACATGCAGTTACTTCTGCCGTGCCGCCGACCACTACAACTGTTCCCGGCTCGTAAGTTTGATCTGTTGCGTACTTCTCTGCCAAGTCAGCATATATCGCTTGTGTTGCTGTACCTACGAAATGACTTGCAGTTACGTTAGCAGAGAAGGTAGCATTATTACCAGTTAAACCAAATGTATTAACTGTGGTGGCTTGTACTGAGTTGGTTACGCTAACGTGACTAACACCAACGTTTCCGTTTACTGTTAACACATTGGTTGTTTTATTGTAAGTAAGGTCAGCATCACCACCAAGAGTACCACTATCGTTAAATTGTACCTGTGTGTCTGCACCACCTACACTAGCAAATGGCGCACTGTTGCCTGACCAAAAAACACCATTATCAACATATACTTTATCTGTACGTACATCACCGCCAACACCAATACCACCTGCACCTGTTACTACAATAGCACCGGTTGTTTTATTGGTGCTTGATGTAGCAGATGAAGCAACAATATTTGACTGGAATTCGGAAACTCCAGAACTCACAAAACCTGTGCCGTTGATAGTGTCAACACTGAGTGTGTTAATATATGCATTTAGATAAGAACTGCCCGGTTGCCCTAGCCAGTACGTATTACCGGCAGCCGGAATAATGTTTCCTGTGGTAGTTTGTCCCGATACTGTTAAACCTGTGAGTGTACCTAAACTGGTAACACTTGGTTGTGCATTTGTTTTCAGTGTACCTATTAGGTTTCCACGGAATGCCGCATTGGTGCCAACAGCGTGTATGTCACTTACAAAGGTATTACCCGACACACCCAATCCACCTGTAATAATTACAGCACCAGTTGTTTTACTAGTTGAAGCTGTTGCTGATTGGAATGTAGTCGCTAGTCCAACAGTACCACCATTGAACGCACCAGCTGAAGTTACAACTGGACTACCGTTAATATAAATCGTGTCTGCACCACTAAAGTTCATGTTTC
>Ga0307488_10004945_pt1 | contig 11060 bp, 20 predicted proteins | sample SB02metaG_FD_202248 | JGI IMG/M metagenome (GOLD analysis project Ga0307488, IMG submission 202248) | Sea-ice brine microbial communities from Beaufort Sea near Barrow, Alaska, United States - SB 0.2 | ecosystem: Environmental > Aquatic > Marine > Coastal | place: USA: Alaska | collected...
CAGTTTAACACACAAGCGTTTGGCATTAAAGCAATCTACAAGCCAGAGCTCGTAAAGTAATGGCAAACATTCTAGTGATAAGTGGCCCACAGGGCACAGGCAATCATGTGTTTAGTAAAGTTCTCTCTATGCACAGCAATGTGTATGGATGGAACCAACTACTGCGTGAGTACTGGATTAACCATGACAATGCTCCATTTAAAGATATCTGGAACACACCTGAAAACATTGACAACTATGACTGGACAGAGCATGAGAACTATGTGCTAAGTGTTAGTGGACCTTATGTAGATAAGGATGCTATGGGCGTAAGGCAAACAAAGTATCCTGACTACAAAGAAGTCTTGCGTAGATTAAATGATAAAGGTAATTTGCAGGTTGGTATAATCGGCAGAGATCAAAACATCACTGCACAAAATCAGTTGCGCAAGCGAGGTGTTGAAAGTTTACACAACTACTTAAATAAAATTGAAGATATTATGAAGTATCGTCATACATTTTTAAGTGTTGAATTGCTTTACATGTTTAGACATCAATATGTTAAAAGTCTTGACAGCGTACTAGATATTCCCGTAGACTATAGCAATGAACGTTTGCATTATATCCTTAACAAAGATCCAAATGCAAAGTATGTACACTATGTAGAAAACAGTTGGCTAGACAGACGCAGAAACGACATAGGACATATGATTGACGGCAGTAATCCTCATGTAGAAAAAGACACACAGTGACAGTGCTAATTGCAGGCGGTGATAGTTTTACATATGGTAGTGAATTAACCAGCCAAGAACATACTTGGGTTAACTTACTTGCTAGTCGTAAGGGCTGGAACATATGTAACACTGCTCGCCCTGCTGCTAGTAATAGTAGTATACGTCGCAATGTGATGAACGCAGTGAACAAGTACAAAGATTTAGACTTGTTTGTTGCGGTCATGTGGAGTTTTCCTAATCGTTACGAGTTTAGGTTTGCATATGATACTGGACATGTAGATAGTCCATGGTATAGTATTAATCCCTGGACATACAATAATCAAAACTTTGAAGATCATTTTGTTAACAAAGATGATTCAGTGTTGGAAGCACAGCAAGCAAATAGAGAAAATGCGGAAGCACTAGGCATAACTGCTTTTGCTAAAAGTTATGTAGAAAATGTAGCACAAACAGAGTATTGGGAACTGTACACTAGTTGGTGTGAAATAGTAATGCTACAAAACTATTTGGATAATCAGGATATACCCTATACATTTTTATGTGTTGACAATAGTCTATTTCAATGTAACTGCGAAATGGACACAAGTTTAACTACACTGAGGCAAAGCATAAACTGGTTTGCGCATGATGAAGGCATGTATAATTGGGCAAAACGCACAGAACAACCGTTTTATACCACTCATCCTTGTGAGTCAGCGCATGTAGAATGGATAAATATGTTATACGATAGGATAGTGTAATGGACGTTGTTGACATCATCAAAAATACAAAAACCATATATATGAGTGAGAGCAGTCTCCAAACTATGATGGATATTGAACGTGTAATGGATAGTTTAGACATATACGCTTTTAAAAATTGGAAAAAGGGCGAACTTGTTGAAGGTCCTATCCGTAAAAAACACTGGGTAGAAGCAACATTCATGTGGCCCAAAAAAGCAATGCCTGATCCAGATGGTGCAAAGCGACTACTAGGATACAACGCTAAGGTTACATTCCAAGAAAGTAAACTAAGCACACCAATTAAAATTGAAGACTATGGTGATTTTCGTCCTGGCACTAAGAAGGCTAAGTTGCGTGAAGATCCTGTTTGGCTAGTAAAGGTTAAACTTCCTATTGAACTTGTTAAAGAGTTTAAGGATGGATACTTGGAAATTGAAGGCAGTGAAGTTGATCTACAAGAAATAAATGATGCCTACGAAGAAGGTTTGGATCAAACAGAACTTATGAATGTTAAGGACGAGGAACAACAGGATGGCGCTTGATCCACAAGACCTTGAAGGTCGTATTGAAAGCAGTGTCCACTTTGATGAGTACAAGCCAAAGATGGGCAAAGATGATGCAGTTATCGTTGCTACATTTAAAGTGTTTGGTAAGCAACCTGCCAAAGACCTAGAAAATTTTATTGAAATGGGATATGACTGGGTAATTGATGCTGAGACTAGTGCTGGTGAAATAAGCGAAGGTCGTTACATTGTATTTGTAGAAGCAGAACGCCGTGATACATATCCACAAAAGTTTATGAGTATGATTGGTGATTTGAATAATCTGACAGATGTAGAAGATTGGATGATGATATATTTTGATAAGCCAAGTGGAAAAAATCCTACACAACTATTAAATTTAGATACATTAAAAGCAAGTGTTCCAACAAGTCCTAAAAAATACAGAGACGGAAAACTAGCGTCAGCGGCAATGGAAAGTATTTTAAATACGGCAAGAGTGCCGCGTAGTAAAGGTGACTTACAAGAGTTTAAAACATATCAACAAAAGGAAAGATAATGGCTCAAGAAAATTATGACAAGTGTCTAGAAACAATCTTACACCATGAAGGCGGATATGTAAACCATCCAAGCGATCCAGGAGGCGAAACTAACTTGGGAGTTACCAAGCGTGTTTACGAAGAATGGGGCGGCGAAAAAGACATGAAAGACTTATTAGTTGAAGATGTCGCACCTATATATGAAAAGAATTACTGGGGTCGTACAAAATGTGATGATTTACCAAGTGGATTAGATTTATGTGTATTCGACTTTGCAGTAAATGCAGGACCAGGTCGTAGTGCAAAGTACCTACAAACAATGATTGGCACTACAGCAGATGGCGGTATAGGTCCTAATACACTACTAGCATTGGGTAACTATGTTGAAGAAGTAGGTGTTGAAGGTTCAATAAGAAACTTTCAAACAGCAAGACAAGAATATTATGAATCATTAGGAACATTCGAAGTATTTGGCAAAGGTTGGACTCGTCGTGTTGATGAAACAACTGAACTTGCTATTGAAATGATCTAATATGAGCCAATTGGATTACAAACCAATTAGTTGTAAAAACTGTGGACATTCTAGTCATTGTGGAACTGCGTACTGGAGAGAAGAACGTGACTATGATGGTGGTCATAATATTATAGAGGTTTGCAAATTTTGCAGATGCGATACATGTATAGTGGAGAATTATCAAGATGCTTAAAAAATTTATTACAAGTAGACTAGAAGAAAGAACAAGTTGGGACGGAGCAATGCTTATTGCTGTTGGACTAGTAATTTTAATCGCGGGACCATTTGCTAAGTTAGCAGCATATGTTGCTATTGGATATGGTGCTTGGACAATTTATAAGAGCGAGTAAATGTTTAAAATATATGCTTTAATTGCGCTTATTGGCGTTCTTGGTATCGCTGGATATGGTGCCAAGTATTACTATGACACAACGCAAGCAGAGATAGCAACACTAAGAGATAACAACGCTAAATTAGAAGTTGCTATCGAAACCAGTGAAGCGAGCATAGACACACTTAGAACACAAGCAAAGAACAACGAAAAACTACAACAAAACTTACAAGTACAGTTGCAGGAAGCAGAATCCTATGGAGATAACTTACGCAAGAAACTGCGCCAGTTAGACTTATTGGGTGATGCACTTAGAGATGCAGCAAATCTAGAAGGACGTATGAATGGCGCAACAGCAAAACTATGGCGTGAAATCATGGATGAGACTGGCAGTAGTGATGGGGGCGACCGTCCTCTTCCTAAGTGGTTGCAGCAAGTTCCCACGGGAGCCGGAGATCAAAGTAGTGACGCAGACGGTCAAAGTAGCAGTACCGATAGCGACACGACCAAAGCCAATTGATTTAGTTGACACCCGTGTATATGTAGTCAACCAAGTAAATCTAGAAAAGTTCATTGAGGACTTTAAGGCAGAGAATGGCGACTTGGCTTTTGTAGCACTTAGTGTTAAAGATTACGAAAATTTAGCACTTAATGTTTCTGAACTAAGACGCTTTATCAATCAGCAAAAAGAAATTATAGTCTATTACGAAGAGGCAATGAAGCCTGATGGTTCAGACACAACATCCCCTAAAGCAGACTAAAACACGCTACGGACTTATGTCATACTTTGCAGACGATCCAACAATAGGTCATAGTCTAGAAGTATATGGCGAATACTGTCATCCTGAAATAGAGATGATACTAAGCATGGTAGACAAAGACTGCGTATACATAGACATTGGTGCAAACATTGGAACACACAGTGTAAGCATTGCGCCACATGTGCAAAGTGTCCTAAGTTTTGAACCAAACAGTGATAATCTAGCAGTGCTAGAAGTAAACTGCAAAAGTTTTAATAATATAACTGTAAGTCCCAAAGCACTTAGTGATGCAAAAGCATTTGGATACACAGAGTTTGATTATGGAAAGACTGTTTTTATTGAACGAGAAGGCAGCGCACAGAGATGTAAAACATTAGATCAATATGAGTTTCCCCGTGTTGACTTTGTTAAAATAGACACAGAGGGATATGAACTACGCATACTACAAGGTGCTGGAGCAATGTTAACACACAGAAAACCCAGTCTGTTATTAGAGATGCAGGACACTGCAACATATAGTGCAATATATGATTACCTAAAAATATTTGACTATTACATGTATTGGATGCCTGTTGCAACATTTAATCCAAATAACTTTAAACAAGAATCAAATAATGTGTTTGGAAACCAGCATGGAGTTATTAATTGGATTTGTAGTCCTAAACAGTTAAATACAGTACTGCAACCAGTAGTGGACAGAGATGACACTGTGGAGCGTATGAACTGGAGGATACAAAACAATGTGGGACATGATTTCAAACATGGCGAGTGATCGCTTATGGATTTATACAGCATTAGTAGGATCATTGTTTGGACTAGCATTTAGCACTTACTTTGCAAGCACAAGAATTGGACTATGGATGTATGCTAAATTTGATCTTACAGTTGATTGGTTAGTTGAACGTTATGGTTGGACATGGTTAGAGCAACCCAAGGATGCATGGCGTAAAAAGTATCCACATGTTACAAAAAAGATTGACGAGTTAGAGGCTCGTATTGCCAAGATGGAGAGAGAAGATGGCTGAACCAACAAAAGAAGATATTGCTGCAGTAAGAGCAGCAACAGGAACATTCCACCCAGCAGATTCAAACGGAGATGGACTTGTAAGCAGTGCAGAAGAGGCAATGTATTTGGAGTTTAAACGTAAAGAGCTAGAAGATGCAGATGCAATGCGTGATGCACAGCGTAAGATGGCATGGTTTAGTCTATCCGGTATGCTATTGTATCCTGCAATTGTACTGATTGCAGTACTAGCCGGCGTCGATCAAGCAGCCAAGATCCTTGGTGATATGGCTGCAGTATACTTTGTATCTGTTGCTGCTATTGTTGCGGCATTCTTTGGTGCGCAAGCAGTAAGTAACAAACCTAAAAAGTAATTTACATTAGTGTTTTAGTATAGTATAATTACAATTATGAACTATTATGATGTACTAGGACTAGAACCTACATGTAGTCCTAAAGATATACAATCAGCATATCGCACTCTAGCAAAGCAATACCATCCCGACAGTGGTGGTGATGTAGATAGATTTCATGCTGTGAGTGAAGCATATGAAGTTTTAAAAGATCCTCACAAGCGAGCACAGTTTGATCATGTCAATAGCAGAAGACAAAATATTAAAATAAATGCTAGTGGACCAAATGCATTTGATGACATGTTTACTATATTTGGTAGTGCAGGTTTTCATCCTAGTAAAAGAGAATACAACAGAGTAAGAACAAATAAAAATTTAGGTATATCTGTTGATTGCACACTAGAGGAAATACTTGACAATCAGGAAAAAACAGTAAGTATAAGACACACAGATGGAAGTAGACATCTAGTAGAACTAAAAATACCCAAGGGTGTAAACAAAGGCACAAAAATAAAATACAGTGGACTTGGCGATAAAACAATAAGTGATTTACCAGCAGGTGATTTGACAGTCACAGTTAATGTATTAGAGCATGACAAGTATCAGCGTGATGGTGAAAATCTAAAAATGCACTTGACAATTAACGTTTGGGATGCTATAATAGGTACAGTAGTTCAAATTGTAACATTAGAAAATAAAACACTTAACCTAAATATACCTGCTGGTACACAGTATGGCGCTACACTTAAAATACCCAATCATGGCATGTCATCAAAGCGTAATACACGAGGCGATTTGCTTGTACAAGTACTAGTAAAAATACCTGAAAACCTTACAGAACAACAGTTAAATATATGTACAAAACTTAGAGATGGATAAATGAAAACAGCAAAAGAAGTAGAAAAAACACTGGAAGTTGCAGGTAATATTGCTGGCAAATATGGACATCAGTATATTAGTACTGAACATTTTTTGCTTGCCATGTTTAAGAATAGAGCATTTTCTAAAATACTTACAGATTTTGGAATACAGTTAGATGATCTAAAGTTAGATTTAGAAAGTTATATCGCTGAGGTTCATCATGGTATATCTAAAAGTGTTGCTGGTAGTGTACAAAAAACACAAGCATTGGAGCGTGTATTTAATCGTGCGCTTACAAGTGTATTGTTTAGTGGCAGAGATCTTGTAACACTATTGGATCTTTTTATGAGTATAACTAGTGAACAAAATAGTCACAGTAGTTACTTCCTAATGAAGTATGATGTAAACAAAGAAGAATTTTTGAATTTTATTAAGGCTAATACAAGACACAGGCAAATCAATAAGCAACAAGAACAATACATTGAAGAAACTATAAATGAATATTGTGAAAATTTAAACAAGCAAGCAGAAGAAAAAACACTGGATCCCGTGATAGGCAGAGATGATATTATTGATGATATTACACAAACATTTGCACGCCGCAATAAGAGCAATGTTCTCATGGTAGGAGATCCAGGTGTTGGTAAGACTGCAGTTGCAGAAGGACTTGCTGTAAAAGTTGTTAATAAACAAGTACCTGAATATTTACAAGATCACATTATTTATAACCTGGATGTAGCAACAATGCTTGCAGGCACACAGTATCGTGGACAGTTTGAAGAACGTGTTAAAGAAGTACTGGAAGCACTTATTGCAAAGGGTAATAGTATACTGTTTATTGATGAAGCACACACACTTAAAGGTGCAGGTGCTGGCGGTAATGGTGGTACAGATTTTGCTAATATGCTAAAGCCTTATCTTGGTAGAGGTAAACTTAAGGTTATTGCTAGTACAACATGGGAAGAATACAGTGGCAGTTTTGAAAAAGATCGTGCGCTTATGCGTCGCTTCTACCATATTACAGTAGAAGAACCCACGCCAGAACTTGCAAAAAAGATTCTTACAAGTAGTGCAAAATATTACGAAGGATTCCATGGTTGTATTATTACAAAGGATGCAATTAATAATGCTGTGGATTTGAGTGTGCGTTATCTAACTGATAAGCGATTGCCAGACAAAGCATTTGATATGATAGACAGTGCAGCAGCCAAGCAACGTAGGTTAGGCAATAAAAATGCAACTATTGATAAAAAGAACATCCTAGAAGAAGTAAGTAAGTATGCAAAGATTCCTATTGCGCAATTAGATGATGACAAGGAAACAACAGTACAACCTTCACAAATTGAAGATAAAATAAAAAGCAAAGTCTATGGACAAGATACGGCAGTTGATTCAGTTCTTGATAAGGTATGGGTAGCAAAAGCAGGTTTAAACAAACGTGATAAAACATTGGGCGTATTTGTGTTTACTGGTCCTACAGGAACGGGTAAAACAGAACTTGCTAAACAACTTGCTGATGCGAACTCAATGAAGATATTACGCTATGATATGAGTGAGTATCAAGAACGACACACTGTTGCACGTTTAATAGGTGCACCTCCTGGGTATGTTGGTTATGAAGATCAAAACCTAAGCGGTGGCATGTTAATACGAGATATTGAACGCAATCCTCATGCAGTAATATTGTTTGATGAAATTGAAAAAGCGCATCCAGATGTTAGTAATGTACTGCTACAGTTGATGGATGAAGGCTTTATCACAGGAAGTAACGGCAAACGTGCAGATGCCCGCAACTGTTTTGTAATCCTTACAACTAATTTAGGTGCAGCAGAAAGTGAACGCAACAGTATTGGTTTTGGCAGAGACAAGGTTGAGGGTGCCAATGAAGAAGCGTACAGAAAGTTTTTTGCTCCTGAATTCCGCAATCGTATAGATGCAGTATGCCAGTTTAATGCATTAGATGAACTTGCTAAACGTAAAGTTACACTAAAGTTTGTACAAGAACTACAACAACAACTCAAGGATAAAGGAGTTGGACTAAGTGTAGACGAGCCTAGTATTACTATACTACTTGACAAAGGTTATGACGAACTAATGGGTGCAAGACCCATGGCTAGAACAATTGATAAGTTATTGCGTATGCCAATAGCAAAAAAACTAGTTGACAACGACTGTAATGGATGTAAAATAAAAGTAAGAAATGTAGATAATAATTTATTAATTAAATTTAGGTACAAAGATGGAAGCACTGACGAAGTTGGAGGTGTTGAGCAATCAGCACAAACTACCGTTACAGCATAACGACAGACTATTCTACGGCAAATATCTTTATCGTCTTAGTGTGTTAATGTATCAATATTCTTATCCTGAGTTGTTGCGAGTACCTACTATTGATTTGTGGGGGTACAAAGTAGATACAGAAATAAGAAGAAGTTTTACTGGTACACTTAGACGCTTTGCCATCAAACATAGTGATAGAGTTCGTGTTGAAGGAACAACTGTCAACTATTATACTGATGATATAGGTAGAATACAAAAAGTTGTTGAATATGTTGACAGGCTTAAAAATAAAGAAGAAGATATAACTGATACAATACTGGATTTAGTAGGAATACGTTACTTCCCAGGTACAGTTACACAGAGAAATGTACACTATCGAAAAAAACGTTTGCCATATAATAAGTTTAAGTTTCAAATCGTAGGCGAACGAATGACATTTGAACAATATACAGACTGGGCTAACTGGGCAAGTCAATATCCAGAAGATATACGAATTACTGATAGCGATAACATTCGTAAATGGGGAACCTGGTGCGGAGAAAATATTGGTTATATAACCAATGACAAACTATTACAACTTGTACAATTTAAACTTGGGGCAAGTATCAACAAAATCATTGAATATCAAATTAGGGAAACAAAATAAATGATGAATCAATCACTATTAAGCACACTCGTAGAGCGTAAACTTGTTAATGAAAATACTATTGTATATGCCCAAGTTAAAAGTAAAGGACTGGGCGGTAAAGAAATTTTTATTAAAAAGGACGTATATTGGTATCCAAACATGCCTGCAGGTGCTATACATGATATTGAAGGCATGACACCAGATCGTTTTGCAAAAGCATACAACATTAAACCTGATGGTACATTTAACGAATATAAAAAGCGTGGACGCAAGCCTAAAGCCCAGCAGGCATAAATATAGTATATTAATATAGGAGATACAAACCCATGCCAACAGTAACAAGAACTACCGGCACTAGTCATATGACAGTTGGAGTACAGCATGAAGTCGGATGCCACTGTTACTTGCTAACAGTGCAAAATGCGGCAGATTCTGCACAAGATTTAAGAGCTGAAGACGATGCAGTCAACGAGGCAGTAGAAGCAATAATAATGGATCTAAATCCACTTGCATACTTTATTACAAACAGTAGTGCAGGAACAGTAATGTTAATTATGGATAAGAACTTTGATGATCACGCAGATTTGCAAGCTCGTATTAGACGAATTGGAAAAGACAGTGGTGCAACAACTACTAGTATTGGTCCAAATGATATTGACATTAGTGGATCAGATGTACTACCAGTTAGAGCATTAGGAGCATTAACAACTGAAGGCGTAATGGCGTTTACAGGTGCAACCTAATAGGAACCGATAATGGCTAAACTTAATGAACAGATAGTAGTAATTAAAGTAAGTGAATTACTTAAGGACAATCAAGATGCACTTCCTCCACTCACTCCGGAAGTATTGGAGCAATTAGAAGTAGTAATTGGCGAACTAGCAGGTGCAGGTAAAGTTGTAGAACTTATTCAGGATGTATAATGCCAGCATTAACTAGTGTAACTTTAATACCCACAACAACATTTGGCACTGCTTCTGGTGAATACACCGGAAGTGGTAACTCTTTTAATGGTGCTAAAGTTAAGGGTGATGGTTATTATGGATTTAGTGACGGAGTACACACAGTACAAACTCGTTGTACAAGTTTAGTTGCTACAGTAAAAATACAGGGTACACTTGTACAAGATCCAGCAACCACAGACTTTGTGGATATTGCAACTGTAGTAACAAGTGATGGCAGTAGTGCTATTACAAACAGTTTCTTAAACAACTTTACAGGAAATTTTGTTTGGATTCGTATTGAAGTCACTGCGTTTACTGCAGGAACAATAAACAATATCTTTATGGCACACTAATGAGTTTTATACGTTTTACAAGTACAAGTCTAAGTGAACAGCAAATGGAAACTATTACCATGGCTGTTAAAACTTTTTGTGAAACAGTATGTTTAGAAAATGACGACAATGATGCTACATATTACCAAACTGAACTAGGCGAAAGCATAGAGTTTAGTGTAGCAGAAGATTTAGATGAGCGTGTTGTAGAAGCAATTATTGATTGTATTGCTCCACACGTCTCCGATTTTGAAGTAGAAGCAACCGGTCAATAAGGACCACATTCGATGATACAATGGTTGTTCGATAAAAGGAACCAACATGGATTTCTTCCGAACTTAATAAAAGACGAAACACTAGAACCTAATACTAGTGCATGGTGGGATCTATGTATTAACCCACCATTTAGTTATGAGTTTCGTTTCTTAAAATATTGTAAACTAGATGGAGTTACACAAAACTGTACACTTGTAAATGATTACATTACAGGAACAGCAAGTGCATACTATCCTATTAACATTAACTTTTTTGATGAAAATATAGACTATATTGCACTAATGGATAGTTATAGTTTGGAAC
>Ga0307488_10004946_pt1 | contig 11056 bp, 19 predicted proteins | sample SB02metaG_FD_202248 | JGI IMG/M metagenome (GOLD analysis project Ga0307488, IMG submission 202248) | Sea-ice brine microbial communities from Beaufort Sea near Barrow, Alaska, United States - SB 0.2 | ecosystem: Environmental > Aquatic > Marine > Coastal | place: USA: Alaska | collected...
CACCGGCGTAGTCGTGCGCGAGGGCGTGGAGGCGTGGACGCCGTGAAGTAGATGCGCGGCGTGAGCGGTGGGGTTATAAGCCGCGCGTACTGGAGTGGGAGCGTGAAGGTGAAGCGAGGAGGATTCCACCGCTTGGGCCTTCTTGCCAGCCTTGTCGGCTGCGTCCTTGGGGCTCAAAGTTGAAGCCTTGCGCTTGGACCGGCCGGTCGAGGGCGTCGTCGCCGCTGCCTTCCCCTGGCCCGTGGTGGGCGTCGCTGTTGCCGCCACCTTCCCCTTCCCCTTCCCCTTCACCTTCCCCTTCCCCGGCGTCGCCGGCGTCGACGTTGTCGTTGCTGCCGCCTCAATTGCCGCTACCGCGGCTGCTGCTGCGGCCCTGTGATGTGCACCGCCGCCGTCGCTGCCGCGGGTGCGATGGGACCTCCGCGGTTCGCTTCCTCCCGGCCCCGCTCCGCCGACAGCTGGCGACCTCGCCGCGAAGCCGGCAGCTGCCTCAGCAGCAGCGTGATTGGCGGCGATAACAGCGACATTATCCGAGCCGAGACGATGTTTTGAAACTTGCTCGGGGGCGGCGGGGGCAGCGGCGATGATGGAAGCTGGGGAGCGGGTGGCTGCGTTGGCGCTGCTAAGCCCGAGCGTGAAATCCCCTGCGCCTCCCTGTGGATTTAAGCCTTGGACTGCGTGGAACAGCCCGGCGGCGCTTGCGCCTGGGCGACCCCGGAAGCCGCGGAACGGCCCACGGCGCGGCGTTGTGGGGAGTCGCCCCCCTCGCCCTCTTCCACCTCCAATCGCCCTCTTCACAGGGCTATCAACCGACGGCTGTCCGGGGGTTGCACCCAGCAGCCCTCCGCTGCCAGGACTGGGACCGCTGGTACCGAGTTGTGCCTCGGCAGCGAGCGCTGCAGCCGCACCTCCCAGGCCGGCAGCAATCAGATGCTCGTGCATGAGTGAAAGAAGCTCCTCATGCGGGTATTGCACTCGCGTCTTGCCGGCGATGGCATGCCGCTCCAGGCTGGAGGGGCGCAAGTTCCATCTAACAGCTAGATCTGAAAGCAGTTCATCATCGGTTAAAGCGCTGAAACCATGAGCGGTCAATCCAGGGTCAACCTGCACCGCCCTACCAAACGTCGGAGTGGAGCGGTAGCGGCGTCGCTGGCGGCGGCAGTGGTGCTGCCGCGTGCCGCCCCGCCAGCTGTCGCGGCGACGAGCTCAACGGCCGCGCGGTGGAATTCCGCGCCGGCCTCCAGCGCTGTTGATACCGCCACTGCCGCTGCCGCCGCCGCTGCCGCCTCCGCCGATGCCTTGTTGCCCCCCGCTGCCACTGCCGCCGCCGACGCCGCCTAGAGCCTGTCAGATATCGCTCGCCTCGTCATAGGATGTCGTTTGACTCAAGTAGCAAGGGTTCAAAATGAGTGTGATGAAGTGTCGAACATCATCTGCCAGGCAGAGTGACAAGATATGATCCGATACTGATATGGGAGATCAATATGGGAGATCGATGTGGGAGATCGACATCAATGGGATATCGATAGGGATATCGATATGGGATATGGAATATCGATATCGGATATGGGATGTCGATATGGTTATGTAGCATTGGTCTTCTGGATATCGATATGGGATATGGTCTGATGATATGGGAGATGACAGTATCGATACTGTCATCCTCCATATCGATATGGGATATCTTGTCACTCTGCTGCCAGGCCCTGCCGCCGCCGCCCCTGCTGCTCCTGCGGCCGCCGCCTTGGCCTCCGCCCCCGCCGCCGCTGCTGCGCCGCTGCGGTGCGTGTCCCGCATAATCTCTGTCAGCCGCCGTGCCACCTGAAGCGTCGCCAGCGTCTGCGCAATCGCCGGCTTCAAGGGCCCGGTAGATACCACCAGCCACATCATCCACCAACCAAGAAACCCTCATTTCGTGATATAATCAACGTCCCATGACTTGGCGAAGCATGTCCTCCAGGCCCATTGTCCGCCATGTCATTGACACGTATTCTCAGCCCTCGTGTTTAGCTGCATTTCAAATTATGATACGCCGAGCAATATCTGCCAGGACCTACCGGGTCTGACGCGAGCGCAAGCAACGCCCGGCAGCATAGAGCACGCGCTGCGTCGTTGTTGGGAGCCGGCAGCTGCCGCGTTCCGCGCAGCAGCATCGAGAGTAATGCGCGAATGCCGCCGGCTTCGCGCAGCGCCGCGCGCGCCGGACGCAAGCGCGCGTCGATAGCCGCCGCAAGCGCCTGGCCCTGCCCCTCCGCGCAAGGCCTGAATACACGTTCCACGCCACGTCGTTCAACGCATTTGAACCTTCGCTTCCTAAGTTGCATAATATCTGATGACTTGGAAAGCAACATCTGCCAGGCCCAACCCCCGCGGCTGTGCTTGGGTCGTCCTTGGATGCGGCGTTGGCGTTGGCGGTGCCCCCCTTGGGCCGGCGCTTGGGCGGCGCTGGAGTCTTCGGCTCATGGTGGGCAGACGCGAGGTTGCCGGCGGATGGACTGTTGGCGGCGGCGGAAGTTGCCAGGGCCGGCGGTGGCGCCACCTGGTCATAGGGTGGGCAACTTAATTCGAAAGCAGCGCTTGTTCATTATATCTTGTTCCAGTTGCAAGCGCTGAAACAGGCTCTTTCAACACGAGTTGCAAGCTCCTAACTTGCACCGCCCTGCCAAGTTACAGATGATGTGCAGCGCGTCGATGACAGCATCAGAGTCCTGCGCAGCGGCAGCGCGCCCCGCGATTTCCATGAGCACGCCAGCCGCCGGCGCGTGTGAGGGCTCCGTCAGCGACGGCCTGGCAGATGTCGCCGGCCACGTCATCGTCAAGCGTGTCGAACCCTCGTTTATTGAGTAACATGGCATCCTATGACGTAGCGAGCAATATCTAACGGTCCCTGGGGAGGCGCCACGTCAGCCAATGTAGTTTGCATCCTCGTTTCCTGAGTTACATGGCATCCTGTGAGGTGGCGAGCGATATCGGCCAGGCCCTACCGTCAGCACGGCCGCAGACGTGGCTTCGCGCGCCGCTGGGTGCAGCGTCACCATACGCAGTACGCCAAGGCTCGCAGGGACGCAGTCGTGGAAGTGCCGGTCGCCGGGTGCCACATTCATGAGCGCTAGCATCACCTGGTGACCCTCCTGTGCCACGAACGCGTCCATGACCAGCCAGGGCGAGCGCTGGAGTGCGGCGGCCACCCTTGCGTGGTGGCTTGCAGCACGCAGGTTGCGGTCGGTCGCCGCCTGCCCTAGGTCTACCGCGCGGTGCAGCGGCTGTGGGGCGGGGGCGGGGCAGGTGTCAGTCTGACGATTATGGAATATTTGGGTCCAATGCGATAGGATGTCAGGGATAATGTGGTAGGAGGTTAGCTTCAATGTGGTGGGATGTCCACAGTCTCACACGATGGAATGTGCAGGGTTGATGAGCAAGGATGTTGGGTCTGTTGTGGTGAGTTGTTGGGTTCAATATGGTAGGGTGTCGGGTCCAAGTGGACGGGTTTCTTACGATGAGAGACGCGGCCGACAGACCCGCAGCAGCGGACTGCCGCCTCCCGCTGCCACTAGCTCCACCCCCAACCGCGGCTCCGCGAGCGCTGTCGCCCCCCTCGGCGGGCACACCTGCGAGCGCAAGCGTGACACGGCGGTGCAAGTGGGCACGGAAGTATTGCCGGAGTGCGTGGCACGCGTGGCTCGCGGTCTGCTTGGCCTGTGCCGACGCTCCAGATGCCAGCTGTGCCGCGTGCCGCAACAAGTTCAGCAGGAGCCGCAGGCCCCCGGCAGCGTCAAACGCTTCCACGATGGCCTGAAACTAGGGCAATCCAGGCATTGCTTTCCACTTGAAATGCCGTTCACTCAAGACACGATGGTTCGAAACGCATTGCCTACTGGTAAGATGCGGTGTGACTGAAACGAATGACGGTTCATAACGCTTTGGATGATGTGGCGAGTAATATCTGCCAGGTCCTACCGGGAACGGGAATGACAGCGATAGGAACAGTGCGGCGTGGCGGCGCGCTGAGTCGTGCCCGCCATCGAGATGCTCGAGTGCCACGTCCACGCAGCGGCGCGCCGCCGCGCTCGACGCTGACGCCGGCGGTGCCAGCAGGCGCTCCATCGCCGATGTCACCTGCGCGATTCCAAACAAACACCGCGCGAATCCATGGTGCGTCAGCGGCCCCTTACAGGAGGGACGTTGCGAAAAAGTACTCGAGCCGAGATTGGACAATCTTTCGGGGTGAATGCTCATTCTGCAGTGAGGACTCTGTTTGTAAAGGCGTTGGTGGAAGAGCAGGAGGTGGATACGGAGGAGGGAGAAGATACGGAGGAGGAGGAGGAGGACAATAACGAGGAACACATTCAATGTCAGCTGAATGCTGCTTTGCAATGCTCCCTACCTTGGGCAGCGCCAGCAGCGCGCGCACGCCGCCGCGGTCGACGAAGAGGCACGCGAACTTGCGGTGCGCGAGGAGAGAGCACACGGCGGCGAGCGACTCGGGCAGCTGCGGGTTGCCCGGAAGCGCCACGGCGCCGCCACCGCCCGCCGCCTCCACCGCAGCAGCTGCGGCGGCTGCGGCAGGGGTACCGGCGGTTATGGCGGCGGTACCGGCAGCGGGGGTACTAGCGGCGGGCACCGCGCCTCCGAAATGGCTGGGCCACGCGCCGCGCTGCTGCGCTGCGATGGCCGGCCAGCCGCCCGACCACCCACCTGGGGTGGTCGACGGGGTCGGCCCGTTGACGAGCGCGAGTGCGACCTCCAGCGCGCCGGATAAAAGGGCCGTACACTCGTTCCCTATAGTTATCACAACTTGAGCATCATCGAGGGATAACTGACTGCCCGTGATGTTGGGGACACAGCGACGACAGTTGAGATGTAAAAGGTAATAGATGCATGTGAGCATCATCGAGGCGGTAAGTGGGACAGCTGGCGGTGGTCTCAGGGGGCAATCGGCTGGCAGTGAGCTGGAAGGGGACCCAGTACGAGGTCAGGGACGCAGATGCTGCGAGCTAGTGGCCAGACCCCACCGGCCTGCAAGGCGGCACCAAAACACTCAATGTACTCTCCGATGGCCGCCACGGCGCGCAGCCGCGCCTCAGTCAGGCGCTCCGGCAGCCGCGCCACATCATTGGGGCCTGCGGCCAACAACGCATCAGCCAGTGCCTTGCCCGCCGCTGCCGGGTCGCCGGTGCTGCTGTTACCGCTGGTTCCGTTGCCTATCCCTGCCGCAGCCCACACCGCGTCGACCGTCGCATCGACTCCCGCGGCAGCGCCCCCAGCACCGGCAGCAACAGCGGCGTCAACTGCGGCGGCGGTGGAGGCAGCACCACGGTTCAGGGGCGCAGGTTGCAATTAAAAACATGACTTGAAAGCAGTCTATCGTCATTTGCTTTCAAGCGCCAGGCGCTTTCAACTCGGGCTTCAGGGCTTTCAACTTGCACCACCCCACCACTGACACGCGCAGCGGCACTGGCACCGGTTGCGGTCGTGGCGGCGGCGGAGGTGGCACCGGATGCGGGTGCGGCCGCGGCGAGGGCCGCGGCGGCTGCGGCAGGTGTGGCGTGCGCAACGCCCCCGCCGACGACGTCCGCGCCCTCGAGCGCCCCTCCGTCCACAATGGCGTCCCGCAGCGGCAGCATGAGTTTCTGCATCACGCCCTGCCGGACCATCTGCGACGCGATGTCTTCCGCCTCCAGGGCAACCGCGAGACAGCCCATGGCGCAGAGCCAGGTGGATCATCTGGAGCCACGTCATAGGATGTCACGTGATTCGAGAAACCTGAGTAGAAGACGTAATGGACAAGGATGACGTAGTGGTCGACGTGGCAAGCTTGTTTTACGGTGCTGAGTCCTGCCATGGCGTAGGTTTTGACGCGCAGCTTCTCCACGTCCTCGAGCGCCTTCGCCGCAAAAGCCAAGTCCACCGTCGGGCCTGACGCTATCCGCGTGCGCGTCCCGCTCCCCACCGTAAGGCCTGACATATATTGCTCGCAGCGTCACGTGGTGGCGGTTAATTAAAGAAACATGGCTTCGAGAAGCTTCGGATGGCGTGGCGAGTAGCATCTATCAGGGCTTACCCCGGCGCGGGGTCCTCCGGCAGCGCCCACAGCCGCAACTTCTCTATCAAGTTCTCCTCCGTCAGCGGGTACTGGAACCCCGTGATGTCGGGTCGCAAGTTGAGTTGAAAGCACAGCGTGAAAGCTGTTCGACACTTTTTAGTTTACAGCTCTGATGAATGACGAAACCATTCGCTTTCTACGAGAATTGCGACATGCGCGGTGGCAGGGGGTTACATTCTTTCACTTCTCAGCTCAATGTAAGCCGTTAAATTCACCACACGGAAAGTGCTCACTTCAATCCAAAATGTTGACGAATGTAAGCCCCTGAACGTGCACTGCCTCACCGTGACGGACAGAATGGAGCGCAGCAGCCGCAGACACGCCGCGTGCATCGCCGGTGTCTGGTCGCGGTCGACGAGCAACGTGTACCTGTAGTTAAGGCCTGGGCAGATATTGCTCGCCACGTCATAGGATGCCCTGTAACTCAAGTCACGAGGGTTCAACACGCAGTCCTGTGGCCGACAGGCCTGGCAGATGTTGCTCGCCAAATCATAGGATGCCGTGTAGCTCGAGAAACGAGGGCTCAACATGCGTTGGATGCCGGGGCCTGGTAGAATGTGCCCGCTATGACATAGGCCATTTACCTCAAGCAATGATGGTTCGAGCTGCGTGTCGATGGCGTGGCGGGACGACTTGGCGGGAATGAGAGAAAGAGACAGACATGCATCCACGTGTTTAAGGAGCCATCAGGCTTTCGCCCTGGCCCCCGTGAGAGGGAGACGCTTCCGCGTGTATACGAACGCACCAGGCTTTCGCCCTGTCTACCGTGACAGAGAGGCTTCCGCATGTATGAGGAGGCACTGGACTTTCGCCCTGGCCCGCGTGGGAATACGAGGCGGGCGGTATCTGCCTGGCTGTGGTAGCGGTGTGTCGGCCGCTGACCGCGTCTGGTATGCACGGTGGAAGCGTTACTTCGATGTCATGTGGTAGCGGTGTGTCGCACGCCTGGGAAAGTAATGTGGATCCGACGAGTGCCTGAGACCAAGCTGGCTGAGCTGACTCAGCAGGTGTCTATACCACGTAGACCAGGCACATACCAACACAGGCCCTACCCGAGCTTCTCCACAAGGTCCTCTTCGTCCTGGACCAGCGCGAGGATGCGTCCGATGGGGTAACCCGCGCGGTGGGTGCTGCTGCTATCGCCGCACAGGTCCTCGTACCTACGTCATCGCGCGACGGTGGGCGTTGAGTGAGATGGGTGTGGGGGCGGTGGCAGCGGCAGCAGCAACGGCGGGAGCGGCGGCGGTGGCGGTGGAGGTGGGGGAGGCTAGGCGCACAAGAGGGTCGCCCGAGTCGGAGCTTCATAGGGTTGGTTGGCCAGTGGTGGTGGGGTGCGACGACGTGAGATGCGTGTGGGGACGTGTGGGGGCAGAGGCAGCGGCGGAGGCGGCGGCGGAGGCGGCGGCGGGAAAGGCGAGGCGCACGAGAGAGACGCCCAGGGACGGGCGTGTCGGAGCTTCGTCAGTTCGGGGCCGCCGTGGCGAAACAATTCACAAACGCGTTCACTCACCTCTGTTCCTCGTCCTCGATGACCTGCGCGAGCGCGTGGATTCGGGATGTTGTGGGTTTCTCCGTGGTGAGCTTGAGCACTAGCTCGCGCGTGGCGCGCACCGCCGGCTGCCCCCCCGCCGCCCCCGCCGCCGTCGCCGCGCGCAGCCCCCGCCCCATCGTCGCCGCCGCCGCCTCAACGCTCTCCATCGCTCCAACCGCCGCACCCGCCGCTCAAGCCGGAGACCGCCCGCTGCCTCTCCACCGCCCACCGCCCAATCCCACGCTCCAAGTTAGGTATCACAACGCCAGGATGAAGACGCCGCTCAAAAGGCCGCGGTGTCCCGCGTGCGTGACGCGCGCGTGCGACGTTGTGTGGCAGAAGTGTTCGTTGAAAACAGTCTGGCGGATTCGGATCCGGAATCCCCCCGAATCCGGAATCGCCCCCAGAAACAATGCAGAGTCTAATCCTGGTGGAGCAATCGGGCTGGGACGGCCGCTCGCTCACGGAGCTGGAGCCATCCCAGCCTATAAAACATGCCGGAGCTGGAGCTGCTGGAGTTGCAGCTGGAGGTTTGTTGGAGATGCAGTTTCAGGTGCACCTGGAGGTGCACCTCGAGGTGCCGTTGTTGGTGGTGGTGTCTGATTAAAGAGCATCGTCTTGTTTTTAGTTTGTTTAATACCCGTGAGAAACGACGCGCGACGCGCACGAATGCTGCGATTGATTTGACGATTGTAAAAGAACGACCCGCTTTGGAGTGTCTCGCCGCCTCCATCGCGCACTGCAACGTGTCTTCGCTCAGGCTTTTCGTTTGCACTACTGTGATGATTTCAACATTTGACGTAAAAAAATATTTTCATCGCAGAGGCCAGGATGCAGGCTCAACTTGACCCCGGTGGGGTCAATTTGACAGCGCAGCGGTGATCTTGACCCTGCGGCGACACCCGCGTGTAGATGTATGGAGTATTTTTATTCGTTCATTACGGTTTTAAATTTTTATTTGGGCCTTCGGCCCATATAGCTCTATAGTCCCCGGACCAGGGAAGGTGCAAGTTCCGCGGGGCAATTTTATTGAACCGAGTTGAACCCGTGTTGAAACTTGAAAACAGTGGCGCATGAGCCGACATTACGATACGATGAAGTGCTTTGAAGTTTTGCCTTCAATGCGGTCAACCTGCGGTCAACCTGCGGGAAAGCTGCGGTCAACCTGCGGTCAACCTGCGGTCAACCTGCGGTCAACCAGCGGTCAACCTGCGGTCAACCTGCGGTCAACCTGCGGTCAACCTGCGGTCATCATGCGGTCAACCTGCGGTCAACCTGCGGTCATCATGCGGTCAACCTGCGGTCAACCTGCGGTCAACCTGCGGTCATCATGCGGTCAACCTGCGGTCAACCTGCGGTCAACCTGCAGGCAACCTGCGGTCAACCTGCGGTCAACCAGCGGTCAACCTGCGGTCAACCTGCGGTCATCTTGCGGTCAACCTGCGGTCAACCTGCGGTCAACCTGCGATCAACCTGCTGTCATCGACGAGCCCCTTGAAGTGTGCGGGGGGCACCACTGCCATCACTGCCAAGACACTGCCAAGCGGCACTGCCGTGGTCGTCCATTGCGTGAGGGGTTTTCCGGCCCTCTGATTGGTCCATCCTCTGCCACAGCACTGCCACATCACTGCCACAGCACTGCCGACTGGCTCGAAGAATCACTGCCCAGTAACTGCAAAACTCTCTTGATGCCTCCGGGCCCGGCACTGCCATCACTTTCAATTACTGCCATTGGCCAGCACTACCACAGCAGGCGACAGCACTGTTCATGGACCAATCAGCGGGCCGGAAAACCCATCACGCAATGGACCACCACGGCAGTGCCGCTCGGCAGTGTTTTGGCAGTGATGGCAGTGCTGCCCCCCTCACAATATTGTCGTCTTCTTCGCTGGCGCTGACGCCATGAGAAGCGGGATTCGACCGCAATGTTTACTCGCAGAGATTCAATTACAAACGTCTAGCATAGGTTAGTGCTCACTGGGCTTAGTGAACGTGAGATATAAAATTAAACCTAGCAAAGCATATGTAGGCCAAGGGATGGCCTATGAAACATTCCGGAAGCCGGGCTGATAGACGGGGTTGGTTCAAACACTTGCTGAACATGGCGCCTCAGGGCCTTGGGGCTCGATGAACGTCGGCAATAAAGAAAAACTATATCCACTGGTAGCCCAGTACGTTGGCGGAGGCTAAATTGCAGACCGCTGACATGTCTGCTTATTTTTAAGCCTGTGTTTCTACAAACCGAACAGCAGAGTCCCCACAACAAGCGCTGTGACGGGCACCGAGATGTTGTCATCCACGTAGCAGGGGCTTACACTCGTCCACTTTTCGGCTAAACTCAAGCACTTTGGGTGGGACAATGGGTGTTTTGGGGGGGGTTGGAGGTATCGATGGCGGGTAAAGGAAGGGGTGTTGAGGCGTTAAACTCGGTGTCGGGTCTGGTATTGAATCGAAGCGTTTCGACCAATCAGAACGTTCCCTTCCAAAACCAGATGAAAAGGTGTACCCGGTATACTTTGAGAGAGGTCATGCTCTCGACCAATCACAGCACGGTACATAAGAAGGACGAGTCCTTCCGACACTGAGTTTAAGGGGGTGTATCGAGTATCAGAAACGGCTCAGGTTGAGCTGAGAAGTGGAGGAGTATAATCCCCTGCCACGTAGGCGTTCAGCGGCAGGCTCTCAACAACCGTGCTGTAGCGGCGCAAGTCGAATTTGAAAGCAAAACTCGAAAGCAGATCATCACAATTTAGTTTCAAGCGCTCATATCCTGTCGCTTTCAATGTGGGTTTCACAGGGTCAACCTGCACCACCCTACCGTGCACGACGCCGCGATCGCCGCCAGGCGCCACGTAGGGCCTGCCAGACTTTCCCTTTCCGCGTCTGCCAACAAGGATGGCGAAGGGGGTTGCTTACTACGCATATCGGCTGGGGGGTCAAACGGGGATGGTGCGTTGCGCGGCATAGTCACCATCGTTGATTTACGAGACCCTCGCCCATACATTTTCAGCACCCAATCTCGGAGGCTCTCGCCTGCCACTGTGAGTCATATGAGCGACCGTCTATCTACATGAAAAAAACCCAAATCCTCGTTTGCTCCCCCCCTGCTCACCGTGTGATGCGACTCTGGGCTCGACGGACAGTAGTCAACAGGACGCATTCTCAGCGCATGTCGGAACCTCGCGGACTGAATGAAGCGGAATCCTATGACGCGGTGAGCAATGTTTGGCAGGCCCTACCGCCGCGCCGCGGCCGCCGCGTCCACGTCGAGGTACCCCAGGTGGCTGAACAGCGCGGTGAGGCCCAGGCTCAGGCCCCCGGTAGTAGGGCCGCCGCCCCTCGTCCTCGTTTCAGCAGGAGGCTTCGACGAGTGTGTAGTGTGTATGTGTACAGTAAAGCACTTCACCAGTACACTCTGAGCA
>Ga0307488_10004948_pt1 | contig 11054 bp, 7 predicted proteins | sample SB02metaG_FD_202248 | JGI IMG/M metagenome (GOLD analysis project Ga0307488, IMG submission 202248) | Sea-ice brine microbial communities from Beaufort Sea near Barrow, Alaska, United States - SB 0.2 | ecosystem: Environmental > Aquatic > Marine > Coastal | place: USA: Alaska | collected 2017-05-06
CCCCTATCCCACAAAAAGCGCTTATGTTGAGTCTAAAGGTGGACGAGTGTAAGCCCCTGGTACGAGCGCAAGCGGCGGGAGATGGCGGCGCGCCTCGGGAGCGCGGGCGTTAACGAGGGCCTGCTCTTCCACGGCACCTCATTCTCCAACTTGGAAAGGATACTGCGGGAGAACTTCCGCCTCGACAAGACAGGATCCGATAATGGCATGGATTGGGGGAAGGGCTTCTACCTGTCCGAGTCATGCCACATGAGTAGGGTCCGTCCGGCATGTGATGATACACACGTCGTAAGATTGCATATCGCTGTAGACAACATTTCAAAATGTGTTGAATGATGTGGCGAGCGGGTGCGCGAGGACCACGTCGCCACGTCACAGGATGCCAATTGACTCTTTTGGATAAATAAGCATATACAAAAAATCAGCGGCCAGTCGCCTGGCGTGGCGTGCAGCTAGTGCCCGGTCTGTACTCCGTACGTGCACAAGTAATATTTTGCAACTACGGTCGGAGTTTGGTGCGGCCAAGAGTCAAATGTGATTTGGTAATTTGGCCTCGAGTCAGCGGTAATAATGATTCCAATCCGAACAGACCAGGCACCAGTCGCTAGGACCTAATCTAGCAGCACCACATACAAGTATGTACGATTACTCTCAGGGTCTATATTGTGTGTCGGTAACGTGGTTGGAAATGTTTGCTGGTCCCTGAACATGGGCCTGAGGTACACGGCAAAATACTACAGAAATGGCACTATACTCCTCTCCAAAGTGCTCGTGGGTGGAGCGGACCCAACGACCGAGAAACACACTGGACTCGATACCGAGTGTACGCGCTACAGGTCTTCTCATTTCTCGAATTGTATTCCACACATTCAACTGTCTGGATATGGAGCCACTTTATGTCGCTCAAGACGCAGTTCTACCAAGTATTTGAACTCAGCGATAGCTCTCACTTCACCTATACCATTGAGAGTACACCGCCACACCCAACACGTGTGCATACGCCACCTGATTGTTCACTCAGAGAGTACCTGCTGACTGTCGCCTCCTGCCAAGTGCCATCTCACTATCTGCACATGGGACATCGGTGATGGGACCGTATTCGCAGGCAGGAGCCACATCATGGCACGTGTGCAGCACGCCTCTGGACGCGCTCTACAGGTGGGTTATGACTCTCACACCGCCGATGAGGAAGGGCCGGAACGGATTGACTTGCACCACCGTTTTCTTTGTCCAGTTGCCCTACGTAGGGGGAGGTTTTTGCCGCCGCCGTCGCCGCCTCCGTCGCTGCTGCCACCTGCTCCGCTGTCTTCCACTCCATTGCCCCGGGCGTCAGCACTCATATCGTATCGTGTTTCTTCCTGTTCACCTTTAGATCGTTGGTGTGGCGCGGAGCTGGTGTGGAATTCTATGCGGCTGGCGGTGGGGGTAATCGTAGGGTGAAATAAATGTCTGAGGATCTACATATACGACAATCGTTTACCTCGCTAAAAGGTAAATTCCAGGAAAACTGTTTGACGTCGGACCCTTGCCTACGTCGACGGTAATCTTCGACCCGGCGCAGATCCTCCCGATGTACCGGGTCACCTTCGACGGCATGAATGTGCGTTCCGCCCACGCGTGTGCCACGCCCGACCGCCGACCCGACTGATGACGGGATGCGTGATGACTGCGGAGCCATGTGACTGAGACATAGAGAGAGACGGTTCAGCGTAATATAATACGGAGCACACGGCTTTTGCCATGGCCCCCGTGGAGCTTGACAGATTCGAGTGGCATTGGTAAAAACAATGAATATCGTTGTTGCGGTGTGTGGTGTACTAGCATCCCATGTGATAATTTCAACGATTGCAAGCATCCTATTATCAGAATCAACTTCATCTACTCGTGACGCTCTCGGCGGACAATCATAGCGTGCCCTGGTCACACGGGCATCATGCCGAGCAAATTATAGCGTGCGTTGATACCACAGACAGTTGTGCGGGAAAATTCTCGCGTACGTTGGTTCCACGGGCAGTCGTGCCAAGCAGCTCAAAGTTGCACTCTGGCGCGCCGATTGCCGTGCCGTCTGCGAAGCGCACCATGAAGCAGGGGCGCACGTCGAAATTGAAAGCAAGTAAGCGTTTCTGTTATCGAAGTTGTCCCGCTCAACCAACCAGAACTTTCCATCTCTAAATTTCCGTCGACCGATCGCAGGAAGCTGGACCGGGTTGCGATCCTCGAGTAAGGAAATAGGACCTCGGTTTCGAGGATAACAGAAGCACGGGGTGCTGTCAAACCTGAGGTTAAGCAGTGGAAGCGAGGTCGGTCCATAAGCTAAAGTGGATAGAATACCAACACAGGGCTCTTTACACATCAACAGAAGTCTACATGTCCATTTGTGGTATTCCGGGAGACATGTGTGGCGTTCATACCCCAGACATTACAAGCAGTTTATCGCATTTTATTGCCAAGCGCTCAAACCAGTCGGTTTCAGCACGGGTTTCAAGTTGCACCGCCCGACCATGACGTGCGGCGGCGTGATGTGGAACGGGGGATAGCACAGCACCACGCCTTCGTCACCGTTGACTGGGGCCTTGCGTTGCAATTAATGCTGATCAAAGTAAAATCGACTCCAAATCCATATATGGGAGAGAGACGCTCTCGCATGTATCAGGAGGCACTAGGCGCTTGATCTGGCCCCCGTGCTGTGATTGGTTTCCAAACAGGATCAGCAGGAGCTCTCGCCGTTCACATCGTCACACAGGAACGGCGAGGGGCTGAGCAAATCGCAAGCGATTATATTAAGCTAAAGAGTAATTGATGGCTTGGCGCACGGCCAGCTGACAGAGGGATTAGTAAACGAGTTGGCAGACCCTACCGTTGACGCGCGCAAGGTCGCCAGTGAGTCCCCGGACCCTCACTCGAGAGCCTATCGGCAGTGCGCCCCTGGTGGCGGCGTATGGGTTGGGGTAGCTGACGCCCTCGATGACAAACGGGGCCATCGTCACTGCATATTGCTCCGCGCCCTCCCGGCTGATCAGCACCGCCTGCCAGGGCTCACAAATTCATGGTGCCCCAATACACTCACAAGTTGGGCGTCACCCTACACCCTCCGACATTCTAAGCGGACAGACTCTAGGCGCCCAAGGTAGTATGTGACGCATTTGATCTTAATTTCCAAATACGTATATACCTCAATATTTAAACATCCTGAAAACCAAACACGTATTCAGTCGAATTTTGGTGAGAGGGACGAGAGGGACGGGATCTATTTCACTGTCAATGAACGCATGTAAGGCCCTGCCGGCGGCTGGGCGCCAGACCCGGATGCGGATTGGTAATCGGATTGAGCCCCTGATTGGCTCACAGATTGGGGGCCAGGTTGGGCTGCCAGCGCCAGGGCCATCCAATCATCGCCTCTTAACAAGCTCAACTGTAGTCGATTCAAATTCCATCCTTCATTCAATGATCGGGGGGTGTTTCATTGACAGTTGGTGCAGTGGACTGGTGGTCAAATATATTGAGCTTGCGGTGTGGCGTAAACTCATCTACTGGGGAGCTGATATTTCATGAATCGGAAATGACCCAACCGCACACGTCAGCTGCTGTAATCAACTGATGAACGCTCAATCTGCCGTCCTCCTCCGTGGTGCAGTAGCGCATGTGGAATTTGAACGCAAACGCTAAAAGCTGTCTGTAATGATATTATAGTTTCAAGCGCTTACACCACAGGCACGTTCAACACGGGGTGTAATACTGTACTGTCAACCTGCACCGCCCTGCCGCGGCGGCGGCGTCGGCAGCCCTGGCGTCGGCGACGGAACCGGCAAATTTCACGCACACGAGCTTGTGTGAAGGCCAGTTGGCTTTCTGGCACTAGTAGGGCCTGCCAGATACTACTCGCCACGTCAAAGGAGCCCGATGTAGTTCAGAGAGATACAGGGAGAGAGAAGAAGAGAGAAGGAGAGGGAGGTATTGAGATAGAGACAAGACAGAGAGAGAAACGCTTCGGCGTGTTCATGTAAGGAGGCACCAGGCCTTCGTCCGGCCCCCGTGTCACAGGATGCCATTTAACTGAATCAGGAAGGACGAGGGTTGAAAAACGTTGGTTGGAAAAGACGTGGTGCTCAAGTAACAAGCAATATGTGCCAGAGCGCACCTGGCAAGTGGCGTTGCAATACTTCACTCTCTTGCATCGCCCGCAACACTTCAACCACCGAGCAGGAGAGTCATTGAGAACAAGCACCCGAACAGAGATGGGCGTATGCCGTACTCGTAGGGTCGACGCGCAATGATGACGTACAGTACAGGTTAAACTCGTAGGGTGGACGCGCAGTGCGAGTGCGTGTTGTCTATAAGACAATACCCCTCAGCGCCGATCGCGGTGTGTTCAGCGGCGCAGTGGCTGCAGCGCTGAAATGCGATCATGGGGCGGCGGCTGGGGTGCATCTCGGCGGTGGGGGCGGGGGAGGCCCCGTTGGCTCCTGGCACCCCCTCCCTCGTCGCTGCACAACAATTGTCGACCACAATTGTTCGGCGCATCTCGTCAGGCGGGGGGGGACTCGACCAATGCGTCGTGCGCCCCGCCCCCCGCGCCTCCCGTCGCTGTCGCCCCCGCCGCCTCCCCGCCGCCGCACTCAGTGACACCCGAACCCATTGCACACGAAAGTTGTCGCGCGTCGTCCTGCGTTATGGCGTGCCGGCATTGCTCATATCGGACGCCTCTTCGTCTTCTCCAACAATGTGTATGGGACCAATCCGGATCGCCGATTCCGATTCTGCCACATCAGCAAGTCCGCTGAAAAGCAACGACACAACGCAGCTCGCACCGCGCCCGCCACTTCCCCGCCCGCCCGACACTCGCACGCGAGGGTCACGATGATGTTCCTCATGCGCGCCTCGCGCCCGTCCCCCGCCCGCGCGCCATTCCTGCCCGCCGCCCACGCCTACGCCTACCGCGCCAGTTTCACCTCATCCTCATCAGAGCCTGGGAGCCTCAGAGCTCGGACTACCCGTGCCCGGAGGGGTGCCATTGTTCCCGGCTCCGCCGCCGCTGCCGACGCCGCCGCCGCCGCTTTCTTCTCCGGGGTTCGCGCCAACTCCACTGGATCCACCGGCGGCACAATTCCCGGCCGGCTGTCCGACGCCGACCACGCGAAGGAGGCCGTGGTACGACACACATATTGATAATATTCCCCGAACCACCCGAACCTCCCGAACCAAAACAACGACATATACTTCTTCGCATGCATCTGCTGTGGGCAGGCGGGGTCAAGGGTAGTGGAACGGGGCAGAGGGCTATGTCTCTTATCGGGGCATCGCGCACGCGGATTCATCGACGTGTTGCGCATTGCGATATACGCGAGCGTGCCACGGGGCGCTGACGCTTGCTGCATTCGTCCCCCCCATCCTCGGGAGCCTCCATCTTTCTCGGTCCGCTTGACGGTTCCTCTCCTGCCCGACTCGTGACTGACGCTTCCTATCCTGCTCCTCCTGCTCCTGCCTTCCTCGCGCAGTACTTCCACGAGGAGGACGTGAAGCTTTTGCAGCAGCTGACGAAGAAGGCGCGAGCGCAGGTGATTTCGTCCGCCGACCACGAAGCGGAGGACCTCGCAGGGCCCAAATACCCCCAAATCCCCTTCAATATTTGGGTGCCGTGCCTACAAGAAAAGTGACATCGCCACTCGGTCTGCCATTACGCGGCCCAGGGCGGCAGCCTGGTGCCTGCTCATGAACACGCGGCATCATCTCTCTCTATCCCTCGTCTGCCTTTTGCTATAGCGTCCATTCTCCCTCGCACTGGACTCCAGAAACATCTGCGCTCGCTCTCGACACATCTACAGCTGCTCGCCGCGACCGCCACCTCCTTGCGGCGAGCGTGTCACCGTGAATGGGTACAATGCTATACTATCTGAAAACAGGGCCCACTGATACTTAGAGGAGAGGAGTGTGGGTACGGACAAATCGGATCAGAAGACGAGCTCAGTGTATGAGCAAATATTGAAGGGCCCGACTCATAACACTATGAGATGCAAACAGCACGGATGAGCTAAAATTGGGACGCCATGTAGTGCGGCCTTAGGATGTGGCGGGCCTAAAGAAGCTGTCGCCCGACGTGGCCAAGCTCAGCGAAAAGGTGGGGCCAGGGTCCGATATCCGCCAATCACGTCCGTCCTTCCCGCCACGTCAGTGCAAGTCAGCCACTCGCTTCAGTCCCACCCGTCACGTTAGTGGCAGTCAGCCAATCACGCAGTCCCTCCCGCCATGTATGTCACAGCCAGCCCACTGGCAAAGCTAAGCGAGCAGTATTCACCTGAGCGAGCAGCATTCACCAACGCGAGCAGCAATCACCCCAGCGAGCTGGATCACCTAAGCGAGCTGTATTCACCTATGCAAGCTTTATTTGAATAAGCGAGCTGTATCTACCGGGCCCTCAGTGGTGGACTTGAAGAAGATAGTGAAGTGGAAGCACACCCACTGAGACGGCACGCGGCATTGATGTACACTAGACCATGATGCCGGCAATAGCACTGGACTGTGATACCAGCGATGAGACTGACCACTGGATGACCGCACCGGCACAGTTTTCAGACGATGAATCGATGATACCAGCGGCGATGATGTGCCCCGGACAATGATGCCGGCATTGGCACTGGACTATGATACCGGTGCTGAGACTGGCCACTGGACGACGATGTCGTCACCAACACTGGACGATGGCTCAATGATGCTGGTATTGGAATAATACACCTGTCCTAGCCTAGATGACGCGGTCATTACAAAACCACGCACGCTACATTGCACTGCTACATGCTACTTGAGGGCGGCACGTGCGCTTCTATAAGCACCGCCGCCCAGCCCAATAATGCACCAGCTCTACCCTGTGTAAGAGCTCTACTCAAATTCCTTCCTCAATCATTCTCATATCTGCTATCCCGCCTACGCCCTCCAACTGCGGCCTCCTGCACCGCCCGTTTGCCCTCGCCCCCTGCCACCCCCATCTACGGACCTCTGGTAACTTCGCTCTCCCCCTTCTGCCGTACCTCAACACACCGCTCCCTCACCTCTATAGCTCTTCGACCGATTCTTGACACGCACGTGTGGTCATCAGACGCGCGGCACTCCCGGCGCCAGCGGCACCCCAACCCGGGGCCCCAACACCTAGGGACTGATGGATAGTGCTCGCCACGTCATAGGAAGCCATGTAACTCGAAATTCGAGGGTTCACAGCGCGTAACATGACGTGGCGAGCACCATGCATCAGTCCCTAACAACACCTAGCAAGGGACTGATGGATAGTGCTCGTCACTGTATATGACTCCATTTGACTCAAGAACCGAGGGTTAAACAGGCGTTTCATGACGTGGCGAGCACTATGCATCAGTCCCTACCAACACGAGCCTGAGGACCAGCACCGCCACCCAGGGGCTTACACTCGTACAATTTGCGGCTCAACGTAAGCACATTTTGTGGGATACGTTGGGTGCATGATTCCCCCCCTGTCTATTAGACAGGGGGGCACGGGGAGGTGTGACCAAAATGGCAGAGGTTGAGCTGAAATGTGGACGAGTGTAAGCCCCTGCCGCCACCGCACACAGCGCCATGCCCAGCAGCTGGTGAAGCGCTACGCGGCGCCGATGGAGCTCCGCCGCCTCATAGGGACTGACAGATAAGGCTTGCCACGTCATGTGATTCCATTGCTTTCCACGTCATGTGTGTTTCCATTGCTTCTCACGTCATGTGATTCCATTGCTTTCCACGTCATGTGTTTCCATTGCTTTCCACGTCATGTGTTTCCATTGCTTTCCACGTTATGTGTTTCCATTGCTTTCCACGTCATGTGTTTCCATGTAACTGAAGTGACGAGGGTCTAGAATATGGAGAATGGCGTGGCATGCATTATCTGGCAGGCCCTACCGCCTCGATGTTGGCTCCCGCCACCGCCGCCTCGAGCGCCCGACCGCGGCCGCGCTCTGCTGCCAGCCGCCGCCGCGGGCCAAGGGCGAACACTCATCCACCTTCAAGCTCAACGTAAGCACTTTTCGTGCGATACGCTGGGTCATTTCAGTGCTTCAGAGACCAAAAACGTCTCAGGTTGTGCTGAATAGTGGACGAGCAGAAGACCCTTACACTGGTCCACTATTCAGCTCACCGTAAGCACGTTTGTGGGACATATTGTGCGCTTCCAGTGACAAAGTCGGCTAAGGTTGGGCTGACGACTTGACGAGTGTAAGCCCCTGCCGCATACCCACGGACTCGGCGTCAGCGCGGTCCAGCTCGGTGCGGAGCTGGCTCACCTCCATCTCTCGCGCGCTCAACCGCGCGTTAGAGGCTTACACAATCCAATTTCCAGCTCACCGTTAGCACTTTCTGTCAGATACGTCGAGTGGTTCCAGTGATCAAAACGGATAAGGTTGGGTTATGAAGTTGACGAGTGTAAGCCCCTGCCGCGCTCGCGCCTCTTTGGCTTGCCCGCGTGCCGCGTTGCGCATCTGCTCCGCGCGCCCTAGGCGTAGCGGCGCAAGTTGCAATTGAAATCAAAACTTTAAAGCAGTTTATCGTATTTTACCTTCGATCGCTGATGCCATGTGCAGACAACCCGGGGCCAACTTTAGGTCAACCTGCACCAACCTGGGGTCAATATGCAGATTACACCACCCTGGGTTCAACGTGCACCACCCTACCAAGGAGGCGGCGCAGGAAGTTGTTCTGCTGCACCTCGGCCTGCAGGCGTGAGAGACGCTCGCCATTCTCGGCGTCCGTCCGACCGAGCGCCGCCTCCGCCTCCCACTAGGGCCAGGCATATATTGCTCGCCAAGTCAGAGTGCAGATATTGCTCGCCATGTCATCGAATACATCTTTAAACCTCATGTATCGAGTTAATCTGGCGTCTTATGTCTCGGTGATGTGGCGAGCAATATGAAATTGATAGTGCTCGCCACGTCATCGAATGCATCGTCAAACCTCATTCATTAAGTCATCATGGCGTCTTATGAATCAATGACTAGCGAGCAAAATATATTGCTCGCCATCTCATGGAATGCATCTTAAACTTCATTTACTGAGTCAGCATGGCGTCTTATGACTGAATGACGTGGCGAGCACTTTCTACCAGGTCCGACCTCATACAGCCGCACTGCCAGCGCTTGCCGCTCCCACTCCCCCTCCTCCAACCGCAGCTGTGCGTCTTCAAGTTCGGCGCGCAGCGCGCGATTGCCCGCTTTGCCAGCGTTGTTTTCTTCCAGCGTGGTGAGATACCCGTCGCCGTCACGCGCGGTACCATAGCCCTCTGCCCCCGTCTTGTAGCCGTCTCCCTCCCACTCGGTTTCCGTTTCTGCCGCTGCATCCGTCTCCGTCTCAGTCTCTGTCTCTGTTTCCACTCCAGCTCCTGCTCGAGATTCCGCTGCCGCTGCCGACTTCTCTGCAGCCTCTGCCGCTGCCGCTGCCGCCGCCACAGACGCATCCTCGTTGAACTCGAGCCGCACGGCAGAGGATGCAGCTGCGGCGGTGATTGGGGAGGTTTCTGAGAGAGACGGGAGCGGATGTGGTCTCGCTGGTGCTGTAAGTTGCTGCTGCTCCTGCTCCTGCTCCTGTTGAGGCTGCTCCATATTTACTTGCTCGTCATGTAGCCGCTGCTGAAGCTGCAGCTGCCTGAACTGCTCGCTGCGCCGATCCGCGCCGGCGCCTGACCCCAGTGCACGCCCGCCGCAGCCGCCACCGCCGCCGCGGCTGCCGCCGCCGCCTTCGAAGTCCGACACGTCCGTGGCATCCGGCTCAGTATCGGAGATGTCGGAGATCATCGCCGCGCCGCGGGACTGCCAACGCGCCTGGGCCGCTTCTCCAACTGCATCATACTGTTGTTGTACCGGCGCATGTTGCTGCTGATGTTGCTGCTGCTGCCCTTGATGTACAGGTGCACTATGCCGTTCTAGTTGCTGGTGATGGTGTACAAGCGCAGTATGTTGCTCATGCGGATGACGTGCCCGATTTTGTTCGAGCTGAGGATGAGCCGGTGCACCATGTTGTGTCGGCGGCTGCTGCTGTTGTACCTGTACACTATGCTCCGCTACCTCTGCCAGCTGCTGCTCCTCCTGCTCCTCCTCCTCCTGCTGCTGCTGCTGTACCGGTGCACTATCGTGTTCGTGCTGCGGCGGCCCGGGAGGGCGGAAGTCGAACCGCTCATTCTCGCTGTCGTACCGCGGAGACGACGCAAGCGGCGGGGATCCATCACTGGAATCCAACTGGCGTTGTTGCGGATGCGGCTGCTGTTCATGCTGCTGCACTGGGTGCTGAACAGGTGCACTATGCTCCTCTGGCTGCTGCTGCGGCTGCTGATTTGGATGTTGTACCGGTGCACTATATTGCTGCTGTTGCTGCAGCTGCTGCGGTACCTCAGTGATATCCACGTCACTAGCAACATGGCTACCGGCACTATCGTCCGCAACATCTCCACGGTGGTCACCAAGAACATCAACAGCAGCAGCAGCATAATGCACCGTTACAGCAACATCCGCAGCAGCATCCACATGCGCGCCAGCACTGTCATCCGCATCAGCAGCAGCTACGTCGAGAGTTTCGAGGTCAACGTGTGAACCGAGATTCGACAGCTTCAGCCCGCGAGGAGCCAGCGGAGGTCTCACGCCGTGATTACCAACCTCGCCACGATCCGGGCTAGCCTGCCCGTCCCCAAACACAACGGTGGCAACAGGCGATGCTGCTACATTGACGACGACCGGCGTTGTTCCCGCACTGGGCGTGGCGGCGGCCGCGGCGAGCATGATGCGGCGCGCAGCGTCGGCCTTCCCCATGGGCGAGGGTGAGCCCATGAGGGACATCGCGCCACGTGGCAGGGGCTGACACTCATCCACTTTCTCAGGTCAACGTAAGCCCCTTGTGTGGGGTACGCTGGGTGGCGTCGGTCTATCAGGTACACAAACGGCTCAGGGTGAACACAACTGTGGACGAGTGTGAGCCCCTGCCGCGCGGCATGTATGGGGGACTCCCGGGGTTCACGGAAATCCCGGGATCGGACGTCAGGGACCTGGCAGGAGATGCTTTGGCGGGCGAAGCGGCCA
>Ga0307488_10004949_pt1 | contig 11050 bp, 5 predicted proteins | sample SB02metaG_FD_202248 | JGI IMG/M metagenome (GOLD analysis project Ga0307488, IMG submission 202248) | Sea-ice brine microbial communities from Beaufort Sea near Barrow, Alaska, United States - SB 0.2 | ecosystem: Environmental > Aquatic > Marine > Coastal | place: USA: Alaska | collected 2017-05-06
ATAAGAGGAAGTTCTCGTTTTTTCGCGGGTAGATCAATGACAACTACTGGTTTTGGTTTTCCAGACATTTTGTAAAGCAACATTAGATTTGTAAGATATTGCCCAACTGGCATAAAAAATTCACGTGTCCCATCTCCAACTTGAACTATTTGTTTAACATTTGGTTTAAGTTCTCTCCATTCCTCACCCATTTTCATCATAAGCTTGTTATCTGTAGACAGTTTCCTACTCTTTTTCAAAATTCTACCTTTTTCTTCTATCATTTTATCGATGAGTGGTAGATTGCCACCATATAAATCATCTACAAATTTTTGAATAAGATCATTTCCATCCTTATCGGTAATAGCAGTAACGCGACCATTCTCAACTCTTTCAACATACAGGCAATCAAAGCCCCCCCCGGGACATTCCTTATTCGTATCCCAGAACTCAGCATGCATGTCGCTATTTGAAGTTTGGTCATAAGCATACACAGGATACTCTGAGAAGGTTATTGGAACTGCTTTTGTGTCGGGCATACTTATGTAATTCTCGGTGCCACCGATGACAATAGTTTCAGCCCCACTCTCCGTAGCAGGCTTGGACGTGGACGTGGACGTGGACGTGGACATAGCATATCTAACAGAACTTGTCAAGCACGAGGATACACAAAGAACCCCAACGACAGTGAAAAAATTAAAGTAGCCTGGGCCACCACGGGGTTGGTAACTCATAGTTTACTTTATACCGGGATTATAAATGTTTAGCAAACAGGTATTGTAAAAGTCCTTCAGGTATGCGGTATCGGTCAAGTGTTTTCGTGACGTCCGCAGAACCCCCTTTGTAAATCTTTTCGGGGGTTGTGATTCCAATCCTATACTTATGCTGTTTGTTGGGGCATGTGCACGGATGGTCTTCCAAATCTGTCCGGTTCGTCCACACACGTGTCGGCTTCTTGTAGTCAAATCCGAAGCGACAATAGTCAAAGCGATTGGATGGTAGCTCTTTCATACATGGTAAGTCTCTCATGGCAGACAAGTATGGATTTTCGATATACCATTCAGCCGGGTCAAAGTATTCTATGATTTCCAAAACCTTCTCGACGTATTTACTGTTCTCCTGGCGAACTGTGTCAAGTTCCTCTCGAGTTTTGAACTTACGGGTCGGCCCGACGTTGGTAGTTTGGAGCTGGGAATACACCTTACACTCTGGGGACGCCCATATGACATCGAAGTGCTTCGGGGGGTACTGTTTGTAATCGAAGTCGAGTATATCACAATTGTGAGTGGGACTGAATTTTTTTAGTATGTCTAAGCTGATAACCTCATGCCCTGATCGTTCCAGAAGTTTAGAAACGCTTCCAGTCCCTTTGAAAAGTTCGAGGACACGCATCTTAAAATACAGGTCGGTTATAATATTTCAAATTTAACGCTAACCTCAGTGACCAGTCGACCCGAAGCCATCAGACCCACGTTCGGTATCCTCTACACTATCAATCTCCTCGATGGATGGTGTCTCACAACGCTCCATAATGAGTTGCGCGATGCGATCACCCTTCTTAACCTTAAAGTCTTTGTACCCATGATTGAATATAACGACTTTAACTTCACCAGTATAATCCATATCAATTACCCCAGCCCCAACTTGGATTCCGTATTTGACTGCAAGTCCTGATCGAGGTGCAACTCGCCCATAAACCCCATGTGGTAGAACAATTGCGATCCCAGTGGATATAAGTGCTCTCTCCGACCTACACAGCGTACAGTCCATACTGCTATAGAGGTCATACCCCACAGAACCAACGGAACCACGAGTAGGTACAATAGCATCGATACAAAGCTTCTTGACTCTGAGTTTCATCTACTTATATTGTGTCTCAAATCCTTATACTCGTGACATTTGTGGTCAGACCACCTAAGTCGTATATTATTTTACTATTATAGTAATATACTATGAACCCAAATTTCATCACAACTACAGCAATTACAGTGGTTATCACACTTGCTATAGTATTCCTAATAAAGGGGGAGTTGAACGCACGTCCATTAGATTCCTAAGTATGATCGTCTCACAGCCCTTCATTGCGGCTAGTGACAACGGTGTCCAACCGCTATACGACGGTTTGTTGATGTCCGCACCCGCCTCAATCAGTATCTGCACCGTTGTCTCATGACCGTATTCAGTGGCTGTTAACAACGGTGTCCAACCAATATCATCAGTCTTGTCAATGTCCACGTTCGCCGCGATTAGGGTCTTCACTACCCCATCATGACCATTTCTAGCGGCCATGGAGAGTGGTGTCCAACCAATATGAGTACGCGCGTTGATGTCAGCACCCGCCTCGATCAATGTCAATACCTCTCGCACATGACCGAGTTGGGCGGCTATTGTCAAGGGTGTAAACGCCATACTTATAGTACGTCTAACATCCTTAAATGCATGTCAAATCTTTGAGCATTTTGGAGGTGGTTCAAATGCTATTTTTTTACCTAAAATGTATAGATCTTTACTAATCTTCTCTTGTAGACCTGGACACTTGTGTTTCTCTAGATGTGAACAGCTGATACAAAATTGTCCCTGACAATGATTGCAGTCGAAAGGAATACCACATTTTTTTCTACACAATTCACACCTCATATACTATTGTAATTTATATTTTTTAACTGAGATAAAGGATTGTGAACAATGAAAAGTATAAATGAGTCTTGTCCTTGGCATCACAAGATCTACTACGGTTAATAACTCTAAGGAATATACACATCTCAAACGAACACTCAAGAAATCGACTGCTGGGTACGGGTTGGCCTTGAGTGCCTCATATTTCATAACCCAGGGTGCCGAACAGGGTGTCTCTACAGCTCTGGGGGCAGTAGCTTCGTATGTATATTTAACTATTTTATCAGATAGGGTTGACAAAATTGAAACTTCATCCATTCAAAGGGAATTTGTAGCACCCTTGGGCACCGCAGCTTTTGAAGTTGTATGGAATAATGCACCATTTGCATTTGATTTCGATTATGGAGCCACGTTTGTGGGGTTCCTTGCTTACAAATTCGCACTTGGAACTGTGCTATATGAAACTGTCAGAAACATGATGATTGACGATAGTGAAGCTTATTACGACACTGAAGAAAAGAATTATACTGACCCAAATGACTGGAAGGAACAGTATGGTGAAATCATGAATGATGTAGTGAAAAAGGTTTAAATAAATAATGTGATTCTATAATAGAAAACCATGTCAGGTGGAGCCCTTGCACAGCTTGTATCTCGTGGTGAACAGGATAAACACATTTCTGGGTCTCCTAATACCACATACTTCAACACCAAGTTCAAGAGACATACAAATTTTTCTTTATTTACAAAGCAGATGACACTTCAAACGCAACCTAGACCAGGTGGAACGTCTACGATTAAAATTAACAAGCTTGGTGATTTACTGGCATATACAAACTTAGTCACCAAACTTAACGGGGAAGTTCAATTGTTGGACGATTGGACAAAGGTTGTTGAGAGTGCCGAGTTATACATCGGTGGTAGACTAATCGATAAACAAGATTCAGAGTTTTGTGAATCGATAGCGATTGATCTATTCGCTAGTTCTTATTCGAAATCATTTCAGGCGAGTCTCCACGGTGGTCTGGGTTCTCAATCTTTCTTTTATCCTTTCAGATTCTTCTTCTGTGAACTATGGCAAACAGCTTTACCATTGGTTGGTCTACAATATCATGACGTAGAAATCAAAATAAACTGGAGTGAAAACTTGAACATAAATAGAACGTATCATGTAAATGCGTCGTTCATTTTGTTAGACGAAGAGGAGCGAAAATATGTCGCGTTTAGTGAACATAACATACTGATTTTTCAGGTGCAAAAAAATATACCCTCTAATAAAACTATTCACGAACTCGTTTTTAATCACCCAGTCAAATTCATCGCCAGTAGTAACGCTTCTTCGACGAATAACCTTGTATCTAGGACGAACGAAGTGAAACTACAGGTGAACGGCACGGATGTTGAGGAATTTAAAACTGGGGTGCCTTACTTTACAGCAATTCCAAGCTACTACCACACAGATTACGCAGGGAGTAACGCTGAAAATTTATTTTTACATTCCTTCGGCCTGTCCGCTAATAAATATCAACCCACCGGGACGTTGAATTTCAGTAGGATAGATTCTTGTACATTACATTGCACTCAACCCATCGATAGAACCATATACGCGGTCAATTACAATATCCTCCGGATTAAGGACGGAATGGCTGGTGTACTTTATGCGGATTAATATGTACCATATCATTATAGGGATGGGTCGTACAAATTACTCATTGAACGAAATGTTAAATGCTGTCACAAAACGAGCATTTAACAGGTATACACCCCAGACTGTAGATTACCAGCATCTAGAAGCTGCAACTACGACATCTGGTCTAGTCAGTAATAGACGTCCTTATTCTAGTGCTTCTATTCTAGCGACCCAATTTTCTTTAAATGCTCAGAACATTGTGGAATCAAATTATGATCCAGTTTTAAAGTTTTTTACAAATGACGAAATTGTCGAAAAGACGATTCCAGTTTTGGGTCAAACCAACACCGATCGGATGAGTTACGCGATATCATGCACCGATGATCGTAAATTTATGGCAATAACTTCTAAACTCGATAACGAGGTGAAGGTTTACGAATTTAATGAAACTCTAGATACTCAACAGGTGATCAGTTCATCGGGGACGATAGATACTTCAGGTATGGATGTCGATACGAATCCTGATTGTTCAGACATTTTTGTGTTAAAAAGGAATGGGAATGCTCTATACGTAGATAAATTTGATGTTGATTTGGTTCTCATATCTTCAACAGTGCTGTATTCCACATCTGACTCTACCCCGGGTGTTTTGAATGTTTCCGAAGATGGTACCCGCGTCTTCACTCATCTGGGTCAAGAAATGAGAATATATGATGGTTTAGTTGTGAGTAGTTATCACAATCTGAACTGTTCCGACACTAGTGTGAAGAGTGTAATGTCAAGGAATGGACAAATTGTAGTTGTATCATACGATTCACCTAGTCGCATTGAAACATATGAAATGCCAACCACACATCCAGATGGTGTGGTCTCTATTGAACCCACACAGTCTCAAAGTATGTCGATATCCAATTTTGATCTTTCATATGATGGTAAGGTCATGCTCACAAGTTCTGGTAGTGATGTGATAATATATCTTTGGAATGGTTTACAATGGAAGCAGTTTGGACAGGCCATATCTACAGGTGTTACATACTCACTGGCCATATCTGAATACGCAGAATATTTCGTTGTTGCGGGTGACGTAGAGATAAAAGTTTACAAATTAAACAACGTATACGAACAGTACGGTACTACTATTTCAGGTAACTTCGGTACTACTGGTCAAACCATAGACATCTCTAAAAACGGTGACAAGGTAATAATAGGTGATCCCCAAGCTGTTTCTTTGAGGGGTTCTGTTTCGATATATTCGTTATTTAATTCAATGTGGACATTAATTCATAATTCGACTGGTTCGACGAGTAATGACACTCTAGGGAAGTTTGTTTCTATTTCAAATAATGGAGATAAATATATTTTAGGTTCTGTGAATGACATCTTCATAAAGAAATCATCTACAGAAACAAGATCACTCGGTTGGTCACAGAGAGGAAATACAATATCCAGTAGTGGAACTTCTCTATCATTATCTAATGATGGGAACAATTTGGTTATCGGTTCACCCACAATTGAGGGAGCTATGACGATAGATGGAACACAATCTACGGGTTCTGTAAAGAATTACAAATTTTCGGGAAATTTGTGGTCCCTCCACGGTCAAGAACTTGTAGGAGATGGCCTCACAGACTTTGGGAAGTATGTAGCCATAACGTCGAACGGCTCGAAAGTAGCTATTGGAAGTGACAAGAATAGTGTTGTTCAAGTTTATAATTATACTAATTCGACTATAAATGAACCAGTGAAAAGTATAGTCGATTCAATTTCAGTAACACCACAAGGTTCTTCACTTGAAATGAGTGGTGATGGTAATAGATTACTTTTACATGGTGATGTTTGGGATAAAAATAATACTACATGGAGTTACAAAGATGGAATAGATCAAGGTGATTTTATGTGTTTATCCAACAACGGTAGTTACTTTTCAGTTGGATACAATAATATTGTTAGGTTATACGGAATCGATTCAAATGGTATAGTTTCCAAAATTGGTGAGGATATATTACCCACAGACTCGAGTAGTATCGTTGACACTTTTAGGGTGACTACAGCTAACAGTGGAACCTCAATAACGGTGAATGCCGCTAACACAGAAATGTTGAATATGGCATCATCTTATGGGGGGAACACCGAAATATGCAGTTTATTGTGGGATTCTACAACAGGTTTGGGTCCAACTGTTAACGAACAGCTTACAATGCAGAGTGTTGTATGGTTCGGATTCACATCACCCGCCAAATTTGGAATTGCTTTAAGTAGAAATGGACAAGCTTTAATTATTTACGATACTACACATTTTTTTGTATATAGTTCTGGAAGTCCTGAAAGCTATTGGTCTTTTGAACGATCTAAATCTCCATCTGGTGGGATAAATGACATGGTAATATCATATGATGGATCACGCATCGCATACGACAACGGGAGTGAATTGGTTATAGAAACTACAATTGTTGGGAATTCATTGGGTGCTATAAACGTTACTCCAATAGCATCAGTCTCCTTCAAAAGTAACACAGCGTTAACAGTTGTTCGACCCAATCTAAATATCGAAATGTATACTAACACAGGACTCACGTGGAGTAACGATACTCAAATAGTTTCGGGGTATAGTTCCCCATTTTTACAAGCTCACACTAAATGGTCGGGTGATGGAACCAGGTTAGCTATAGGTGATTCAAATGCTGAACGTGTCAGTTTTTATGAATACGACACTTCTTTAGGTTGGGTATCACATTCCACAATACTGGGTGGTGGACCCACACAGGAAAAATTTGGTAGCGTAATAGACTTGTCCAATGATGGTAACACGGTTATAGTCGGTGCACCCGGTGACGGGACGGGTTCATACAAAGGTTACGTGAAGGTTTATGATTATGTGTCAGGTGTGTGGTCACTTCGATCAACTATTCTTCATTTTCTGAGTGATTCATCGACGACCAGTGGAAATGTGACAACCCTAGTTGGACAAAGAAACACTGGGAAATCCGTAACGATGTCGTCGGATGGGAACAGGTTTGGGTATACATTCGACGCTCTAGTCACCACAGTAACAAATATTTCGAATACAATAGTTATCGCAGGTGATTGGAGCAATAGGGTGCACAATGTTTATAATGGTGGTTCGTGGAATAATGGTGGGCTGGCTTTTTTTTCCCCATCGTCTGATGTATTTCAGTTAAATAATGACAACACTGCGAATTCTCTGTCTAATGGTATTTGGTTACCGGTAACATTTGGGTCTGTTTGGAGTGTTACATTTGAATGGTATATGGACAAATCTGCCGGAAAGGAAATGCGTTTTGTATTTTACGCACCTAACCAACCGTCTACATCTGATGCAGCACAGCATGGAGGTTATAGTGTTTATCACGAATTGGAGGTCAGCGATCAAACTCAAATCAGAACTCCAACCGAAAGCATTCTTTTGGGTTTTGATACAATGCGACCTCTTAGAGATTGGGGGACCGTAACCATAAGTTACAATAATGGAGTTTTAACTACAAGCGTTGGTGGTGGGACCTTACACTCATACACATTTACAGGGTCAGATCTTTCTGCTCAACAAGCGTTGTGGGGAACACCGACCTATATAGCTATCACAGGTAAAAATGGGAATGCTTTGCTGGTGGATCAATATATAAGTTCTCTTAACGTCACAGGGACTTCCAGTGAACGAACGAGTACGACTAAAAGTCAGGCGTCGATTCGTGATAGTGTTGCTGGTTCTCTTGTAAATCCAATATATTTATCCGATGATACGACCCCCACAGAGCTTGTAAATTTATCAGAAGATAGGGAACTTGAAGCAATTTCCATGAGCTACGACGGGGCACGGTATGGTATACGAGCTACATCCGGTAATTATAATGCAGTCACACGAAGACTATACAGACCTAACACCAGACAGATAATTAACGGCTGGACGAAGCGAGGTGATATCATTAGTTTTACATCATCTTCAATGTCATTTAATAGTATGAGTAGTTCGAGTGATGGTAACATAGTCGCATTTGGGTATATTGATAGCACTGGCACTAAAGTTAGAGTATATGGGTTTTCTAATAATTCATGGTCACAGCTTGGATCGGATATACTACCTGCAGTTTCTAACGCTAATGAAATATCCATAGACATTTCTTCGGATGGGACGAATCTGGCTGTCCTCGTAGATCCAGTGACGGGGAATGCAGTTGGTAAAGTGTTCACATATTCATCAAGTGAGTGGTCACAGAATGGTTCGACAATTGACTTTAGATCTACGGGTGTTAATACAATTAAACTAAGCGGTGATGGAACAACCATCGCATTTGGTAACAACGCACCGGATTCCCCATTCCCTTTCAATATCATTCGGGTTTACAGAAAGTCCCAAGATTGGGAACTAATTTCACCCACGATGACTGTAGCCAAGTCTCCCTCGAATTACTTCGGGGGTGGTTTAAGTTTGACGAACGACGGGTCTACATTAGCAACTTTCAACAATTCTGGAGTTGAATTTTCCACCTTTTCTACACAAACGGTATCCCAAAACAATTATCAACAACAATTGAGTGACATCACAGTTTCCGGGGCTACAATCGACATGGGAGGTGTTCGTTTGACTGATAGTGGTGACAGGCTTTTCGTGATGTCTGGTGACGAAAAGGTTCGTGTATATGATAGCACTCACACTCAAGAAACTGAAAAAGGGGGTGTTCGCAGTTTTTCTATAACCAAAGATGGAAGTTCGATGGTCTTAACGAGTGACACAGGTTTAACAGAAGTGTTCAACAGGACTAACACTTCGTGGTCAACTGCATCACAAATTATTACAAACATGACAGGTGGGGGTGTTACCGTTGATATAAACAATGACGGTAATTATATCGTTCTAGTGGGTCCCAGTGATTATTTAAGAGTATATAAATCTGAAAATGGAACATGGTCCGAAGCTGGTGTTAATACTGAATACAATGGAACTTCTGTATTTATTACCGACAATAAAGGAATTATTGTGGGAAATAGCACTAATGCTGGATCTGTCAAAACATTTGAAATTCGTGGTGTATTTCAGGATAATTCGTTTAGTGCGCCAACTTTGTCACTAAACGGTGATACGAACAATAGAATAAACTTTGGTGCACCATATATAGAACTTGGAGCGACTGTTACAACCAGTGCTTCCAACATACCCAAAGTTAAAATTTCCGGAGCTGTATTCAACGATGAAAATGGTGTATATTCATTAAAGTATGAAGCTGAAGATGTATTGAGGAAACAGGCTGATCCCATTTTTAGAACTGTCGAGGTTCTTCCCGAACTCACCACCATAAAGTTGGAGGGTGGAAGTGTGATTTATCACACACAAGGGACACCCCTAGAAGACCCAGGAGTTACAGCTTCTATTCCTGTGAGTATTTATCACACCACACCATCAATTGTTCCTGGTTTTCCAAACTTTGTAACTGCAACAACATTGGGGGAGTATAAGATATATTATACAAACGATACCCCTGATAAATATTTACGCCTAACCACCCCTGTTAAACGCTCGGTATATATGCGAGCCAGGCCTATTTTAAGTCTGTCGGGTAGTTCTACAGTCTACAACCCATTAGGTCAGAGTTACATTGATTTGGGTGTGAATGTGACACAGTCCGGTGAGTCTTCTCCTACAGTTACAATAGCATTTAATGAACCGAATGTGCGACTACCCCAAACACAAACAATAACATACACCGCTAAAGATCAGTTTGGAATTGAAGCCACCCCAATAACACGGCAGGTGATTGTTCGAAAGAGACCCACCATAACAACTTCGGGAACATTATTTAGAATACGGAACGACCCTATCACTATACCTTCACCTACTGTTGATCCAACTAACCTGACTAGTTCTCTTCAGTCATCAAATACTATCAACATCAACCAGAATGGAACATACACGCTCACATACAACGTGACAGATGAGGATGGTATATCTGCAAATACGACACGTCAGTCTTACAGTGTTGGTTCATATGGCAATTTGGTCTTACTAAAAATTGGATATGTATCTACTCTATCTAAAGATGGTAAGACTTTAGCTGTTTATTATAACACAAGTGTTCAAATATACAAACAGGGACTTGGTGGTTCTTGGAATGATAGTGGACACATAACTATAGATTCAACGGTTACATCTATGGCATTTACATCTGATGGAAGATATATAATAATTGGATCATCTTCACATCTGACGATAGGTGTCGTTCGAGTTTACAAAAGAAACGATTCGTTCCAGGGTGGGTGGGAACAATTTGGTTTTGAGATCTATGGGGTTGATTACCTCGGATATTTTGGACACGGTGTTGATATAAATGACGACGCCACTAGAATTATTATAAGTGCACCGGAAGCAAATACGAAAGCTGGTTCGCTAAAAATATTCGACTTACAAGACAATTTCTGGATTCAAAATACACAAGTAATCGAAGGTCTTTCTCCATTTGAATTACTGGGAACGTCAGTTTCCATGTCTAGAGAAGGTGATATAATTGCAATCGGTTCACCTGGATATGCACGCACCACTGTATCAGGAATTACATTGACCACCAGTAATGTTGGTAAAACAAGTGTATACAGATACAGAGACAACGTATGGGGGCTTATGGGGAATGATATAGAAGATGGAACTATCGAAAAAAGAAACGCCTATTCTATTTCTCTATCAACTGATGGAAACTCCATAGCGGTTGGTTCACAGAGTGGGGGTGGTGTAAGAGTGTACAATTTCCGTGGTGGTGACTGGAGACCACTTGGATCACAGATATCAGGTACTTTCGGAAAATCTATATCTTTATCTGG
>Ga0307488_10004950_pt1 | contig 11049 bp, 10 predicted proteins | sample SB02metaG_FD_202248 | JGI IMG/M metagenome (GOLD analysis project Ga0307488, IMG submission 202248) | Sea-ice brine microbial communities from Beaufort Sea near Barrow, Alaska, United States - SB 0.2 | ecosystem: Environmental > Aquatic > Marine > Coastal | place: USA: Alaska | collected...
TGACTGAATCCATCACGACATTGGTTAAGAAACTGCGAATATTTCGATTGCCAAAAAACACCTCGCGGGTAAAAGCCTCATAGTTTTCCATATTGGTTGCCGTCACAACCAACATAAAATCAGCACTGCCGGTAACGTAATAGCACTGCTGAACTGCAGGGTTTGCCTTCATTTGCTTTTTAAACGTGTCGAGTAAATCGGCACGTTCACGTTCGAGCGTGACCTGGACTACCAGGGTAACCCCCCGACCAACCGCTTTAGCATTGACTACAGAGACATCCGCCTGAATGACGTTTTGTTCGCGCATGCGTTTGATTCGCCGTTGCACGGCCGCTGGCGACAGGCCCACTTGCTCCGCTATTAGGTCGGATGTGACGCGATTTGAACGTTGGACTATAGCCAGTATTTTTCGATCAAAACCGTCAACAGTTGCGGTTTGAGCATTACTCATACAGTACACCTAGATCTATCGGACAATACAATTCTGAACAGTATCAGGTTCTAGTACAAAGAAGTCAGTCTCATCTGAAAATTGTGATGGAATTATGCATTAAATGGATATTTATGCGGTTAACCATCAAAATTCCATGATTCTTACAGGAATACCCGCAAACCATCCGAGTAGTATAGGTAATTAGACTATCAGTATAGAACAATAAAAACAGCTCACGGCTAGAGCACTGATCAAAGAGAATGTGATGATGAAACTGACCACGGTGCGACATAAGCAGCCCTTGGAGCACCTAGCTCCAGCCGGGCGCATAGGCGTTATTGCTTTAGCAACCGATTTTAATATTGAGGCAGATCTGCAGCGCATCTACCCAGCTGACGTGCAGTTTTTTACCAGCCGGGTAAAAAACGTCAACCCTTTGACTATTGAGAACTTGCGTTCCATGGCGCCCGGCATTAGTACCACGGCGGATACTATCCTGCCAGGTGTCGAGCTTGATGCGATAATCTATGGCTGTACCTCCGGTACCATCGCTATAGGTGTAGACCGTGTTACAGAACTGGTTCATCAGGTTCGCCCCGGTGTTCCGGTTACCAATCCGGTAACGGCGGCACTATCGGCATTCCAACGCTTCAATGCCAAGCGAATCTCGATTCTGACGCCCTATACCGAGGCGGTTAATCAGGAAGTCGCGCAATTTTTTACCGCACAGGGTTATCACATCCTAAGTATCGCGGGTTTCGGTTTTGAAGATGACACCGCGATGACCTATATCACACCGCAAGACATTACCGATGCAGCTATCGCCTGCTGTGACCCCGATGCCGAGCTACTGTTTATTTCTTGCACTGCCCTCAGGGCATCCGGTGTGGTAGATGCGCTCGAGCAGCGCCTGGGTATTCCTGTGGTCAGCAGTAACCAAGCGTTAGCATGGCATAGCCTGCAATTGGTGCAGTATCCGCTTGCAGTAAAAGGTTTTGGTGCGCTATTACGCGAACACCTAACAGCGGATACCGCGCGGGCCAAGCCCGCTTAATGTTTAATCCTGGAGCTTCAGTCATGTCCATTGATCCACAATTGATAACCCAGATGAGCCAATGGCGTCGTCAGCTGCACCGATTTCCTGAGTGTGGCTTTGACTTGCCGCTGACCGCCGATTTTATCGCCGAAAAGCTGGAGAGCTTTGGTCTGGATGTGACCCGTAATATTGGCCAGCAAGGTATTGTCGGGGTATTACGCTGTGGTGATGGTGCAACCAGTATTGGCTTGCGAGCAGATATGGATGCGCTGCATATTCATGAAAAAAACACTTTTGAGCACCGCTCGCAACACGACGGCAAAATGCATGCTTGTGGCCATGACGGACATTCGGCCATGTTGTTAGGTGCTGCATCTTATCTTGCCGCTAACAGAAATTTTAATGGCACGGTTCATTTTATTTTCCAACCAGATGAGGAGCATGGCCAAGGCGCTCAAGCAATGATCGATGACGGGCTCTTTGAACGCTTTCGTATTGATTCAATATACGGGCTGCACAATATGCCAGGCTTACCAGAGGGCCAGTTTATAGTTCGACCGGGCTCGTTGATGGCCAGTGAAAGCAGTTTTGAAATTGTAATCGATGGCGTGGGCGGTCATGCGGCGATGCCGCATCGAGGCATAGATCCTATAGTTGTCGGTTCACAAATCATCTTGGCCTTACAAACGATCGTATCGCGTAATCTTAGTGCTATTGAAGAAACTGCAGTGGTCTCTGCAACAGAGTTTTTGACCAATGGAACCGTTAATGTTATTCCTTCACAGGTCACTATTAAGGGTGACTGCCGCTGCTTTACTGAGGCCAGCCTAGCCAAAATTGAGGCTAGCATGGAACGAATTGTTGCCGGCATTTGCCACGCGGCCGGTGCGCAATATAGTTTTAATTTTCTCAATACGTTTTACCCTACCGTAAACAGCCCGCGCGAAACTGAGCTTGCCATTCGTTCGGCCATTACGGTGCTGGGCGAAAGCAACGTCGAAACGAATTGCCTACCGTTGACAATTTCAGAAGATTTCTCCAGCATGCTCCGCGTAAAACCCGGCTGCTATGCTTTACTGGGAAATGGCGTGGAATCTGTTGGTGGTTGTGCTCTGCACAATCCCGAATACGACTTTAACGATCGTATTCTTGAGTATGGTGCCCGGTATTGGGTGCAGTTGGTAACTGATCAATTACAGTAACACCCAAACTAAAATTCGATTTTAGTTGCAAGTTAAACTCTAAAAATAATATATGAGGAAGACCCATGAAAAAGATATTAGCCACAGTATTAGCAGTAGGACTCAGCGTTGGTGTAAGCGCCGAAACATGGAAGTTTGCCTCCGAAGAAGATAAGAAAGATGTACAAGACATTTTTGCGCAGTCATTTGCCAATACCATTAATAAAGAATCTGACGGCGACATTAAAGTTAAGATTTACTATTACGGTCAATTGGGTACTGAGAACGATATCGTTGAGCTTACCGCCAAAGGCACCGTACAGTTTGTATCGGTCGGCACCGGCCACCTAGGCTCTTACATTCCTGAAGTTCAAGCTCTTAGTGTACCTTATGTGTTAGGAACTGAAATTGATGTTGTGCGCGAAGTTCTGACCGGCAGCTCGACCATCTATGAAGACTTGGCGGATCGCTTTGAAAGCATTAACCTGAAGCTACTCACTATGATTTCTGAAGGCGAAATGGCATGGGGCGCAAATAAAGCAATCCGCTCACCTGAAGACTTTGCGGGCCAGAAAATACGTACCTTTACGTCTACTATCCCGGTAGAAACATACAAGGCCTTTGGTGCAACGCCAACGCCCTTGTCTTGGGGTGAAGTATACGGTGCGTTACAGCTGAAAACAGTTGATGGCATGGTTAACCCAATCTACTTTGTGTACAACGCCAAGTGGCATGAAGTTCAGGATTACCTGATGTTTCCAGGCCAGCAGCCTTATGTAGCCACCGTATCTACCAACAGCGAATGGTTTAACGGCTTGTCGTCTGATAAGCAAGCGATGGTCACTAAAGCGATTGCTATTGCTGAGCAAGCGGCACATGAATATCAGATCCAAATCAACACAGAAAACATGGATAAGATCATGGCTGAACGCCCAGACATGAACATCGTGATCTTAAACGAGCAAGAACGAGCGCGCTTTAAAGAAGTCAGCAAATCCTTGCATGAAACTTACTATGATGTGGTCGAGAATGCCTACGATGATGCTGATAAAGCAGCAGCCCGTATGCGAGCAGAGAAAATTCTTGGCAACCTAATCCAAGAAGTTAAAGACGCCTCTTAATCCGAAATGATTTCCAGGTAGCGTGGGGCCTATTAGTTTAATATGCCCCACGCCAATTGAATCATTACGGTTTCAATTAGCTACAAGCTATAATTATTTGTAAGGCGTGTTCTTATGAAAAATCTGTTACACAAGATTAGCAGCGTCACAGAGTCAATAGAAAAGTTTGTTGTTATCTTTTCAATACTACTGATGATGGCTAACTCTACCGCAAATGCCATCGGGCGATACGTTTTCAGTAAGAGCCTATTTTTCTCGGAAGAGTTGAACCAGTTTTTGATCGTAGCAATTACCTTTATTGGTTTTGCTTATGCTGTGCGCAAAGCCAGAAATATTCGCATGACCGCTGTATATGACTCCTTGGGTTATACAGCCAAGAAAGTCCTCTCGACTGTCATCTCAATTACCACTGGCGTGTTAATGCTGTACCTCGCTTATAAGGCAGTATTTTACGTAATGGAGTTGAAAGATATTAATCGATTAAGCCCCGCACTACAGTTTCCCGTCTATATCATTTATTCAATTATTCCTGTCGGCCTCGCTATGGCAGCAGTGCAGTATTTGATTACTTTTTTTATGAATGTTACTCATAAAGAGATTTACCTATCCTATGAAGTAATTGATAACCATATTGAAGAATCATTATGAGTTCTACTTTTGAGTTTTTATCCAATGTCATAGCGGGTGAACTAGATACCTACGTTATCACTTTCGCACTCGTCGTAACGATGGTTGTTTTGTTGTTCCTGAGCTTCCCTATGGTCGTGCCTTTATCGATAGGCGCATTGTTAGGGCTAGTCCATTTTTCAGACATAGATACCGGCGTAATTATTCAACAGATGGTGACCGGCATTTCACCGAATGCGTTGATCGCGGTGCCGATGTTTATTCTGGCCGCTGATATTATGACGCGCGGCCATACGGCGCATAACCTTTTGGGCTTGATTCAGGCATTCGTTGGTCACCTAAGAGGGGGTTTGCCCATTACCGCCTGCATTAGTTGTACCCTGTTTGGCTCTGTCTCTGGTTCAACACAGGCCACAGTAGTCTCGGTTGGTCAGATAATGCGGCCCAAGCTATTACAGGCTGGCTATAAAGATAGCTTTGTTATGGCGTTGATCATCAATGCCAGCGATATTGCTTTTTTGATTCCGCCCAGTATTGGTTTAATCCTGTACGGATCACTGGCGAATACCAGTGTGGGTGAGTTGTTTATTGCCGGTATCGGCCCTGGCGTGCTGTTAGCGCTCATGTTTTCTCTCTACTGCTACCTGTATAGCGTTTATCAGGGCGACACCATTGCATTGGTCGAGAAGACATCCAATAAAGAGAAATTATTAGCCCTTAAAAAGGCACTGTTGCCGTTGGGTTTTCCGGCATTAATTGTCGGTGGAATCTACTCTGGCGCGGTAACGCCAACAGAGGCCGCATCATTCTCGGTGCTCTACGCTATTATCGTTGAGTGTTTTATTTACCGCGAACTGAAGTCCAAAGATATTATCGATGCAGCCCTAAGCACCGGACTCATTACCGCGGTGGTATTCATTCTTATCGGCATGGGCCAGGCGTTCTCTTGGTATATCTCGTTTGAGCAAATCCCACAGGATCTATTATCGCCGTTGAATCTGGAAGGTGCTTCTCAGGAATATGTTCTGTTTATAATAGCCTTGAGCTTTTTTGTTGGCTGTATGTTTGTCGATTCACTGGTGGTTCTGATTATTCTCACGCCAATCTTTGTGCCTATTGTAGCCGCGGTGGGTCTCGATCCGGTGCTGGTCGGTGTACTGATTACCCTGCAGATGGCTATTGGTTCGGCCACACCACCCTTTGGTTGTGACATATTTACGGCGGTTGCGATTTTTAATAGACCTTATCTGGAAGTGATACGCGGCACTCTACCATTTTTACTGATCCTATTGACGATGTCGGCACTAATGATCTTCTTCCCGGGAATAACCTTGTTTTTACGTGATATGGCATTTTAACGCTACATGCGCAGCTAGGCTGCTGCGCAAAGGCAATTATAAGTTGAGTAGTCCGATGATAAATATACGCAGTGCCCCATCGCGAGGCTTTGAACATAGCGAGTTTGCAATACGTACTGAGAAGCTGCAACGCAGTATGGCAGCACAGGAAATCGATGCGCTGTTTTTTTCCACTGAGGCTGAATTTCGCTATTTTAGCGGTTTTAAATCACAATTTTGGAAAAGCCCAACTCGACCGTGGTTTTTGGTGGTCCCTGCCAGCGGTAAACCCATTGCCGTCGTGCCCGAAATTGGCGTGGCGGGCTTTGAACAAACCTGGATCGACGATGTGCGCAGCTGGCCGTCGCCCAGACCTCTGGATGATGGTGTCAGCCTATTGGCCGATACCTTACAAAGCCTCGCTAATACATCGGGTCGTATCGGTGGGATGCTCGGCCCTGAAACCTATTTGCGTATGCCCGCAGCCAATTATCAGATGCTGTTGGGGCATTTGAGCGCCTACCAAATGGTTGATGTGAGCAAGATGGTTAAAAAAGTGCGCAGCATTAAATCCCCGACCGAAGTGGAAAAAATTCGCTTTGCCTGTGATGTTACTGCAACGGGTTTTGATTTCCTGCTCGCGCACCTAACAACTGGCATGTCTGAACGAGAAGCCTGTAAGCTGATGCACTTAGAGATGCTGCGGCTAGGTGCTGACACCTGCCCTTATTTAATTTCTGCATCGGGCCAGGGCGGCTACAACAACATCATTATGGGACCCAGCGACCGCCGACTCAGCCATGGGGATGTTTTGATTATTGATACCGGCGCAAACTTTGATGGCTACTTCAGTGACTATGATCGTAACTTCGCGTTTGGTGACGTTGATCGGGCCACCCATGACGCCTATGAGGCCGTCTATGCCTCAACTGAGGCCGGATTGGCGATAGCCGCACCAGGGTGCACCACTGGAGAGCTCTGGCAATCGATGTGGTCAGTGTTGGAAGAGGCCGGCGCCTTAGGGAATGACGTCGGTCGCATGGGCCACGGGCTGGGTATGCAGCTGACCGAATGGCCCTCTATTGTGGAAGGTGGCAATGTGGTTTTGGAGGCAGGTATGGTCATGACACTGGAGCCGGGAATGACATTTTCAGCCGGGAAAATGATGGTCCACGAAGAAAACATCCTGATTACCGAGCATGGCTGCGAGATGCTGCACAAGCGCGCCTGGCCAACATTACCGGTGATTAGCCGATAATTGACCTAGGTCGCAAGGGGCTTGCGTAGGTTGCGCCAAGCCCTAGCGCGGCCCAACAGATTGCCGCCACCCCTCATCGGCGCCCGCCAATAAATCCAAACCCCCGCCAAAGGGTATTTTGCCCGGTTGATTCACGCCGGGCTGATGTTTTATGACCCTAACCGATTTTTCGTAACATCAAACCGGCTCGCTGGCCCACGGGTACATTAGCGTTGGGGAACACCAGGTATTCGGGCTGATCGCCGACCCGGTATTCTTCGGCTCCATCCTGCCAAATCAAATGCCCGGGTAAAAACTCGGCGAAGTTGGCGGTCTCTTCAGGTACTAGGAACTGCCACTGCTCGCTGGTCCGTTCGATTTCATGGCACACGCTAAAGCTGTCGACCGTTCGGGCCGGTTCGTTCGGTAACGGGTCGCCGGCGATCAACCGCCGCAGGGCGCTGTCGATGCCGCTAAACTGGCTCAAGTCGTTGGCGCCGAAGGCCTTTACCTTGCCCAGTTCGAGGGTAAAACTCTGCGCCTGCTGGGTGATCGAACTAAACGAGCTGAAGGTGTTCCCGGGGCTTTGCTGTAACAGCAGGGTCTGAATATCAGCTTGGTCGAGAAAGGCTTTTTGGTTGTTCGGAATCTGCCGATCGGCGACAAAGGGGTAGAGAGCGAAGCGCGCTCGGGCGCTGTCTTTAATGGCTGTGTGGCAGTCATAGTGCAAGCGCTGGGTCACCGTTACCGGTTCTTCGGCATAGAAGTTGGCAACAAAGGCTTCCAACTTGGCCGCGCGCTTAACTTCTTTCAGGGTCAGGTCCTGATGCTGCCACTGGCCGCAAAACAGTCGATTCATATTTAGGTCAACAAAACGCTCAGCGGCGACCATCGACCAGGGGTTGGCGAGGATAAACAAGACCCGCTGAGCACACTTCTGCTCTTCGGCTAACAGGTCGTCGATGATCCGGCTAATAATCTCGATTGGGGCCGTCTCGTTGCCGTGCACGGCGCAGGAAATCACCACCGAGGTGTCGCAGGCGGTATTGGGTTCAAATTTGATCACCCCGGTATCGAGTAAGGTGACTTCGGTGCCAGCCGAGAGGAAATCGTGTTTACGGGCGTGTGGCGCATCGGCGTTGGCCAGGGTGTGCGCAATAATATCGCTGTGCTTATCGAACATGCAGGCTCCGGGAATTTAGCGGGGGTGTTAGACATAAGACGGGGCGGGCGGGCAGGCCCGACCCAAGCGGGGGCAGGCCGAGGGCGCGGCTAATGTGCAGTACCCAGGTCGAGCTTGCTCCTACCTTGGTTTTAAGTGCCCCAACATTCTCTTTTCGATCTGCTTAAAGATGGCCAGTATACCAAAGGTTATACAAAGGTAGACCAGGCCGATCGAAATAAAGGCTTCGAATGGAGCATAGTACCGGGCGTATATATCGCGAGCTGCGCCCAATAGATCGATCAATGTCACCAGCGAGGCGATCGAACTGGAGTGCAGCATAAAGATCACCTCATTGCTGTAGGCCGGGATTGCCCGACGAAAAGCACTCGGCAATATAATACGACGCATTCGTTTGGCCCAGTTCATCCCGTAGGCTTTGGCAGCCTCGATCTCACCACGCGGGGTCGCCTCGATGGCGCCACGAAAAATTTCGGTGGTATAGGCGGCGGTATTCAGTGCGAAGGCAATCAACGCCGGGTAGAAGGCGCCTTCGAAGATTACCCACCAGATGGACTCCTGGATGCCGTCAATCAGGGTCACACCGTAATAGATCATATACAGCTGGATCAACAACGGCGTGCCGCGGAACACATAGGTAAAGCACCAAACGGGCCAGCTGATAAAGCGATTCTTCGAGGTGCGCATAATCGCCAGCGGCACCGCCAATAGGCCGCCCACCAGTAACGACAGGAAGACCAACTGAACGGTGGTGACAAATCCGTCCCAGTAGTGATACCAGGTGTCGGGGTTGCTAAAAATTGATATGGCTGACTCAAACATAGTCTATCCCCTCTCCACGCCGGCGCTGTAGCGCACATTAAGATGCTTAAACACCAGGTCGGACAATGCCGATATCGCCAAATACACCAGCGCCGCCGGCAAGAGAAATTTAAAGGGCTGACCGGTACTTTTGGCGGCTTCACTGGCGAGGCGCACCATGTCGGCCAGACCAATCACACTGACCAGGGCCGTGGTTTTTAACAGCACCTGCCAGTTATTGGCCAAGCCGGGAATGGCGTGACGCATCATCTGTGGGAAGAGGATGCGCCTAAAGACCTTCATCGAACTCATACCATAGGCCTTACCGGCTTCAATTTGGCCGACATCGACGGCCATAATGGCGCCGCGAAAAGTCTCTGACATGTAGGCACCAAAAATAAAGCCAATGGTCAACACGCCGGAGGTGAATTCATTAAAGGGCAGGTAGATATCGATCCGGCCGTCCGACAGGTTATAGAGCATATCGAAAAAGGCATTGACCATGATCTGGCCACCGAAGAACAGCAACATCATCCAAACCAAATCGGGTACGCCGCGAATAAGGGTGGTATAGAAAGTCGAGATCCCATTGGCCAGTCGGCTGTGTGACATCTTACCTAGGGCGCCGAGCAAGCCCAGGATAAAGGCCAACACCAGAGACAGAAGCGCCAGCTCGATGGTTAAGATCGCGCCGCCGAATATGCCGGGGCCATAACCTTGAAAGTCAAACATCAATCGTTCTCTCTATTTGTTATTATTTCGCTCTGTATGGACTGTGCGCGGTCAACAACTCATACAGAGCGCAACAAAACTGAACTTATGGGCTACTGGGAGTGTGCGCCCTACCCGGCTCGCGCCGAACAGGCAGGGCGCACCAGCCATTACATCTTGATGCTGTAGCTGAAATAACGGTACATTATTTCGTCATAAGTACCATCGTTCTTGAGCTTATCCAGCGCTTTGGCAACAGCTTGTTGCAGATCGACATCGCGTTTACGGAAGGCGGCACCGGCACCTTCGCCAAAGATACGTACAGGGTCTTTTTTCAGTTCGCCGACCTGAATTACGTCAGAACCTTCACCGAGCATTTCCATGCCCACAGGCGCGTCGATAAACATAGCGTCCAAACGGCCACCCTTGATATCGACAATCATGTCGTCGGCCGTAGTGTAACGAACCACTTCGGCATCGGTCACAAATTCAGTGACGTAGTTATCTTGCACGGTCGCACGCTGCACACCAACACGCTTGCCGGCAGAGTTATCTGGGTCAAACTGGGTTGACGAGAAGAAGGCCGATGGCGTGGTGTAGTAAGCCGGTGAAAAGAGCACACGCTTCTTACGTTCTTCGCTGATCGACATAGAAGAGAAGATCATGTCGTATTTACGTGCTAACAAACCCGGAATAATGCCGTCCCATGCTTGAATAATCCAATCGCACGGCTTGCCGCTTACTTCCATACAAACCTTATCACCTAGCTCGATTTCGAAACCGGTCAGGGTGCCATCCGGCGCCTTATATTCGAAGGGTGGGTAAGGTGCATCGACGCCGACTCGAATCGAATCCCAGTCTTTTGCTTCTACGGCTGAAACCACTGCCAAAACTGTTGCCAATGCTAAAAGAGGTTTTTTCATTTGATGTGCTCCGTCATTATTTGTTTGATGCGAGCCTTAGGGCCCTGTCGTTTGGTGTCGAACCTTTTAAAAACTTCTTCGATACGGGTATAACAGCTGTCCAGTCAAAAGGTGCCGGACATTCTTTTTTCACTCAAGCGCTAGCGGCTAGTACTTGGGCGAAAGGAATTGTTTCATACGCTCGGAACTCGGGTTGGCAAAGACCTCATGCGGATTGCCCTGCTCCTCGATGCAACCCTGATGCAGATAGACCACATGGTTGGAGACATCACGGGCGAACGACATCTCATGGGTCACCACGATCATGGTGCGACCTTCTTCGGCCAGACCGCGCATCACCTTGAGTACTTCGCCGACCAGCTCTGGATCGAGCGCCGAGGTCGGTTCATCAAACAGCATCACCGCCGGGTCCATCGCCAACGCTCGGGCAATGGCCGCGCGCTGTTGCTGGCCACCGGA
>Ga0307488_10004951_pt1 | contig 11049 bp, 18 predicted proteins | sample SB02metaG_FD_202248 | JGI IMG/M metagenome (GOLD analysis project Ga0307488, IMG submission 202248) | Sea-ice brine microbial communities from Beaufort Sea near Barrow, Alaska, United States - SB 0.2 | ecosystem: Environmental > Aquatic > Marine > Coastal | place: USA: Alaska | collected...
ACTATATTTGTAATATAAATAAAAAGAAAGACATTCAGAATTAAACAAATTTAATTCATTTCCTTCTCTAACACGATGTTAGTTTTTCTACTTGAAAAGTGAATCCGTGAGTCCAGGTTTAGGTATCTTCCTCCCAAGGGAACATAATAGTTAATACTTGTAACGAGGAGTTAATAAAACCCACCGATGTAACGGTGGGTTTTTCAATTTAAATATATATTTTTAATATATATCTTTGTAAGAAAATATATTCTCGAGTAAAATGATAGTATTAATAGCAAATATACTTTGGATATTATATTCAATGTTAGAAGGATTCAGAGAAGGTTTTTATTGGTATTTCAAGGGAATTTCAAAATCTAAAAATGACTTTGAAATACACCCTGTGTTCGCATCACAAAGAGGTATAATACTTATATTAATAGGAGTTATGTTATCATTTACCATTGGATGGTTCTCTATACTAAATACTGTTGGTATGGCTTTAGTATTTAGTTTCTTCCACAATGGAAGTTATTATGTTACTAGAAATAGAATAGATTCTAAAGTTTATCCATTAAAATGGAAATCACAATCAACAACTTCAACTGCTAAGTTAACAAAGATAATGACTTATAGAAATAGAACTATTTTTATGATTATTGGGTTGATTATACAAGTTGCTTACTTGTTATTTGGACTTCTTTGATTTTAACCTCTCTATATCTTTATTAAAGATTTTAGTACGTTCTTCAATTCTTTTATCGATTATATCATCCCACTTTTTTGTTATATCAATAATAACAGCTTGATGTGTCGGTGTATTATATTCTCGTTTCCAACCAACACCTGCTGGTATGGCGTACCTTAGTCTCATTACTGAATCTGTTCCAAAACTATCTCTTAGTCTTTTAGCCCCATTTAATGTTTTATAAACCTTTGTATATCTAGAGATATCTGTATTGAGTGTGTTATTGATATCAATAATATAATCATACTCACCATCATAAACATAATCATTCTTGTTGAATGATTCTTCGTCTAAAACATAACTCAATATCAAATCTCTAATTTTGGAATTGGTTATTAAAGCAACTCCGTATAATTTACTCATCCTACAAATATATAAAAATTTTATAATATATACACTATGAAATTTGTAAAAACATTTGAGTCATTCGACAAACCATCATTAAGATATGTTGGTCCAAACCCAACCGCTGATACTATCGTAACTAGAACAGTTGATGACACACAACAAGTATTATTAATACAAAGAGGTGAGTCTGTTAAGGCAGAACCAAATAAATGGAGTATTCCTGGTGGTTTTGTTGATACTACTGCTAATCGGGGTAATGAATGGGAACCTGGGTTAGAGACTGAGTTACAAGCTGGTAAAAGAGAAATTCTAGAAGAGACGGGATTAGACCTATCGGAAATAGAAGATTCTAAATTCAAACTATTAGGAGTTTTTGATGATAAGAATAGAGATCCTAGAAATAGTGATACATCATGGGTAGAAGCTCATTCGTTTACTGTTGAGATTCCTGGAGATATGGGTAACAATGTTATTGGTATGGATGATGCTCAATCAGCTAGATGGTTTTCAATGAAAGAGTTAAATCAAATGAATAAAAATGGATTTGCTTTTGACCACGGTGATAGACTAAGAGATTTAGGATTTATCTTTGAATAGCAGTAAACTCAATATCAGTTGTACCAGTTCTTGTATTTCTATCTTCTGAATGTTGCATAGACTTTATATCAATATCAATGTTAATATCATTCAACCTTTGAGCAGCAACTAATAAACATTCTGATATCTTAAATAGAACTTGTGGTGTCATATCTTTTGATACTTTAACATAACATTTATAATTAACAATACCCTTTATTTTTATTTCCTCTGATTTAAAGGTAATTAAACCATCATCCATAAGTTCCAAGAAATTTTCCTCTATAACCTCATCCACTATATTTCTTTCTGGACTATCTTCTATTTTTTCTATCTGACCTATCTGATAATAATTATCATCTTCTTCAACCTTATATAAAAGTGTTAAACATTCATCAATACCATCTGATAAAATACCAGTTAATTTATAAAAAGAAAAGTTTACTATTTCTACTATCTTAGTATCTTTTTGTGTAGATGTAACATGAACAGACTGATTCAAACTATACCCACATTGATCTGATATATTTCTAAGAGAGTTAAATATATTCCCACAATCATACCAAACAGATGTGCTCTTAACCCAACTCTTTTCTCTATATCGAGGCCCGTCTGATCTATAACTACCAAAGTCACCAAATATACCTTTAGAATGAATATTTCTCTTAGAAACTATGTGTTGTTTTATCATATTTAAAGACATATCAGGAAAACGGATAGAGTAAAAAGTATTAGAATCCTTTAATTGTGATGTACCAATCCTTTTCTTATATCCAATACCACTGGATATGTACATATCATCTTTAGAGAATCCTCTATGTAAAGGTTCCTTACCCCTCTTTCTTCTCCAATTGAATAAACCTTCGTTATGTGTTGTTAAGTGTTTCATATTTCTTTCTTCTCAGAGACACCTATAGCGTCGTAAATTTTCTTTTCTATATGATCCATACCTTCTTCTATTGAAGACACCCTAAAGTGTTCTTCGTGTCCCATATAGAATCCTAGTATCATTGAATCTAAGTTAAAAAGTATCTGTAATGTTATAGAATTCTCTATTTCGTGATTTCTATCCAACACCAATGTAACTTCTAAATCATCCTCTGTTATATTATATTCAAAATGAGCTCCTTTATCAAAATCACGTTTTAACGTGTAGTTTACTAACTCAGATAATTCTTTCATTTTAGCTTTTATATATGAATAATTAATAGTTGGATCACCCACAAATTCCTCGTATAATTTTAATTTATTTAAAGTTTTCATTTGTTATATGATTATTATTTGGTATCAGATGAAAAACTTTAAGTCACTTGATATTGGTGGGAATGTATCAAACTCAACCTCATCATAAGCACCTCTGTTCCATAATAAATGGAAAGTATAGTCATCATTTAATCTATAAACTTGAACAGCAAAAGACCCATCAACCCTTGGATCCGGAACAACCTCTATTTTATTATCAGTATCATTATAATCAACATACATCTCTAATTCCTTTAAGGCTTCATCCGGTAGTATTTTATAGTCATATATCCTAGATTCATTTAAACTTTCTTCCATAATCTCACCGATTATACTAGTTGAGAAAGCTTCTCTATCAGAAACATCAATGAATAATTTATCAGCAAATTTATTTATAACATCAGTTATACTAGCCTCATTATTAGAGTCATAAGTTTCTCTTAGAATATTTCTAATAACATTTACCATCCCATCATGAATAGACTCATCTATTTTATCAAATTTCTTTAAATATTTCATGTTATCTCTCCACTTTTTTTCATTGTGTATATCATCTGAGTGACAGTTGCCTCATCCATATCTTTCCAATCCATCTCTCTAGCAATGTCTTTTGGGTCAGTCATACCTTCTTCGTATAATTCTTTAGCGAATTCCATATCACTTAATGTGAAATTTTCATACTCGTAGTTTTCAAATGTTTTTATATTTTTCATATTGTATATATTAAGTTTAAAAACTATTTTGGTGAAATTCTATACAACTCTTTCTATTCGTGAATAAATAACATTCTTTAATATTATCAAATAAATCATCAACGTAAAAGATTATACCATCTTTACTATAAAAATCCACAATATTCGATTGACAAGTACTACCCATCAAAAGGTAAAATACTCTTTGTCCTTTCTTAAATTTATTCATTATAACAAATATATACAAATATTATGAATTATATAGATTAGTATAATTTTTTATATGTATGAATAATTAAAACTTTTTAAATTTCTTTAGTAATAATAATATACATATCTTTATAAAAAAAAACAATTATGTTACAAAAACTAAAAAATTACGCTTTCCAGACAGACTTCTATGAAATTCTAAGAGATCAGAATTCATTAAATGATATGAAAGTTGTTCTAATAGATGATGAATTTAGACTAGAATATAAAAAGAGTAATAGTGAAAAAATATCATTTCTTTATAAGAGTGTTGATGATGCAAATTCAGATTTATTACAACTTAGAATATTACATAAATTATTCCATAAAATATGAATTTACTTTCTAGTACAGTTAAGAATAATTCAAAATCCAGTTTCGTTGATATGAGAGGACTTAACGGTCTATTTTATTCCGATTTTGGAGCTGGTAAGAAAATATATGTACTAAAAGTATCACAAGTCGTATGTGATGAACTTAGAAAGGTGGATTTTAAATTCAATAAAAAAACAAATAAACTTACCTGTGATACTAACTCAAGATATAGTGGATCTGGTAGATTTATAATTCGTTGGGTAGAATCAAAAAACTATAAACGATTAAATATATAAAACCATATTTTATTCCTTATCACCAAGTGCATATTTAACACCCATTATTGTACCAATTATACTAAATGAATTTGTTAATAAAATACCAATTATATTACTCCAAGTTGTAAACAATCCGGTTGTATCCACACCTAAGAATAAAGCTATTGTGTATATTAAAGTTGTTGATACACCAACTCCCAAAATAACCCAAAGCGAAACTTTAACAATCGTACCTATTAATTCAAATTGACTTTTCTTTTGTATTAATTCTAAATCATTTTCAGCAGAATTTTTAGCGTTATCAGATTCCATTCTAGCTTTTTCAGCTTCTACCCTCGCTTCCTCTGCTTCTAGTCTCAATTCATTAGCCTCATCTTTAGATTTCTCTGCTTCATCCTTCGCACTAACTGCTCGAGATTTAGATTTTTCAGCTTCATCTAAAGCTTTTATGAGTTGTTTATTTACTCTATCATTTTCATTCTGACCATTTACTAGTTCAGTATTCTGTGACTGTACTCTTTTGGTTATATCTAACCTTTTCCTTCTACCCTCCTTATCTTTGTTGATAGCGGCCTCTATATAAAGTTTAAATTCTTCATCACCATCACAATCAATTAACTTCAAAATATTACCCTCTAAATAAATCCTTTTTGATTTATAGAGATTAAGTAATTGTTTCCTAGTTCCTTTATCAACTTTAATTTTCATTATTATTTATATATTTTAAATGGGTTTGTTCGGTTCTTATAACCTTTGTAATCCTTTTTAAACTCTTCCAATCTAGGTTCTATATCATCTGATTTAATTATCCAGAATTGAGCACCAGCCTTTATAGCCTTTGATTGTTCTTCTGCTTCTCCTGATGATGAAATTATACCAAGAACAACACCATTACCATATTCGAAATTAATCTTTCTAATTAATTCTATACCATCGAATGATGATCCGATTATATTCAAATCCACGAACACACATTCTGGTTTATCGATATTTTTATTTTCAAAATATTCTTTGAATAGCTTTTCTGCTTCATCAGCAGATGTTAAACTTTCTAATGATAACGTTATATCTAATAAGCTACACGCATCTTCGAAAACCAAGTGAAATAAGTCTTCATCATCCACTAATAAAATTGAATCTATCATCTTTTTATTTTTATTTTTATTTTTGTTCCGTTTTCTGTCTTATCGACCAATATGTTGAATTTATGCTCCTCTAATATAGAATTGCATATGTTAAGACCTAACCCCATACCTTGCTCCTTCTGACCTTCCTTTCTTGTGTATGGGTTTGATAAATAATCAAATTCTTCTTGATCAATTCCTCTTCCGTTATCCTCAACACATATAAATCCATATTCATAATAAACTTTAACAAGCTTTTTATCACTGTCATTATATTTTAACCCGTTTCTTATTAAGTTATCAATTGAGGTACAGAACAAAGATTGATTAACTTCTATCTCTGGTAAATTATCATCGAGATGAACCATACTAAAATATGAAGTACTTAATAAATAATCTTTGAGTATTTCTTTAGTGTGATAAAGTTCTTTGGACATCACAGTATCCTTTTTGACCAAATTAGTAAATTCATAAACACCTTTATAAACTTTTTGTGTGTGTTTTAAACCTTCTCTTATCATTTTAAGAGGAGATTCTATTTTTAATTCCTTGATTTGGTCATTTGTTAGTCTCCTATCTAATGATTTTAATCCTCTGGGTATATAAACATTTATACCAGAGTGCATATCATGTCTTAATATTTTTGCTGCATGTTCTAAATATGTATTCTTCTTATTCAAATCAAATAAAAGACTATCATTACTCCTTTTGGTTTTGAAGATTATAAACGATAAAGTAAATAAGAAACCTAGTGATATAATGCTTAAAACAACAGTATATAACATATATGAATCAGCATCCGTTTGGTATTTATCAAGTGATTTTTGAGTTCTTTTATCAACCTCTTTTTTAAAATCATCAATTGGTTGCATTATCTCTGATTTTTGAGTTAAATAAAATGGATGGAATAATAAACTTTTTGCGTATGTTATATCACGTTGTTCTTTAAATGATGATCTCTTAATTATCAATTGTCCAGTAAATGGGTTACAATATAATATATCCATTTCTTTGATAGTATCATTTATCATTAATTCATTTTCATATTTATACTCTCCGAAATTTTCTGAATTTGGATTATCATCAATTAAAACTTTCCATTTATATCTTTCGATTATACTAAATGCTTCTATTTCCGTTAATGAAAGATTATTTGATAAGAGTTCGGAATTTGATAAGAGTTCAAATTCTTTTTCTGTGAAATTTAGATACTCCATTCTATCTCTAAATGATTTATCAGGAATACGTTTAAATAAGGTGTCTGTTATGCTTTCCTTATTTAGTTCCCAAATATTTGGTGTATTTATATCCCAGAAGAAACCATCATAGTTATCTGGTCTTTTAATGGATCCATCTCTAATACCAATTATAACATCATAATAATATTTATATCTTGGGTGACCTGTTTCGACATACATTCTAGCAAACTTAGTTAAATCATTTGATGATTGTTTAAGCTCATCAGCTAATAATAGAGATTCGATTCTTTTATCTTGCTCACTGGTAACCAAAGCCAATGAGTTTATTAATTTATAAGAAAATAAAACAGATAATGCTATTGAAAATATTGAAAATATTAATATTATTGGTAGTATCCTACTATACTTAATTCCAAGAAATTTCAAAATTTTTTTCATCAATCTATATATTATTATCCCCTATTAGAATATCCCCCACATCTACTACATTCACCTTCACCATCACCATCACACTTACCACATTCTATTTCTCCTCGACCCTCACACTCACCACATTCTTCTCTACCATCACCATCACACTTATCACATTCTTCTCTACCATTACCATCACACTTACCACAATTAACCGCACCGGATTGACTACAAGTACCACACGCTTCTCCATCTATATAACCTTCACCATCACATTCATCACATTCATCATACCCATCACCATCACATTCATCACACGTATTGTCACCAGACCCATCACATTCATCACATTCATCATACCCATCACCATCACACTTACCACACGTATTGTTACCATCACCATCACACTTATTACATTCTTCTCTACCTTCGCCATCACATTCAGCACAATCACACCAACCATCAACATCTTCCAATTTGATATAATAATTTGATTTATCTTTATAATTGCGTATAATACCTTCTTTCCAGTAAAGATATTTCATTGTGTCCATATAAGGAAATTCCTCCATCCCTCTATTACTAAAACCAAATTCATAAACTTTTGATTCCAATTGTATAAAGCAGCTGTCGTCATAATTATCATCAGGCTCATAAAATTTCGTATGGGCTCGTGAGTCTTGATCCTCTTTATAAAGATATCTATTCTCTTGAGCATATTTTATAAATAAATCAACATCAGAATCTCTATTCGTGTAAGTTCTATCCATAAATTTCCTACCATCAGTTAGAGTCCATATAACAGCTCTTCCCATAATTTTATTATTTGCTGATTTCAATACCAATAGATTTGCTGATGTATTATGATATAACTCAAGGTAGTTTTGAGCATCACCATATCTCATACAAGACCCACCAAGTGTACCATCTCTACTATAATAGTTATCTTCTAAATAAGCTTCTTTAACATCATCTTCACTTGATACTAAACTAAAATTATCCATTATATTATTATTAAAATCATATTGAGATTTGTAAGCATTTACAAACTTCTCGATTTCTTGATCTGTAAATTTAACATCACTTGATTGACTTCTTAGACTTTTTGATTTGTTATAAAGTTCAATAACCTTTCTTGTTAACCTACCAACTCTTATAACATTACCTTTAGTTTCTCGGAATACATCAGATATTGTCCAATCCTTTTCGGATCTTATCTTATCAACTTTTCCTGGTTTTAGGAATGTTATAGTTGAATTATCATCTCCTAAGTTTAGATAACTTATCTGAGTGTCTATGTCTACCATATCTAACATATAGAAACATTTAGCTATTTTAGAATAACCCTCTTCACTATTATATAACTCATCTATTATATCACTCATTTCCGGTGCCATAATAAATACAGCCTCATTGAGTAATTCCAATAAATCATTTTCCTTTTTTTCTAAAAGAAACTCTGTGTAAGATTTTTGTAACATTATTTCTCCTCCATAATTTTTACCACTTCTTCCCAATTAACCAATTGTGATTTTAATTCATCACCATTATCACAATATTTTAATAACTTATAAGCTGTTCCAGAAAAAAAGTAACCTCGAGAGAACCCAACATCATGTTTTGTAACCTCCATTGTTTTAAAATCAATTCTCATATTATTACCTAACTCATCGAATAAAGCATTTATAGCCATTACTAAATTATCTTGACTTCCGAATAAAATTGAATAAATTTCAACCGCACTAAAACATTCACTAGCTAGTTCAAGTGAGGGGTGAGTGATTTCATGATCAACATACTGCTGCATTTGATCTATAACCAAACCACCTAAAACCTCTAAGATTATATCACTTCTTTCTTCGTTATTATTTGATTCAAATAGTTTAAGATATTTCATGTATTTATATATTAAATAAATAGTCTAATAATTTACAAGGGTATATCTTTATATATAACTACATGAAAAAAATAATCTTAATACTATCACTTTTACTTCCAACTATAACCTTCTCTCAGGTTATTATGTCTTGGAACATACAATACTTGGGTGAATCAAAATTCAAGAAAGATACCATTGTACCAGCAATAGCTGATGTTATGATACAATCAAAAGCTGATATTATATCTATACAAGAATTAGTAACAAATAAATATGGTGACTCTTGTATAATACAATTATCAAATATATTGGATTATAATTATGTTATATCAAATAAGACAAGTGGTAGAGGCACAGAAAGATACGCCTACCTTTATAGTAAAGATGTTGAATTAGACACAGCTTACTTAGACGTAACATTAGAGGATTCGATTAATAGAGAACCTTATATTGCTCACTTCAAATATAAATGTGAGGAAATTATAATAAGACAAGTTCACATTGTACCAGCGTCAAAAAACCCACAAGGAGAAATAAAACATTTATATAAGTATAAAGATGGAATACTTTGTGGTGATTTTAATCTAACATCTAAACATATAATTTATACACCATTATTGGTAAATTTCCAATGTCCTTTGGTGGGCGAGCCGACCACATTCAAAAGGGATGGTAGTATTAGTAAAAATAGTTATGATCATTTCTTTGTAGAAAAGGGTATTAAGATAAACCATTCTGAGGTTTTTGAGTTTGAATATAAATATGATAAAAGAAAATTATCAGATCATTTACCAATCATAATAATTTTGTGAATAATTTTAGATTAATCTTTATTCCTTTTGTTCTTCTTTCTTTTGTTCTTCTTTTCTTTGATGATGTCGATATCATCAACACTTAAAGTATCAGACATCTCGATACTATCGACCAAAACTTTCTCAGTAATTTCTTTCAAGTTATTTATCTCTTCCAATAACACCATATTCTCTTTTAGAAGTTCTTGATATTTTTTCTGTGATACCATTCTTGATATTTCAGCTTTTTCCTTTTGTAATTGAGCCATTCTTTGTACCTCTATAGCTATATCCTTTTGCTCTAATGCAAATTCCTTAGATTCCTTAGATTCCTTTAATAACTCCTTTAGTTGATGAACCTGTTGTTCGATAGTCATTTCACTATTCTTAACTTGATAGTCTAAATTACTAACGATAGAGTCGTTCATTTCTTTTTTATGAAAAGCGATATCTAACACATCATCCGCTAATTGAAATAAGCTATCCTTTTGAATCGACATTTCATCAATTTCAATTTTAGTTTCTTCGACAAAAACTTGAGTATTAACATCACCAGATTTTAGTGTTATTACAAGAGTGATTGATATACACAAACCTGAAAATATAATTAAAAAATTTTTCATTTAATCTTTTGTATTGTTTCTATAAACTTATGGTTTAAGTCTTTATAATCTTTCTTTAAAATAACCACCTCTTCTTGTAGAGTCTCTATTTGTGTGGTTAATGTTGATTTATTATCAATATATAAATACCCAATAGCCATTAAACACATAAATAATAGAGCCACTATTGGGTTTTTTACAAATTCCTTAAAAGATACCATCGGTAATGCCATGTTTTGTAGTGATTTTTATACAATTATATATTAAATAATTAAACACTTTTATGGTTCTTGATATAATATAACTATATTTGTATAAATGAAATATAAAGCAAATAAAAATTAGTTATGACAAATTTAATATTTAAGTTATTTACATTCCAGGGAACACCAGTTAATCTGAACCTACTCTTCCTGATTATATTTATAATAACACCAATACCGATTGCAGTTTCAATTTTTATATCAGTAATATTGCATGAAATGGCACACGCTTTTGTAGCTAACAGAAGGGGTTATAGAGTATATGGTATTGAGGTTGGTTTATTTAGTGGATCTGCCTCTATTGATTCTAATATGCACGAGAGAGATGCTATTCCAATCACGGCTGCTGG
>Ga0307488_10004952_pt1 | contig 11046 bp, 14 predicted proteins | sample SB02metaG_FD_202248 | JGI IMG/M metagenome (GOLD analysis project Ga0307488, IMG submission 202248) | Sea-ice brine microbial communities from Beaufort Sea near Barrow, Alaska, United States - SB 0.2 | ecosystem: Environmental > Aquatic > Marine > Coastal | place: USA: Alaska | collected...
ACACTGCTAGATACACAATGGAAACGATCGCGCTAGCTTTCGCTATCACAGAAGAAGCAATAGAGGACAACCTTTATGACAGACTTTCTTCTAGATACACAAAAGCACTAGCAAGATCTATGTCAAATGCTAAAGAAGTAAAAGGCGCAAACCCTTTAAATACTGGTCTACCCGCAATAGCGGCAGCATCATCATTTAAATCAGGTGACGGCGTAAACTTACTTTCGCTAGTACACCCAACTATAGCGGGTAATGTAGCGAATACACTTGGCACACAAGCAGACTTAAACGAAACTTCATTAGAACAAGCATTGATTGATATCGCTGCTATGTCTGATGAAAGAGGTTTAAGAATCGCAGCTAAAGGAGTTAAAATGATAATTCCTTCTGCGAATCAGTTCAACGCTGAAAGACTTATGAAGTCTCAAGGTAGAACTCAGACTGCTGATAATGACATCAATGCAATCAACTCAATGGGTATGATTCCTCAAGGTTACAGAGTGAACAACTTCCTAACTGACGCTGATTCTTGGTACATTATGACAGACGTTCCAAATGGTATGAAGATGTTCTCAAGAACTCCGTTGACTACGTCAATGGAAGGAGACTTCGATACAGGCAATGTTAGATACAAAGCTAGAGAAAGATACGCTTTCGGCGTTTCAGACTTTAGAGGTATCTTCGGTTGTGAAGGTGCGTAAGCAATAATCATTTTGTGGCGGGACATAGTTCCGCCACATTTAATTAAGAAAGTAATAATATGAAAAAAACTTTAATTAACATTTGGGCTTATAATTATCATACTAAATTTAGTATTGAGCATTTTGAAGATACGGCCGAAAGTGTTGAAAAAGCTATCCTTGACAAACTTGGAGAAAAGAGTATAGTTTGGGAATATCTCGGAGATAGTTATCATTCGGGATTAAATAGAATAACTTATGAAGAGGTTATCAATGATACAAGACCTATACAAACAAAAAAGGTCCTTGGAGTTGAAGTGGCAACAGGAGCATCTAGATAATAATAGATATACTCTTGAGATGGTTAAGATTGACGATAAAGTTAAAAGAGTCATTACTGACATCAAACTAGAAGAAGCTAGAATTGCTCACTTACAAAATAGCGTAGAAGGCGCTGCTCCACAAGTTTCTGTAGCTACTTAAGTCACAAAGCTACATCGCTGAAATCGCACTTTCTTATAAGGATCTCTTGCACTCTACTTAAAACTAAGGTATAAATTTTTAAAAATTAGGAGAATTTATGGCACATCACAAAATATCAAAGGCAACACATTTTACAGGACCCGTTTTATTTTCAAATCAAGTACCTTCATTAGAAAATTTAAATACAGGTGCTTATCCAGATCAAAGAATTTTCTTTGATGATTTTGGTCAACAAGTTTATAATGGTAATGTTATTGGCACAGCTGTAACAGCTGGTGCTCAAATGGGACAAGACTACACTTCTATTACAGGTAGTAATGCTGGAACAGTAGCAATCGCTTCAAACGCACTTCAAGGTGCACTAGCTTTATCAACTGCAAACTCAGCAGCAACAGATGCAATTACTACTCAAGGGGATTTAACTTTTAATGTTCCACAAAATAGTAATGATGAAAACGTAACTCCTTATAGAACATATTTTGAAACAAGATTTAAATTAAATAATTTTACAGGTGCACCCGCAATATTTGTAGGTTTAGCACAAATAATTGATGCTTCGGGAAATGCTGCAACAGATGCTGTATCTGGTTCAGGAGAAGGACGTATTGGTTTTAATTTAACTTCTGGAGACACTGTGCTAAGAGCAGTTTGTAGAGCAGACAACAATTCTACGTACGCAAATATAGATGCAATTAGTGATGGAAACTATCCAAAATACGCTGCACTAGGTACAGTGACAGCAGACACTTATGTAACTGTTGGTTTTGAAGTATTTAATAATAACAGTTTAGGTAGAAACAGAGTTAATTTTTATATTAACAGAGAACTTTATGGAACTATTACTAACGAACAACAAATTTATCCACCATTTGTACGTGATCAAATTTCTGGTTCTACATCAAGTTCTATTCCAGCTACAGCAGCAACTAGATTAGGTGTTGCTTTTGATATGATAAACTCAGTACAAAACGCATCTATTATGACTGTGGATTATGTATTAGCAGCTCAAGACAGAGAAATAGTATATAACTATAAAGGATAACATCCTTGCGATTCAATTTAAAATAAGCTATAGATTAATCACTATACATTAATTAATAATTTTGAATAGCGACGTGAGTATAGCGCGTAACGGCCTAGAGACACTATTCATACAAACTAGGAGAATATATCATGGCAACAACTCTATTTAGAGGACCCGTACTTCAAGGTAAGTTTAATCAATCAACAGTAACTGGATTTAATCTTGAAAATAAATCAGCTAGTCACACTGTAACTGCACCTGAGCTAGCAGCAGGAATGACATTTACATCAAGAACTGATGGTGTTGTTTTTACTTTACCCGCAATTTCAATTGGAAGAGTAATTACATTTGTAAATACTGCACAAGATGATGTCAATACTTTAACAATTAGCCCAAATGCTAATGATGGTATTTTGTACGCTGGATCTTTAACAGATGACAAAGATCTTATTAATACAAAAGCTACATCTAAAGTAGGAGATCATGTTACTCTTGCATCTTTGAACTCAACTGCTTTTTGGACAGTCGTTTCTGTTCAAGGTATTTTTGCAAAAGAAGCATAATAAATAATTAAGGGGCCCTTCGGGGCTCCTACAAAATTTTAAGGAAAAAATATGAGTCAATTAAATATACAAGCAACAAGATCAGCGGCAGCTGCAGGAGCATCTGCAATTATAGCGCCGCCGGTAAGAGTTTATTCAATTTCAATTGCATGTACTGGTGGAGCAGGAGTTTTAGAATTAACTACAACTTCAAATTCTGGAGCAACTAAATTATATATTGATGTACCTACTGGAGAAATTTATACATTAAATTTTGGTGGAGGAGTTTTATTCCCCGCTGGAGTTTTCTGTAAAACTAAAACTAATGTAGCCGGTTACACATTATTTACTGATAAGTTTTCTGGCGCAGGATTAACTTAGGATTATCATGACTCAGGCAACTAGGTCAGCTTTAATGAGTGTAGCAACTACACTCGCAGCGAATATTGATGCAACACAGGATTATATTCCTGTTGCAAGTACCGCTAATTTTTCAACAAGTGTCGTGGCAGAAATTGAATCAACTAATGAAGTTGTAAGTTTTGATTCTATTACTACAAATCGATTTGAATACTCAGAACAATTTGATAATGCTTATTGGACAAAACAAATAGGTAGTATTTCAGCCAATGCTGGTGTAGCTCCCGATGGAACTACAACTGCTGATAACTGGATACCTGCAGCAAGTGCTTCTTCTTCTCATATATTTTTTAGACCAATGAGTGATGGTAATAGTACTTTGTCAATATTTGCAAAACCTGCTGGTTATGATTTTATAAATGTAATATTTCAAGTAGACGCAGCCACATCACAAGGAGTACAATTTAATATATCCACTGGAGTAATAGTTACTAGCCAAAATGCTACTGGAACAATTATAGACGCTGGGGATGGTTGGTATAGATGTACTGTAACCCCTAGTAATACAACTTCAAGTGGCTATAAAGTTTTTAACCCTAATGATGGAAGTACTCCAGATACAAGCAATTTTTTTAGATCATCTTTTACTGGAGATGGAAGTAGTGGGGTATTATGTTGGGGAGCACAAGTAGAAACGGCTGCAGCAGTAACAGGATATTTACCAACAGTTGCTTCTTCTTTATCAGGATTAACTACTGTAACTAGAGGAGCTAATGGAACAACGGCAGCTTCTGCAAGTTCAGGAGATGATATTCAACAACTACCTTTCGCAGCTCAAGGATTACTTTCTCCTGTATCTACTACGTTATCCGCAAACATTACAGCGGCACAAGATTATGTTCCACTGGCCTCTACTAATGGATTTACAGATTATTTAAATGCTACAATAGATAGTAGTGAAGTTGTAAGTTTTTCAGATATCAGTTCCAACTTAACTAATTATTCTGAACAATTTGATAATGCTTATTGGACACCAGAAAAATGTTCTATTAGTGCCAATGCTGGTGTATCACCAGATGGAACTACAACTGCTGATAAAATGATAGTAAATAGTGGTGCTCAAAGTAGTTCTTCTATTTATAAATCTATTTCTTCAAGTGATAGAACTTTGTCAATATTTGCAAAACCAGATGGATTTGATTATCTTAATTTAATTTTTCAAGTAGGGGGCTCTAATTCACAAGCGGCACAATTTAATGTTTCTACAGGAGCTGTAGCAGTAACAAATAACTCTACTGCAACAATAACAGCTGTTGGAGATGGTTGGTATAGATGTTCAATAATTCCCACTAATAGTAGTACAAGTAGCAATATATTAATTGCAGTTAATGATGGAGCAACTCCAGGATCTTATTTTAATACACCTGTTACGGGTGATGGTTCTAAAGGAATTTTAATATGGGGCGCACAGTTAGAAGCTGGAACTTTAACAACTTATTTACCCACAACTTCAGCTGCTTTAGTTGGACTAACAGGAGTAACTAGAGGAGCTAATGGAACAACGGCAGCTTCTGCAAGTTCAGGAGATACAGTAACTCAAACTCCACTTTCAACAGGCGCATTAAACATGCCTCTTAGATTAAAAGGTTTATCAGTTTCATCAGATGGAACTGGAGCAGGAAGACTTACTTTATGCGATAAAGTTGGAACACACTTATGTGATGTAGATATTCCTGATACTAAAATATTTGATTTAACTTTTGGAGGAGGTATATTATTTCCTAATGGAATATATGTTGCCAATTCAGATAATATTACAGCGTATACTTTATATACTAGTGGATATAATACACCTAACTTAACGGCAGGAGGATAACATGGCTAACACTACTTCAGGAGCCTATGCATTTGATCAAAACTTTTCTATTGATGAAATTATACAAGATGCTTATGAGCGTATTGGTTTAACCGGGACTGCTGGACATCAATTAAAAACAGCTAGAAGATCTTTAAATATTTTATTTCAAGAATGGGGAAACAGAGGTGCACACTTTTGGGAAATTGGAAACACTAATATTAATTTAATAGTAGGTTCTACTACTAATGTAAATGCAACTGATGAAGGTGCGGGAACATATACTTTTTATAGAAACTCAGTTGACAGTGCAGCAGCAGCTGCCGCTTCACCACAAGCTACAACTACTCCTGTAACAAATATTTATGGTATTACAGATATTTTAAATGTTACGTATAGACAAAATTATAATACAACAAGTCAATCTGATACAGGTTTAACTAAAGTTGCAAGAGACGCTTATTCTGCAACAGCAAATAAAGCAGCTAATGGAACACCTTCACAATTTTGGATACAAAGATTTATTGATAAAGTTACTATAACTATTTACCCTTTACCTAATTCAACAGCAGCAGGAAATTTTTTAAATATTCATTATGTAAAAAGAATTCAAGATGTAGGAGCTTACACTAATGCAACTGATACTCCTTACAGATTTATACCTTGTATGGTTTCAGGGTTAACTTATTATTTATCTATGAAATTTGCACCACAAAGAACACAAGAGATGAAATTATTATATGAGGATGAATTTGCTAGAGCGTTAGCCGAAGACGGATCTCCAGCTAGTACTTACATTACTCCTAAAGCATATTACCCAGGAGCATAACTATGGCACGATTCGCAAAAGGCAGTAGAGCATTAGCAATCTCCGATAGATCAGGAGCAGCTTTTCCTTATAGAGAAATGGTTAAAGAATGGACAGGAGCTTTAGTACATGTTTCTGAATTTGAACCTAAGCAACCTCAATTAGAACCTCATCCAGTAGGCGCAGATCCTCAAGCTTTATTAAACGCAAGACCTGCAAGAACAGAATTTCCAGTTCAAGATATTTTACCTAACAATCCTTTTACAACTACAGCCGCTAACACTAGTGTTAGTGTTTCTTATCCTGCTAATAATTTTAATGAAGGTACAACTTATGTAAGATTTCAAGATATTAAAAGTCCAGTGGGTGGAGTAGTGATTACAATTTTAGAATTATCTACAACTTTAAATGGAGCACTTAATAATACTGCTACAACAATTCCTTTAACAAGTGCAACGTCTTTTCCTACAGCAGGATACATTGTTATTGAAAAAGTAGACGAAGATTCTACATCATCAACTTTTGGACAATTTCAAAATGAAGTAGTTCAATATACAGGTATAGGTGGAAATAGTTTAACAGGATGTACTAGAGGAACTTCAGCACCCTATAAAGGAAATACCCCTCCAGCTACAACTGCAGCTTCGCATGATACTCTAGCAAAAGTTTATGGATGTTATCTTGCAACAGCAGTGCCTTCTACAGTAGTAGTAGGACCAGTTGGACAAACAACTGTATTATATAATAATTTAACTTTTCCTTTAGTAGCTAATGCTACTAGTGCAGAAATAGGAGGCGGTTTTCAGTGTACAATTGGACCCGTTAATGATAGAGCTTAATTATGGCAGGATTATCACATTACACATATAGTACACTAGTAACAGCTATAAGAGATTATAGTGAAGTTGATGCAAATGTATTTACAGAAACTATTGTTGATGGTTTTATTATGGCCGCTCAACACAGAATTAATTTAGACATACCAATGGACGCTGATAGACATGTTCAAGAAGGAACAATGGCAGCTGATGTAAATAATATAAGAGTTCCAGCAGGAGCTTTATTTGTAAGAGGTGTAGAAGTATTTAATGCAGCTAATACTACAGAACAAGGTTTTTGGTTAGAGAGACGTGATCAAACTTTTTTATCTGAATACGTTGGAAGATTAACAGGACCAGAAGGTTCTGCTACGGGTCAAGATGTAACAGGAAGACCTGTGTATTATTCAATGTTTGGTGGAGCAACAGGATTAAGTGATACTACTTCAGGATCAATTTATTTAGCACCAACACCAGATGTTAATTACAATTTTAGAATATATTATAACAAAATGCCTGTAGGATTAGGTTCAGGATCCGATGGCAATTCTACAACGTACATTAGTAATTACTTCCCTCAAGGGTTGCTATATGCTTGTTTACTAGAAGCATTTGCCTTCTTAAAAGGACCGACAGACCTGTTGACATTGTACGAACAAAAGTATACTACTGAACTACAAAAGTTTGCAGCGATGCAAATTGGAAGAAGAAGAAGAGATGATTACTCAGATGGTACAATAAGAATTCCAATAGAGTCACCACCTCAATAACTAGGAGCAAAAATTATGGCAATAGCATCGGCAATATGTAACACATTCAAAGTAGAAATTTTAAAAGCAGTTCACAATTTCACAGTTACATCTGGAAATACTTTTAACTTAGCTTTATACACAAGTTCAGCATCTATGGGTGCAAGTACAACAGCTTACACTACAACAAATGAAATAGCTAACACATCAGGTTCAGCTTATTCTGCAAAAGGAAAAGCACTTACAAGTGTGACACCTGTTCTAAATTCTACTACAGCTGTTTGTGATTTTGCTAATATCTCATGGACATCTGCTTCATTCACAGCTAACGGTTGTTTAATTTTTAATGATTCAGCAACGGGTGATCCAGGATGTTGTGTTATTGCTTTTGGTGGAGATAAAACTGTAACAAGTGGTACTTTCACAATTGAATTTCCAGCAGCCACTGCAGGTAACGCAATTATCGGTATAGCATAAGGAGGAATTCCTTATGGCAAATACTTGGGGACAATCCGGAACAACCTGGGGACAAAATCAATGGAGTGAACAAACTCAAATTGATGTTCCAATCACAGCACCTTCACAATTAACAACATCACTCGGTACAGTTACACCTTTCAATGAATTAGGTTGGGGTTCTGATACATGGGGATTTGAAAACTGGGGAGAATCAGGTCTTGATGTTTCTCTTACTGGAGTTTCAGCAACAACAGCAGTAGGCTCATTAAACATTATTCGTTATCCTGGTTGGGGAACTTTAGATTGGGGAGAAAATGGTTGGGGCAGTGTTGAAGCAGCTACAGAAACTTTAACAGGACTTTCAGCAACAGCAAGTGTTGGTGCAATTACACCGGCAGATGTAATGGGGTTGACTGGCGTTTCAGCAACAAGTGCTTTTGGTGCTCTATCTCCTATAATAGATAATACAACAATATTAACAGGTGTCGCAGCGACATCTGTAGTAGGCGCAATTATTATTGGAGAAGGTGTTCCTTTAACAGGAGTTTCAGTAACATTAGCAGTAGGTGCTCTATCTCCTCAAACAGATAACACAACAACATTAACAGGCGTTGCAGCATTAGGTGCTGTAGGCGATTTAAATGTTACATCTAATCCAACAGTTCAACCTGTTGGCGTTTCAGCAACATCGAGCGTGGGAGCAATTTCTCCAGCTGATATCATGGGGTTGACTGGCGTTTCAGCAACTTTTGCAGTTGGAACAATTTCTCCAGCTGATATCATGGGCTTGACTGGAGTGTCAGCAACTGTTAGTGTAGGAAATGTAGCACCTTTAGGATATAAAGATATTACAGGAACACAGAGTGCTAGTTATAGTAATATAGCAGCAGCTCAAAGCGCTAGTTATAGTAATGTAACAGCAACGCAAAGTGCTAGTTATAGTAACGTCAATAGTATATAAACGTCATTGACTTTATATAAAATATAAATTAAAGATCTAATTAGGAGAACAAAATTATGGCATCAACTTATACAAATCTCGGCGTAGAGCTAATGGCAACTGGCGAAAATGCTGGTACTTGGGGAACAAAAACTAACGCTAACTTAAACCTTGCGGAACAATTATTAGGTGGATTCAAAATTCAAACTTTAAATGCAGCAGGTGCAGGAGCTAACACTACAGCACTAGCCGTAGATGATGGAGCGTTAACAGGTGCTGCTCAAAACAGAGTCATTATTCTTGGTGCAGTTTCACCTCAAGCTATTACAGGAAACAAAATTGTAACAGTTCCTCTTCTTACAGAAACTTTTTACATTATTAAAAACAGCACTTCAGGTGCTTACACAGTACAATTAAAAGCAGTATCAGGTTCAGGGGCCACGGTTACTTGGTCTACTACAGAAAAAGATTATAAACTTGTTTATGTGGATGGTGTTGCAACAAACACTGGTGTTTATGATGTTGGTTTTGGAGCAGCAACTGCAGCAGCAGGTTCTAATACTCAAATTCAATATAATAATTCAGGAGCATTTGCAGGTTCAGCTAATTTAACTTTTGATGGCACAAATGTAATAGCAGCTGGAACAGTAACCGCTCAAGGCGGACAATTATCAACAACAGGAAAATCCTTTGTAATGGGTTTTTAATTTAGGAGAATAGAAAAATGGCAAGTGAAGTAATGAAGGTAAAATTAGTAGCAGCAATTTCAAATAGTGAAGTCGATGCATTAACTGTAGCAAGTGGACACACTTATACAATTCTTAATTTTTCATTGTGTGAAACTGCAGGAGCAGCTGAAACTTTTGATTTATATATCAGAGATAATGCAGGTGCTGATGATTATGAAATTTATTCAGATCAAGCTCTAGGAGCAAATGCAACGTTTGAACACACAACAAGATTAGTTTTAGAAGCAGCAGATGTTCTTTCAGTTAAACTAGCTAGTGCTGGTAATGTAGACATGGTTATTAGCTATCTAGATCAAACATTATAGGATTATTATGAGCGGACCAGTCGCCAATAATATATTTAGGTCGTCTGGAGTTATAGCCGCTGCAGCAGGTGGACTTATTTGGAACTCTACAGTAACAACTGGAACTACTCTAACAGTAGAATCAGGAAATGGTTACTGGATTAATACAACATCTAATATTTGCACAATAACATTACCTAGTTCAGCGGAAAAAGGAGATCAAATTATCTTAGTTGATTATGCTCGAACATGGGGAACTAACTCAATTTTTATAGATTCAAACGGAAATAATTATCAAGGTCAAGATGATACTTATACTGTAGAGTATAGTACATCAGGACAAAATCTTAATATTGTTTATTCAGATTCAACAAATGGTTGGATTCCTTTAGAAGATGATACTGTAGAAGATGCACCTGTTGCACCAGTAAACGGAATTTTTGCTTATGGAAGAGCTAGTAGTTATTATTCTTTAAAAAATCTTGTAAACACTAATGGTGTAATCGCAGCTGATGTTACAGGTGTTGGTACAGTAAGAGAAGGATTAGCAGCCGCTTCATATGGTGGTGACAAAGGTATCTTTGGATATGGTAATAATGGTAGTGGTACTCAGGTTTCATTTACAAATTTAGTTTCAAATTCTGGTGTAGTTTCAGCAGACGTTACAGGCGTAGGAAGTGCAAGATTTATATTAGCAGCTACTGAATATGGTACAGACAAAGCAATATTTGGGTATGGTTATGTTGGAGGTTATCAAAGTATGACTAACTTAGTTAGTAATTCTGGTGTAGTCGCAACAGATGTTACTGGTGTTGGTACATCTAGAGCCTATTTAGCAGCAGCTGGTTATGGTGGAGATAAAGGAATTTTTGGTTATGGTGATACGGGCCCTATGGTTTCAATGACTAATTTAGTTTCAAATACTGGTGTAGTTGCGGCAGATGTTACAGGAGTAGGGACTGCAAGACCTTACCTAGCAGCAGCTGAATATGGAGAAGATAAAGCTTTATTTGGTTATGGTGGTCCTAATGGTGGTAGGGTTTCAATGACTAATTTAATTTCAAATACTGGTGTAGCTTCATCAGATGTATCTGGTGTTGGAACTGCAAGAGGTAATCTAGCAGCAACAAAGTATGGTATTGGCACAGCTATTTTTGCGTATGGAGAAACGTCATCTAAAGTTTCAATGTCTAATTTAGTTAATAATAGTGGTGTAGTTGCGGCAGATGTTACAGGAGTTGGTACAGCTAGGCAAAAATTAGCGGCAACTTCATATGGTTAATAATATGATAAAA
>Ga0307488_10004953_pt1 | contig 11046 bp, 9 predicted proteins | sample SB02metaG_FD_202248 | JGI IMG/M metagenome (GOLD analysis project Ga0307488, IMG submission 202248) | Sea-ice brine microbial communities from Beaufort Sea near Barrow, Alaska, United States - SB 0.2 | ecosystem: Environmental > Aquatic > Marine > Coastal | place: USA: Alaska | collected 2017-05-06
TCGAAAAGTCCCAGCAAAGCTTCACAGATTGGCTTTGCTGGCGATTCATATCTTCAGTGCATTAATAAACAGAGTCAGGCGCTGACCTGGCTGCAGCAGAGCGCTGCGTCCAATCTTATTCCAACGTGTAATATCTGAAATCGCAACATCAAAGCGGCTCGCGATCAGTGACAGAGAATCGCCACTTCTTACCCGGTAGGAGAGCTTGCGAACATGCTCCGACTTCACTTCAGCAGCCTTACTGCCAATCACTAAGCGATCGTTTAATTGCAGTGTATTACTGGATAATTTATTGGTCTCGCGCAGGCGCTTGATACTAGTATCGAATTTTTTCGCAATAGACCAGAGTGAGTCGCCGCTGCGCACAGTGTAATAATCCGGCTCTAAATCGCCAGTTTTTGCACTGGTTAAATAATCGCCAGAGCTGCCACTGTGAGGGATTAATAGCAGCTGCTTAATTTTCAGACGATCGGTCTTTAGATTGTTGCGCTCGCGCAACCATGCCGTCGGTATATCAAAGCGCCCAGCAATCTCAGACAGGGTGTCACCATTGGCTACAGCGTACTCTGTATGGGGCACCCAGGTCTTAGGGTCAGTAGTTGCCAACATGTCGCGCAATGGCTGTGCCGTCCCCACAGGTAGCAGCAAGTTGTGAGTTTTCTGCGGTGGCGTCAGGGAGCGGCGGAAGGCGGGATTAAGCCTTGTGAAATCTGCTAGTTCAATACCGCTCAGTTTCACGACGCTGCCCAAATCAATCTGCGAATTAATCTCGACTATCTCAAAATAGGGCTGGTTGGCAATTATCGGCAGCTCGATGCCATACTTTTCCGGGTCGCGAATTAATGTCGCAAGAGCCAGTAGCTGAGGTACATAGTTGCGTGTTTCCCGGGGAAGCTTAATAGACCAAAAATCAGTGCCTTTTTGAGCTTTGCGGTTGCGCCTGATGGATTTACTCACATAGCCTTGGCCAGAATTATAAGCCGCCAGCGCCAGTAGCCAATCATTGTCAAAACGTCTGTGTAGCCGGGTTAAATAGGTGATCGCCGCTTCTGTGGAATCTATAACATCGCGGCGGCCGTCATACCAACGATCGCGCCGCAGCCCGAGAGACTCTCCGGTTGAAGGAATAAACTGCCAGAGCCCGACCGCATGGCTATGGGAATAGGCGAGGGGATCATAGGTACTTTCGACAATGGGTAGCAGCGCCAGCTCCAGAGGCAGGCCAGCTTCAGCCAGCTGTTCGGTGACATAGAAAATAAATGGCTCGGCACGACCAAAAACAGTCTTTAGATAACTCGGATTGCGCAGGTACCAATCGCGCTGTTTGACCACACTTTCCGGCATGCTCTCTGGTGTTAAGGCAAAGCCGCCCCGCAGCCGTTGCCATAGGTCAATTGGGAGAGCCTCAGCTGGACTAGGAGCCTCAGCTGTACCAAGAGCCTCAGCTGCATCAAGAGCGTCAGTTAGGTCAAGACTGTCAGGCGTCTCAGCTAACTCAGAAGCTTGAAGGGTCTCAGCGTTCAACGATGGATTATCTAGTGCTGCCTGGTCATCCACATTTCGGACCATGACTACATTAGCGGGCTCTTCAACAGTCGTAGCAACAGAATTCGGCTTAGATAACAGAGTACAGCTGGCCGCAGCTAATGCTATGCATAGGGGCATTAACAGACGGTGGAAGAGGACTTTTGGGACTACAGGCAGCAAGTTACATACTCTTTATATTAATAATGGGCGGGATTGTAACGATCAGTCGAAGACGAAACAATCATCGCCTTCACAGAGGCCTAAATGACAACTAATTAGATGACCGCAAGATGATCTTAGAACAGGAAATCATCCGCTGGCCTTTAGGCAACTCAGAGAACATAATATCGGTTATGACAACGACCCCTTTTTTACTGTGTTTTTAAAGCGCCTCCGCCGCGCCGGCGAGAGTCTGCTTAACCGCCTCAAAGTGAATGACTTGGCGACGGCGTCCGAGGCTATTCGACACTGGCTGAACAGTGATTTTGGTCGCTATATACTCAGTCGCGAACGGCGTATTCTGCGGGAAAAGTGTTCCAAACTCCCGGGCTACAGAATGTTGCGCCTGGGGCTTAGTGAAGATACCGAGACTCTCCAGTGCTTTGACCATATTCATCGCTTCAGCATGCACCCCTCAGAACTTAAAGCAGGGCATGCAGCTATTTCAGACTATATGGACCTGCCCCTGATGTCGGAGACCATTGACGTGATGCTGCTGCATCATGCTCTGGAATTTTCTACCTCGCCCAAGGCTGTATTGGCTGAAGCGGGCAGAGTGGTTATGCCTGGCGGCCATTTGATCCTCTGTATGTTTAACCCCTACGGACCCATGGGTCTGCTTAAGTTTCCTATGCAGCTGTTCTCGAAACAACCCCAGTACAGTTTTCACAATCTGCGTATGGGACGCGTTATCGACTGGCTATCGCTGCTTAATTTCCATGTCGTACAAATTGAGCACGGCGCCTATAATCCCCCGCTTAATTCTCCTGACTGGGTAGAGCATGTGAGTCCTTGGGAGCGGGTCTGCCAAAAAATCCGCTTTCCACTGGGTAACGTTTATATGATCCACGCGGTCAAGCGCGTTCCACGAGGGACAGCTTCGCCGTTATGGAAGCGGGCCGCGAGCAGTGGCTTGCGCACCTCCAACGGGATTAAGCGGGCACCCCACAGCAGTAACAATAGCCACAGCAGCAAAGCGCCAACCAAGTAACCACTAAGTAACAACCAAGTAACCACTAAGCAACAACCAAGTAACCGAAGGGTCGAGTATGAAAGCAGTTGAATTATTTACCGATGGCGCCTGTCGCGGCAATCCGGGCCCCGGTGGCTGGGGCGTGTTAATGCGCTACGGCGATAAAGAAAAGACTCTCTGTGGTGGTGAAGCGGATACTACCAACAATCGTATGGAGCTGACCGCAGTGATTGAAGGCATAGCCGCTCTCAGTCAGCCCTGTAAAATATCGGTTACGTCCGACTCCACCTATGTGCTCAAAGGCGTTCAGGAATGGATGCCAGCGTGGAAAAAACGCAATTGGAAAACCGCGAGCAAGAAACCAGTAAAGAATGTCGATTTGTGGCAGAAGCTAGATGATGTGATTACACAACATGATATTGATTGGCACTGGGTAAAAGGGCACAGTGGGCACAGTGAAAATGAAATAGCCGATCAGCTGGCCAATCGCGGTATCGACGAACTTTAATGATCCAATCAATACAACATTATAAGCAGCAGAAACCATGAGACAGATCGTCCTCGATACAGAGACCACAGGCCTAGAAACCTCCCAGGACCACCGTATTATTGAAATCGGCTGTGTCGAGCTGGTGGGGCGCAAGCTCACTGGCAGACATTACCATCAATACGTTAATCCCCAGCGTAAGGTGGATGCTGGCGCGATGGAAGTGCACGGTATCAGTGATCAATTTCTCGAGGACAAACCATTATTTGAAACCGTCGCCCGGGAGTTCCTTGAATTCGTCGACGGCGCTGATCTGATTATTCACAATGCCCCCTTTGATGTGGGCTTTATTAATCATGAGATTGCCAAGCTTAAAGGGGCCTATCAGGTCATTGAGAGCGGCTGTCGCATCATTGATACATTGGCCTTAGCAAGACAAAAACATCCGGGGCAGAAGAACAATCTCGATGCTCTCTGTAAACGCTATGGCGTCGATAATTCTCAGCGAGATCTCCACGGCGCACTCTTGGATGCCGAGATTCTAGCCGATGTCTATCTGTTGATGACCGGCGGACAGGTGAATCTCAATATCAGCGGCCAACAGTCCTCTGACGGTGGCCAAGACAGCAGCCGCGGCGGCATCCGTCGCCTAGCGCAAGACCGCCAGCCACTGCGCGTTGTCACTGCCAGTCAGGAAGAGGTAGAACTGCACCAACAGAAGCTCGAAGCGATCAACAAAAGCAGCGGCAACTGTGTTTGGATGAATGGCGGCGACTGATACCTATTCATGACAAATCAGCCAGCACCTGATCTACCCAGCGGTCAGCAAGATTTTCAGCGACTGCAATTATTAGTCGACCAAACAGCCAGCACTCGAGATAGCTTTAGACTTAGCCGTCAACTGCGAGAACTTGCTCAACAGTATAAACGTGGTCGTGATATCAGCTCTGGCTGGCAGCAATGGCATACAGCGTTGCTAAAAAGCCAGGCATTGACCGACAGCCGTCGTCAGACTATCCCTGCTTTTACCTACCCTGAACTTCCGGTTAGCGCCCGCGCCGATGAAATTGCCGAGCTGCTCAGCAAACACCAGGTGATTGTGATCGCCGGGGAAACCGGTTCAGGTAAAACCACCCAAATTCCAAAAATTTGTCTGCAAGCTGGGCGCGGGGTCAGAGGTTTAATTGGCCACACACAGCCGCGACGCATAGCTGCACGCACCGTGGCCACGCGCATCGCAGAAGAGCTAAAGGTTAAGATGGGCGAGGCCGTGGGCTACCAGGTGCGCTTCTCTGACCAGAGCTCACCCAACAGTCTGATCAAGCTGATGACCGACGGCATATTGCTGGCAGAGATTCAGCGAGATCGCTTTCTCAGCGCCTATGACACCTTAATTATTGACGAAGCCCACGAGCGCAGCTTGAACATTGATTTCTTGCTCGGCTATCTGAAAAACTTGCTGCCCCAACGCCCTGATCTAAAAATTATCATTACTTCAGCGACCATTGATGTCACCAAGTTTTCCAAACATTTTAATGACGCGCCGGTGGTTGAAGTCTCGGGCCGTAGCTTCCCCGTGGAAATTATCTACAATCACCCAGACGAGGTAGAGAGCGATCGCGATCAGATGATCGTCGACTGTCTGCAAGATATTCACAGCAATCAAAAAGCCGGTGATGTACTAATTTTCCTTAGCGGCGAGCGGGAAATTCGCGAAGTGAATCTGGCGATTAAACGCGCCCAATTACCCCATACCGAAGTCGTGCCACTCTATGCCCGACTCAGTCTTGCGGAGCAGAGTAAAATCTTTTCGCCACACCGCGGTCGGCGCATAGTACTCAGTACCAATGTCGCGGAAACCTCTCTGACAGTGCCTGGGATCCGGTATGTAATCGACACCGGCAGGGCGCGAGTGTCGCGCTATAGTTTCCGCACCAAGGTTCAGCGACTGCCTATTGAGGCAATTTCACAGGCCAGTGCCAATCAGCGTGCGGGACGCTGTGGTCGGGTTGCAGATGGTGTCTGTTATCGACTCTATTCCGAGGAAGACTTTCAGGGCCGACCTGCGTTTACCGACCCAGAAATCATCCGTACCAATTTGGCCGCCGTTATTTTACAGATGCTGCATTTGAGAATTGGCGACATCCGCAACTTCCCCTTTGTCGATCCCCCAGATCAACGCATGATCAGCGACGGTTTTAAGCTGCTGGAAGAATTACAGGCGGTCACCTCAGACGACAAATTGAGCAGTCTCGGTAAGCGCCTAGTGAATATTCCACTGGATCCGCGTTTTGGGCGCATGCTACTCGAGTCTGCGAATAATGGGTGCCTCGCCGAGGTAATGATTATCACCACTGGTCTCAGTATTCAGGACCCGCGAGAGCGACCCGCAGATAAGCAGCAGGCCGCCGATCAGAGCCATAAAAAATGGCAGGAGCCCAACTCGGATTTTGTTTCGCTGCTCAACTTGTGGCGCCACTTCGAAGAGCAGCGACAGCAGCTGTCGGGCAATCAATACAGCCGTTACTGCAAGTCCAATCATGTCTCCTATCTGCGTATGCGTGAATGGCGGGATCTCCATCATCAAGTCCACACCGCCTGTCGAAAACTCAAGCTGAATAGCAATACGGAGCCGGCGGAGCAGGATGCCATTCATCGCTCAATCCTTTCAGGGCTGCTCGGGCAGGTGGGTATTCTCCAGGACAAATGGGAATATCTAGGTACCCGCAATCGCAAATTCTTTATCTTTCCCGGTTCCGGTTTAAGCAAGAAACCGCCGAAATGGTTGATGGCCGGCTCGCTGATGGAAACCACCAAACAGTTTGCCCTAACCGTAGCCAAAATCGATTCCGACTGGCTCGAGCCTCTGGCTGCCCACCTGGTAAAAAAGAGCTACAGCGAACCCTTTTACAATAAGAAATCGGGCCAGGTCATGGCCAAAGAGCGTCAGACTTTGTTTGGCCTGAGTATTGTTGAAAACAAAAATCGCGTCTATGGTCAGGTCGCACCTCAGGAAGCGCGTAAAGTCTTTGTTCAACAGGCACTGGTAGAAGAGGGCTATCGTGGCAAGGGCGAGTTTTATAGCCATAACCACAAACTGGTGGAAGAGCTTCAGGCCCTGGAAGATCGTTTTCGACGCCGGGATCTATTGGTCGAGCAACAGGCCATATTCGACTTCTATGATCAGCTGGTTCCCGAGGGCATCTACAACCTCGCGGCCTTTGAAAAATGGCGCAAGCAAGCCGAGGCCAAAACACCCAAACTATTGTTAATAGAAAAAGAGTATCTATTACTTCGTGGGCTTTCCCAGGACGAAGAGGCACAGTTTCCGGAAATCATCAGCTCTGATGGCATTCCCTACCAGCTGCGCTATCACTTTCAGCCCGGCCATGTAGAAGACGGCGTCAGTGCCGTGGTGCCATTGGCACTGTTGCATCAACTGCCAAGGTACTTCTTCGAATGGCTGGTTCCCGGGATGCTGCGAGACAAATGTGTAGCGCTGGTGAAAAGCCTACCGAAACAGACACGCCGACACTTTGTGCCTGTGCCCGATCATGTGGATGTCTTTCTCCGCAAAGCCAAGCCCCAGGATCGACCTCTTACTGAGGTACTTGCAGAGCATTTTCGCAGCGTTAGCGGAGTTGTAATTGAGCCCGAACAGTGGCGTCAAGATAGCCTCGACAGCTGGTATCAGATGAACTTTGTCCTAGAGGACGAACATGGTGCTGTCATTGCCATGGCCCGCAGTCTCGAGCAATTACAGCGGGACTTTAAGCAGCAAATTAGCCAGGGTTTAGAGAAGGCCGCAGACCAGAGTGCCTCGCGACAGGGCATCACTGAATGGGACTTTGATGAGTTGCCAGAAGAGGTGGCACTGCAGCATGGCAAGATAAGTATTAAAGCTTGGCCAGCGCTTCGGGACTGCGGCGACTCTGTCTCCCTCGAAGTGATGGACAATCCCTTGCAAGCGGAAAAGGTCAGTCGCCAAGGGCAGCTGCGACTGGCTCTGCTGCGAGGTCGTGAACAGGTTAAATACTTAGATAAAAATCTCTTGCGTGGCAAAGACCTGGCTCTCAAGGCGGCAAACGTCGGTGCAAGACAGTGTTTGATCGACGCGTTGATCAGTGCCAGTTTTCAACAGGCTGTGTTCTTAGGCCAGAAAGTTGTCAGAGATCAACAGCAGTTTGATCAGGCCTACGAACAGGGCATTAGCCAAGTCGTCGGACTAGCTCAAGACTATACTGCGTCCATTGAATCATTGTTGCCACGACTGCATGACCTGCAAAAGCAATTGCGAACTATGGGCTTGCCCGCTATCTATGCCGCCGAGGATATCCGTAATCAGCTCGACTGGCTGTTTGCCACAGAGACACTGTCTAGCGTCACCGATGACACTATTAGTCAGTACCCGCGCTATATTAAAGCGATTCAGGTGCGGGTAGAAAAACTCACCACACAGCAGAGCAAAGATCGTCAGCATATAGCCGAGATCAGCGATTTATTGTCAGGATGCCGTGAAGCCCTGGTTGAAGATCAGCCTCTTTCAAGCGATCTTGAAGCGGCGTTGCTCGATTATTGCTGGTTGGTTGAAGAGTACCGAGTATCCCTGTTTGCCCAGCAATTAAAGACCAAAGTTCCAGTCTCACTGAAGCGGTTGAATAAGCGCTGGACCGAAATTGATGAGCAGTTGCGGCGCTTCCGGGTTCAGGCAGGCTAGCATGCGGACTAGAGAGCCCTAGTTAAATAATCGTTCTGTAGTGAAACTTCTTTGCTACTGTTAGGTCAGAATAGCATCTCAATTCGGTCCTGAACTGGGATGCAAGGAAAAATGATATGGCAACACTGCCATCACAAGGAGAAAGTCGAATGAATAAACACAGAACCAATCCACTTGTCACTGCTATTGGCTCAGCTTTTGTTGCCGCCACGGCGCTCTCAGCTGTTGCACTGTCCTCAACAGCTTTTGCTGCGGAAAACCCTTTTCAGGCCGATCAATTGCGCTCTGGCTACAATCTTGCTGAAGGCCATGCCGAAGGAAAATGTGGCGAAGGCAAGTGCGGAGAAGGCGAGGCCAAGGCTCACTCTGAAGGCAAATGTGGTGAAGGTAAGTGCGGCGAAGGCAAGGAAAAAGCCGATACTGAAGGCAAGTGCGGTGAAGGTAAATGTGGCGGTGAAAAAGCCGATAGCGAAGGTAGCTGTGGTGGTGAAAAAGCCGACACTGAAGGCAGCTGTGGCGGAGCCGCTTAATGGTCGTGTGCCCCGCGTTATTAGTCTGTTCGAACGGTACCATTAACACTATCAATCCTATCGCTAGGATCGTTTAGCTGATGACGCATCAGTACCCTGTTCAGGGGGCAGGTCTTGGGTTGCGGCGCTCGCTTTGCGAGCCTCTCTCCTCAGTGTCTCTTGAGCAGGTTCAGTTTATGGAAGTGGCCCCAGAAAACTGGATTAATGTCGGTGGTCGCTATGGCGCAGCTCTGCGCAGTTACACCGAAAAATTTCCCTTTGTTATGCACGGTCTCTCGCTCTCCATCGGTTCACCCTCAGGGCTCGACTGGGATCTGCTGCGCTCTATTAAAGCTTTTATGTCCGAACATTCAATACGCTGTTACAGCGAACACCTCAGCTACTGCAGCGACAGCGGTCATCTCTATGACCTGATGCCAATCCCCTTTACCGAAGAAGCGGTTGACTATGTAGCCGAGCGGATTATCCAGGTTCAGGATTTTCTCGGGGAACGCATCGCCATGGAAAACGTTTCCTATTACGCCGCGCCGCAACAGGAAATGTCCGAGATTGAGTTCCTTAATGCAGTCCTAAGCAAAGCCGACTGCAACTTGCTGCTCGACGTGAATAATATTTTCGTCAACAGTATTAACCACAGTTATGACCCCTATGAATTCCTAAAGGCACTGCCCGGTGAGCGCATTGCCTACGGCCATATTGCCGGGCACTACGAAGAGGCCGAAGACCTCCGCGTCGACACCCATGGCGCCGATGTGATAGATCCCGTATGGCAACTATTGGATGCTGCCTACAAGGAATTTGGAGTGTTTCCAACCCTGCTAGAGCGAGACTTTAATATCCCTCCGGTTGATGAGCTGCTTTTGGAGGTAGACCAGATAAGAGGCTATCAGCGTAAGTACGAAAAACGAGAGCATGGCAATTTAAAGCCGGTAAGCAGCACTATCCAGCTGGAAAAGGTATGAGGAAGGAACACCAGGTTTCATCTCAGCCTGCATTCCAGCGGGCGCAATTCGAGCTCGCCGCACACATCAGAAACCCCCAGACCAATCCGGCTCCTGAAGACATTGAAGACCGCCGTCTGGAGATCTACAGAAGTCTATTTTTTAATAATATCGAAGCCTTTATTGCCAATGGCTTCCCTATCCTTAAATCCATCACTGATTCAGAACGTTGGACCTCAATGATCCGCGATTTCGTCCATCGCCATCAGAGTCACAGTCCCTACTTTTTGGATATAGGTGCTGAGTTCTTACATTATCTTGAGAGCGAGCGTATTCCTCAGCCTCAGGAACCGGTGTTTATGTTGCAATTGGCTCACTACGAATGGGTGGAGTTAGCTCTCGATGTGTCAGTTATAGACTTTCCTGAAGTTCGACAAGAGGGGGATTTGCTCGAGAATCAGCCGGTGGTCTCGCCACTGGCCTGGGTGATGAGCTATTACTACCCAGTTCATCTAATTGGGCCTGATTTCCAGCCAACTGAAGCCGCGGCTGATACAACTCAGATCGTCATTTATCGTGATCGCCAGATGCAGGTGGGCTTTATGGAGATCAATCTGGCCACTAAGCGATTGATCGAGATTCTAGATCAACATAGGCTTACCGGGAGAGCCGCCTTGCTTCAATTAGCCGCTGAACTTGAGTATTCCAATCCTGATGCCATACTTGGATTCGGGGCCGATCTTCTTTCACAGCTGCGCAGTAAAGATATAATCTGCGGATTATATTAATTATTATTGTTGAGAGTGATTCGGCAGTGTACGGCAAGCAAATAGGGCAGTAAGATAGCCTTATTTGCAAACGGATAATTTACGAGTTCCCATGAAGCTTTTCTTCTTCTCTACCTCCTCACAGTTGGCCGTCAAACTACTGGCGACAATCACATTAGCACTGGCATTGTTCAGCTCATCGCTCTATGCAGAAGAAGCGGATCCCCTCGAAAGTATCAATCGCAATATTTTTTATCTCAATGAACGCCTTGATCACTATGCCTTGAGACCTGTAGCTGTCGCCTATACTAATATTATGCCCAACCCATTAGAGCGTGGTATTGATAATTTCTTTAGCAACCTCAATGAGCTTACCAATGTAGCCAACGATCTGCTGCAAGGGAAATTTAAGCAAGCTGGTCATGACGGCGGTCGTTTTCTGATCAACTCTACCATCGGTATGGCTGGTCTCTTTGATGTCGCCGAGCGCGCAGGCCTTAGCGAGAGTGATGGCGAAGATTTTGGTCAGACCTTGGCAGCCTGGGGAGTAGGGGAAGGTCCCTATCTGATGCTGCCTTTGATGGGGCCCTCGACATTGCGCGACGCGCCGAGTAAATTTGTCGATAGTTTTACCGATCCATTTTCCTATACAGATGACGTGAGAACCCGTAACGCCGTTAGAGCGGTGGACCTTTTAAACACTAGAGTCAGCTTTTTGGGCCTAGATGAAATGTCTTCTGGGGACAAATATCTGTTTGTTAGAGATGTCTATTTGCAGCGCACCAGGTATCTGGTTAACGATGGTGCGATAGAAGATGATTTTGGCGACTTTGGTGATTTTGACGAGTACTAAGACTAAGAGCACTAAGACTAAGAGCACTAAGA
>Ga0307488_10004956_pt1 | contig 11042 bp, 13 predicted proteins | sample SB02metaG_FD_202248 | JGI IMG/M metagenome (GOLD analysis project Ga0307488, IMG submission 202248) | Sea-ice brine microbial communities from Beaufort Sea near Barrow, Alaska, United States - SB 0.2 | ecosystem: Environmental > Aquatic > Marine > Coastal | place: USA: Alaska | collected...
CAACAGATTAAAACCTGGTAAACTAATTGCGCAGCTTGGTGATTGTCATTTGTATAACGATCACCTAGAACAAGCTCGTATATATTTATCTCGTGTTGAACCTGCGCCTATGCCGAAGCTCAAGCTCAAAGGTGGCATGTATAGCAACATGAACAACGAGGTCGTGATCCCTGAGTTTAGTGATATCGAGATCATCGGTTACAACCCAAAGCCTGCAATCCCGGCTCCTTTATCTGTTGGCAAATGATGTACTATATTTATCACATACCGGGTAAAAAGATTGGCGTAACGCGTAATCTTAATAAGAGAGTAACGGAGCAGCAAGGCTATGCTTCAGACGAATACGAAGTTTTATTTACGGGAGAAGATATCAATGAGATATCACACTTGGAAATAGAACTTCAAAAGTCTTATGGCTATAGAGTAGACACCGAATTATATAAAAACCTTTTTAAACCAAAACAAATGAAAGTAAACTCAACAGAACAAACAACCACCTTCCCAATGCCTTTGAATAAGCTTAAGGGCAGGTTAATGGATAACATGGGTCTTAGCTGGGTAACACCAATGGGCCATCGTGTAACATTAGACAAGGCTTGTGCAGACTGGATTGTTAACAATGCAATAACATCTCGCTTTAACGACGAGCGTTGTTTTGTATACAATAAAGCATTACAAGAATGGGACAAGATGAGACACAACAAAGTAGTTCACTCACAAGAAGATTATGGATCCACAATATTTGATGATATTCGCGACTGGGCTGAGGATCGCGGCATATATGCTAAAGGCGACACTAAAACACAATTAATTAAATTATATGAAGAAGCAGGCGAACTATCCCAAGCTGTCCTTAGAAACGATAACGAGGAGTTTATTGATGCTATTGGTGATTGTGTTGTTGTGCTTACCAACCTTGCCCATCTTGGAGGCGTCAGTATTGAAGATTGCATTGAGTCTGCTTACAATGAGATCGCTAATCGATCTGGCTCTATGGTTAATGGGTCGTTCGTAAAGATAACGCCAGCAGGCCGAGTATCAGACACATCATTTTCATCTTACTTGAAATCTAAATCAGCTACATTATGAAACAAAAGATAATTAACTTTCGCGATCCAGTTGTTGAGCGTGTAGTAGATAAGTTTGTAGAGCGTTCTGATGTAGGCTTTGAAAAGTACGGTGTAACACTTGAGGATGATCCTTCAGATATGTTCGCTTGGCTTAATCACTTACAAGAAGAGATGATGGATGCAGTCTTGTATCTACAGAAAGCTAAGCAACAATATGAAGCACAACGCACCGAGGAGTAGTATGAAAAGAAAATTCACACGCAAGAAAGGCCCGGTAAGAGCAAACAAGGTATCGTATGACGGTATCAACTTTGCCTCGGGTCTTGAAAAGTATATGTATATAGCTTTACAAAAAGCTAAACTAACAGCGTTATATGAAGGAGAGACCTTCGAATTGCAACAAGGCTTTGAGTTTCCATTTGAAAGCTACGAGCGTACAGGTAATGGCAAGGGTGAATTTATGAATAGAGGTAGTAAAAAAATCCTCAACATTAAATACACGCCAGACTTTGTAGGCAAGCACTTTATAATAGAAACTAAAGGTAGAGCTAACGAATCATTTCCATTACGCTGGAAGATGTTTAAAAAATATATTGCAGAGAATAAACTAGAGCCATTTACATTGTATAAACCACAAAATCAAAAGGAATGCGACGAGACAGTACGCCTAATCCTGGAAAAGCAAAAGCAGATGCCAGGAAAAACTACGCGGAAAGGAAGCTAACTAAATGGATTGACTGGTCTTGGAAAGTACGTGGCCGAGTAATCTATAAAGAACTAATAGAACAAATAAATAAATATGAGCGAAGAGATTAAAGATGAAGGTTGGGCAATCAGTCTAGGGTTTTACCCAGGTATATTGATAGGGGCAAGAAGTTATTATGCGGAAGACATGACGTCTCATGTGCTATACATGCCGTTTTTTGACATCGCAATACAAATCCCTAAGTAATGGGGCTGTTTGATGAGCGAATTGCTTATAAGCCTTTTGAATATCCTGAGTACTACACCGAGGGTTGGCTTAAACAAGCGCAGGCATTCTGGCTACATACCGAGATATCAAAGCGATATTAAGGATTGGAATGAAAAGCTTACGCCTGAGGAAAAAAGCTTAGTAGGTAACATACTACTAGGTTTTGCACAAACAGAATGCGCTGTGTCTGATTACTGGACACAAAAAGTTGTTGGTTGGTTTCCGAAGCATGAAATACAGCAAATGGCTATGATGTTTGGATCGCAAGAAACAGTCCACGCAGTAGCTTATAGTTACCTCAATGAGACATTAGGCCTAGAAGACTATGAAGCGTTCTTACACGAGCCCGCAACAGCCTCTAGGTTTGATAATCTAGTCGCTTACGATGGTAATGATAAGATTGGCATAGCTAAATCGCTAGCTGTGTTCAGCGCATTTGCCGAGGGCGTTAGTTTATATTCAGCTTTTGCTGTTTTGTATTCATTCCAGCTGCGCAATCTACTTAAAGGTATTGGCCAGCAAATGAAGTGGAGCGTAAGAGATGAGTCATTGCATAGTAAGATGGGATGTCAGTTGTTTCGCCATATGTGTGAAGAAGACAAGTCTCTGCTGGAAGAATGCCGAGAAGATGTACTTACGGCTGCAACAACGATGATTGAGCTTGAAGAGGCTTATATAGACAAAATGTTTGAAGCTGGTGATGTTGAAGGCATTGCTGCTACTGATTTAAAGAATTTTATTAAAAAACGAACAAATGAAAAGCTTGTTGATCTTGGTTATATTGACCTTGGCGCTTACTTTCCGTACGTGGAGGCTAGCTCGAAAAAATTAGATTGGTTTTACCATTTAACAGGTGGTGTTACCCACACTGATTTCTTTGCCATAAGATCAACAGACTATTCAAAAGCTAATGAAGGAGAAGACTTCGAAGATATATGGTAGATATTTGGAACAATGAATGGGTTAAAGGCGTAGACTTCCCTGTATGGGGAGATACTGACGTCTATAGAAAAACAATCGCTGGGGGTTACTTACTGCAAGGTGAGACCCCCAAAGATGCCTACGAGCGTGTAGCTAAAACTGTTGCTCGTAGATTGTATAAGCCAGAGCTTGCAGATGTATTCTTTGATTACATTTGGAAAGGATGGCTTAACCTCGCATCACCCGTATTATCAAATACAGGTACAGATCGCGGATTACCAATCAGTTGCTTTGGTATTGATGTAGCAGATAGCATTCAAGATATTGGTGCTAAGAACTTGGAAATGATGTTGTTAGCGAAACACGGTGGCGGCGTGGGTCTTGGCATTAATATGATTAGACCCGCTGGAGCTAAAATAACTGGAAATGGAACATCAGACGGAGTCGTACCTTTTTGCAAAATCTATGACTCAACAATCCTTGCAACTAATCAAGGATCTGTTAGAAGAGGAGCAGCCTCGGTTAACATCAACATTGACCACCCTGATTTTGAAGAGTGGCTGGACATACGAGAACCGAAGGGCGATGTTAACAGACAATCGCTTAATCTCCATCAGTGCGCAGTTGTTGGTGACAAGTTTATGCGAAGACTTGAACAAGGCGATAAGGAAGCGAGGAATCGATGGAGTAAACTTCTTAGAAAGCGAAAAGCAACTGGAGAGCCGTACGTTATGTTTAAAGGAAACGTTAACAAGAACAATCCAGAAGCATATAAATCAAATGGTTTAAAAGTTCATATGACTAATATATGTAGCGAGATTACGTTGCATACAGATGAGTCACACAGCTTTGTATGCTGCTTAAGTAGCTTAAACTTATCTAGATACGATGAGTGGAAAGACACTGATCTTATTTACCATGCTACATGGTTCTTAGATGGTGTTATGGAAGAGTTTATACAACGCGCAAAAGGATTGCGTGGTTTTGAAAATGCAATACGTTCGGCCGTTAAGGGTAGACCACTGGGTCTAGGCGTTTTAGGCTGGCATACTTATTTACAAGACAGAGGAATACCCTTTGAGGGATTATCAGCACAATATGAAACAAGAAAAATATTCAGTCAGATTAAAATCGAAAGCGAAAGAGCTTCTAGAGACCTTGCGGATCTTTATGGTGAGCCTCTTTGGTGTGTTGGCACTGGTATGCGCAATACTCATTTACGGGCTATTGCTCCTACCGTTAGCAACAGTAAATTGGCTGGGAATGTTTCTCCAGGCATTGAGCCGTGGGCTGCTAATGTATTTACAGAGCAAAGCGCTAAGGGCACTTTCATACGTAGAAACCCTTCTCTTGAAAATGTACTCGAGGATAATGGGATAAACACTGAAAAAGTCTGGCAACAGATCTTAGCCGATGGTGGCTCAGTGCAGAACATTGAAGAACTCAATGATGTATTAATGGGTGATTGGGATGAACCAGTTAAGAACGTGTTTAAAACGTTTAAGGAAATCAATCAGCTTGAATTAGTAAGACAAGCAGGTATACGTCAACAGTATATCGATCAGTCTGTTAGTTTAAACTTAGCGTTTCCTTCCGAAGCTACACCAAAGTGGATTAATAAAATCCATATGGAAGCATGGAAGCAAGGTGTTAAAACTTTGTATTACACGAGAACAGAATCTGTGTTACGTGGTGATTTAGCCGCAGCAGCAATGGATGATTGTATTGCTTGTGATGGTTAGAATAACCACTTAAAAATTAAAGGGGATAGCCGTCGTGGTTATCCCCTTTTTTTATTATTATTTATCACTTACTGATTTAGGAAATCCGTAGCTATCTATTCTTCTCTGCGCTGCCCTTTTTTTAGCAGCGTTCCATAACCTTCCCGTGTTGTAGGTAACCTCTCTATTTGCTGCATAAGAATCTTCCATTTCTTCTGTTTCTGCTCGCTTTATATCTTTTTTAGCGTTATCAGCAACTATATAGTCCATTTCTTTTTGGCTTACTTGTTTAGCTGGACTACCCATCATTTTACCTACGCCTTTTGGCGCACCTAAGTTATTAGGCCCTATTCCTTTTCTCATATTATTTATTTTTTATATTTACTAACTCTACCTTTTGTATTTTTCTCTCTTTGCCCTCTGGCTTTTTCAGCTGGAGTAAGTTCATCCCAAGTTGCAGGTGTATCTTCTGATACTCTCCTGGTAGGTCTGAACGTATTCTCTCCACCTTCGTAATCTTCTTTACCTTTAGGTGTTTCCCACTTTTCTTTAAACCAACGCTTAAGAGCTAAACCTTCTTTAGTCTTTCTGACTTTTTTAAAAGGTGAGTTTTGAGTATACATTACTTCTTCCCTTTCTTCTTTCTACACTTGGCTATTGCGCCGGAAGCGTAGGCAGATGGGAATACATCGTACTGTGCTTTTACTTTATGGTAGCACGCATCCTTTAATTTAAAAGGTGAACCTTTACATCCTCTGCTTGTCATGTTTATTTTGATTTTTGAACGTTTGTTCGCTTAAAAGGGATGTTTTTAGGGCGTGGTCCTGTAAAAATGGGCGCGGTTTGTTTAGGCTTTGTACCATCAAAGGGGCCTACTGGTTTTATTTTTGTTCCTTCTATTCTTTTTTTAAAATCCTTTTTCGATACATCGTCCATAGTTTTACGTAACGCTAGTTTTTGTTTAGGCGTTAGGACCTTTTTTGTTTGCTTAGCTGGGCTTTTCATTCTAACTGGTGAGCCAAATGATGCCGCAAAGTCACCTTCGTTGTCACCTTTTTTTAAGCCCTGCTTAACTTTTGAGCGAACCTCATCAGTGCGCTTGTATTTTTTTATAGAATCAGCGATTGCTTTGTTGCTCATGTTTGGATCGTCAATTCCGTAATCAGACTTTAATATATCTCTACCAGCATTTGCTAATGCTACTGCAGATAAACCACTTTTCTTTTTAGTAGTAGCCTTAAGCTCTGGCGCACCCACTTGCTTAGCTGGAGATGACTTTTGTGCCGTACCGCGTAGTTTTTCTGCGCGTGATTCTAGTTTGTCGGCGCGTTTGGCGCGGCGTACCTGTTTTTTAGTTTTAGGCTCAGCAGGCTTAGTTGTGTTTACAACCGCAAGTTTTGACTTAGACTTAGATTGCGGAATAGAAGCGGTTTTAACTGGAATTTTAGCTATTTCTTCTTTGGCGCGAGGTTTAATTGTAATTGGCTTTTTTTTCTTAGTTACCTTAAGCTCTAGTTTTTTACTCTTTAAACCCTCGAGCGTTCTGCGAAAGCTACTTTCAGGGTTCACAATGCTTGAACCCTTAGTGCCCTCGAGCGTTCTGCGAGAGCTACTTTCAGGGTTCACAATGCTTGAACCCTTAGTGCCCTCGAGCGTTCTGCGAAAGGTCTGCTTAGCTGGAGATCCGTACCCCTTATTCATGTTTTTAGCCGGTGACATCATTTTGCCAGGAGCAGCTTTAATCTGAGCTTTTAATCCTGCTGGTAAGTTCTTTTGATTTCCCACTAATGCTTTCATAGCTGGGGATTTTGGTGCTTGTTTGTACATGTTATTTGTTTTGTTTATAAAGTTAGTTTAACCCCTACGTTTAAGTAGCTTAAGTTCGCGTTGATTTGTAATATTTTACTGGTAAACCAGATAAATTTATACAATTGAATATCGATGCCATACTGTCCTAACATAAGTCCACTGTCGTTATTTAATCTATACAATGGACCCGCTGATAATTTAATTCTTTTAATAGGTTGGTATTGATAACTTAAAAAAGTATATGCTGAATTATCATGCCCTTCCCCCATTATTTGAACACCCAATGAAAGGTTATTCCAATCAGTTGAAAAGATAAGGCCAGAAGCATGAAAGCAACTTGCCCATGCTATTGTAAATTCTACATCATCGTTTGTTTCCCAATTTTTAACCTTGTGGTAAGGTGAACATTCTTGCCCTAATAGAGCTGTGCTAAAAAGCAAAGCGGCTAAAAGTTTAAGCATCAATTATTACTTGAGAACCAAGCAACATTAAACCGTCCTTAGTTCCTATACTGTTAATTTGGAATTTGCTCATTAATAGCTCGCTCCCTTTGACAACAACTACAGTATTAAGCATAGTGGATTGGTTCACATCGGTTAATAACTGTATTTGCCTAATTCCTAACCCCGTGGTATTGCTCATCTCTGTAATATAGGAAGGTGTTACATTTTGCGGAGTTGCGGAGTTTACTTTTAGTTCTACTAAAATTTCTCTACCTGTTGCAAAATCTAACGTCAATGTAGGTGGTGCAAGTCTAAATTTATTGTCTGGAGAATCAGAGTTATTAGTAACCTCGATTCTATTATATCCTTGTACTAGCCTGTATTCGTAATCTCCCTGAAACTCAATAGTAGTGGTCGCATCAGCTGAGCGCACTATTTCCCAATCTTCACCGAGCGATCCAGATGGTATTTGAGACGGGGCAATAGTAAAGCTCACACTTGTAGAGCTTGGATTACTGTTTTGCGATACTATTTTAAAAGTAAGAGGATCACTTGTTCTTTGAGCACCGGCAATTTCTGTTTGCACAATTGTAATTATACCACCTATAGCAATATCGGCAAACACGTCTGCGTTATTAGTACCGTTAGTTTGCGTATTAGCGATAGTGATTGCTGTAACTTGTTTTGCTAAGTTAGCGGCATTGCTAGTACCTATTTTTACTTTACCATTCCCACTAGGCGCTCCTGGCGTGCTCGTGGATACTTGCTCAACATCGTATTGCCCTGCTGCTGTAGTGGACAAAGAAGTATCGTAAGTTATGGCTATTGCGCTATTAGGTCGTGCCCATCGGTTTTCTACAATTTTCCCATCCGCTGTAACACCAAGAGGACCTACTGCAACTCCAGCGGCACCTAATTGCGTTCCGCTACCGTAGCCTGGCGCTATCAGCATTCCATCACTCTTTATTTCAAATCTTTTTATTGGTGCCGTGTTGGTCGCTGTATAAAATTCTATACGGCTGTCAAGGATATTAACCGTTGGACTTGAAGTGTCACTTACAAATTTAATTTTTGTTGTTTCAGTTGTGCCTACTTTACCGGAAATAGCGCTATTTATATGAAAGTTCGCTAAAGAAGTATCATGCTCTAAGCTTAATGTAGGGCCGACAACGCTAGATTGGCTTGCGATACCAGTGAGTTTAAGCTCTGCGGTGGTGTTATCCCAGGCAAACATAGACGATGCCGCAAAGCCTGCTGGAGTAAGGCCATCATTGTATTGTATTTGATTCGCTGCCCCTGCTACGCTACCACTACTGTCGGTCCAAGGTACATTTACAACTAATTGATCATTTGAATTAAATTGAATACCATACGTCCTGACCGCGGTGTCAGTTACTGGATTTGCAGTTGTGGTTTGAACATCATCACTCTGTAATTTACCTAAACCAAGAACAGTAGACGTCATAGCTGAGTATGACGAGATTGTAGGGAATGTTGTTAAATGACCAGCTCCGTCTACATACTGATACTCATCCCCAGCCCATGTAATAGCTAAGTTCGGGGTTGTGGTAGGATTAGTAACTATTATATCTAATGCCTCAGGATCTCCAACTGTACCTGTCTGCGAAGTAGTCACTTCCGTAACCGTTCCGATATTACCACTACCACCACTACCAACACCTATAACTATTTCATTATTAGGCCCTAGTGAGCTAGAGGCTGTCATTCCGCGGAAAAGCACACTCCTTACAACCGAAGGAACTCCAGGAACAGTTGCGTCCACTAATGAAAAACCAGGTCCTATGCCAATGTTTGAAGCGGTACCTAATGTATAAGCTCCACTTACAGAAGTCCACGGTACATTAACAACTAGCTGATCACTAGAATTAAATTGAACACCATAAGTTCTGTCTGCTACAGCAGAAACAGTCTTTCCTGTAACCGTTTGTACTGTATTATCAAATAGTTTCCCAGTACCTAAAACAGTGCTGGTCATCGCTAATATAGGATTTGCAGCGTAGATCGGTATGTTTAATACTCCTGAGGTTAATGTTGAAGCCCCGGAAGTACCTATAGTTGTTAAACTGGTTACACTACCACCACCACCGCCGCCGCCGCCACCGGTTCCGCTAGATGCTAGTGTAATTCTACCTTGTGCATCAACAGTTATATCTGAATTTGTGTACGTTCCCGGTGTGACGGTCGTGTCGTTTAATTTAACTGTTAATGTTTTAACGCCACTAGGCGCGGTCACGGTTGTTGATAAACCAGGGCCACCCGCAAATACAGCTGTATCGCCTGAATTTATTGTTGTTTGGCTTGTTGGGGGAGTGGGACCAGCTTTTAAAATCCAGCCAGCAGTGACAGGGGCTGCCCATGTATTATCGCCTCTTAAGAAGTTGGAGCTGTTTGGTGTCCCTGTTGCGCTTAAGTCATAGGTTAAATCGCCTGTTGTCGTAATATCCGCGCTAGAGCTACTAATAAATGTTCCGTTTAAAGCACCAACACGTGATACCACGTCGGATTTAATGTATAAGCGCACATCTGCTAATGAAACTCTCTCAGCATCATTTGTAGCAGCTATGTTCATTATAAAAGTATCCGGGTCACGTAGAGGAGTAGGGGGTGAAAGTAATGGCGCTTTAAGAACGGCGTTGTTTGTACCTAGGTATTGAACATTTACTATAGGATCTGCGGCGGATTGAGTTAAAATAATACCCTCTCCTCCTGAAACGCTCGCTACACCACCACCAGGTATTGCAGCATCAATAGTAAATGTATTACTACCATTATCTGTTAAAGTAATATTTGATCCAGCTTGCATAACGACAACATCATTAGTCGCATCTGAGCCAGTCATTGCCATGCTGATATTTCCCGCTGCTCCAACAGCACTATAATCATATCTTGTGTTGGCATAAATAGGTATGTTTAATACCCCTGAGGTTAATGAAGCAGCCCCTGATGTACCTATAGTAGTTAAGCTAACTACAGCAGCACTTTTATTACAGAAAGCCGCAACACTACCTATAGTAAAGTTAACCGTCTTGTTTAAATCATCAGCATTCGACCCAAATATTAAATCGCTGTCTGATAATACAGTGTCTATGGGGTAAGTTTCTATTCTAGCCATTATTTTTTTGTTTTAACTTTGTCTTTTCTTAAAAAATACCATCGCTGAAATGTATATCCAATGGACACAGCTAGCAATAGTAACTTTAGCACAGTTTCCACTTGCGCCATACTAATCCCCATAGTTGTTACGTTTAATAGTAATAATTTTGTATCGGATTCTGTCATGTTAAATATGCTTATACTTAGTTACACCGTTAGCTTTATAAGCTTTTAGGGATTCTCCCCGATTAATACCGCTTGATACATATGATACATGTACCCAGTCAGGTTCTTCATCTGTGCCAAACTCCCAGATAATTTGATCAAACTCAAGATGTTCAGATATAAAATAAAACAACTCTTTGTTTGTAAGGCCGCCAAACGTATGCGCATCTAAATCTAATGCTTGTCCTTTGGAGTGCTGTGAAGTCTTGCTTCCGCCAATCTTTTCATTAAGATCTCCGCTACGATATCCGGAACTGACGAATATAGGCTTTTTAAAATGATTACGTGCTGGCTGGAAGATGTTTAGTGCAATTGCCTTTAAATTTTGCAAATGTTCTATTGTAGGCCTATTATCTATACCAAAACGCTTGGCAGTGTTAGATTTTGTTACTTCTTTAACCGATAAATTATTTGATAGTTTCATCTTAATTTATTTTAAAAATCACTTGCATCCTTAATTACGCTAGCATCTCCCGCAGCTTTATTCTTAGCACGAGTTGCTTTAGCTTTTGCTTTGCCAGCCTCTTTACGCTTAACTTTAGCTTCAGCTTTTATCAAATCGCCTTCTTCATTTAAAGCTCCAACATCCCAGGTTTTCCACCCAAACGCTAATGCTATACGCTGCCACGCTTTGTTGCGCTCGTCTAAAGCTTCTGTTACAGATCTTAGTTCATCTACGATTCTATCAAGCGGTACGTTAGCTATACCAGAAACCAAGCTACCTAGCACGTTGTAATTTGGTCCTAAGTTAAGTTTACCGTCTGCC
>Ga0307488_10004957_pt1 | contig 11042 bp, 12 predicted proteins | sample SB02metaG_FD_202248 | JGI IMG/M metagenome (GOLD analysis project Ga0307488, IMG submission 202248) | Sea-ice brine microbial communities from Beaufort Sea near Barrow, Alaska, United States - SB 0.2 | ecosystem: Environmental > Aquatic > Marine > Coastal | place: USA: Alaska | collected...
GACTAAATGAATCAGCAATGTTTTTTTTATAGGGATTCATAAAAAGTGCTCAGTGATAAAGTGATTCAAAACAACCTCTAGTCGTTTCGACGGCATATGTAATAAATGTCCTGACCGTGCCATCACTTCATATTGATGATGTACATTAATTTTTTGTATTTTTTCTACCGTTTGCACAGGGACTAAGGCATCACTTTCACCAAAACAGTGAAGCGCGGGGCAAGTAATCTTTTGTAACGCGGTTTGATTGTTAATATCTCGCAATAAGTCTAAACCCGATAAGTAGTGGGTAAGTGGCTGTGGGGTTGTTTTTATTGAAGTGAAGAGCGATTGCAAATAACGTTTTTGATCACGTCGGTGAACATCCCCCTGTAACACCAACTTCGAGAAGCGCTGTAAGGTTTTTTCTGCATTATCTTTATACGCTTGATGAAAAGCCGAAAACACCTCTCTCGACATAGCGGTTGGCCAATCATCACTAGCAACGAACTGTGCGTTACTCGCCAAGGTAATTAAACCACTCACCAATTGCGGGTGCATTACTGTGATGCGCGTCGCCAACATACCACCCAGCGACCAACCCATTAATATGCACGGCCTACATAACTTTTTATGTAGCTTCTCACACAGAACGTCAACATCAGATTCATACACCACATCCATCACCACAACATCGGTCCACTGCTGTAGAAATGGAATAATGGTTTGCCATATCTGAGCACTCATTCCCCAGCCGTTTAATAACACTATAGGGGCTATTATTGCGTGTGGAGTCGATCCGGTATATCTATATTGTGTTATCTGATGAGTCATAAACAGGTCAGCATGAGAGTAGAGAAGTTGACTTATCTCCACTTGAAAAAACATCCGCTAGCAATTCCAACAAACGGTCAACGTCCGCTTTACTGTGATTAGCATTCAACGTAATACGCAATCGGCCAGTTCCTTCCGGCACGGTTGGCGGTCTTATGGCTCCGACTAGTACGCCGTTTTCTCGTAGGTGATTCGCTGCTCTCAACACACGGGTATCGCTGCCTAATACGATTGGCTGTATCGGTGTTTGTGATTCCATTAACGGTAACGCTAACGCCGTAGCACCTTCTCGGAAATAGTGAATAGTACGGTGTAAGGTTTTTCTGCGATGCGTGTCACTTTCTACCAAGGACAAGCTCGCACATGTTGCGGCCGCAACAGCTGGCGGTAATGCTGTGGTATAAATATAAGGCCGAGCAAACTGAATAAGTGTTTCGATGAGTGTGGTTGAACCCGCTACAAATGCGCCAAATGTGCCAAAGGCTTTACCCAAAGTACCGACTAAGATCGGTAATTCATTAACCGATAATTGAAAGTGTTCAGCGCAACCACCACCGGCATCACCCAATACGCCAAAACCATGAGCATCATCGACCATAAGTTGCGCACCATAACGATGGCATAGCAGCGATAAGGCTGGCAAAGGCGCTATATCACCATCCATACTAAACACGCCGTCGACAACGACAAACTTTCGCTTAGCAGTATCTTTCGACAGCATATATTCTAATTGCTTGAGATCATTATGGCGGTAACGTTTCATCGTGGCGCGGCTGACAATACCTGCATCAATTAGTGATGCATGATTTAAGCGATCTTGATAGACGCTATCTCCGCGCCCCGCTAACGCCGAGATTACACCCATATTGGCCATATAGCCGGTAGAGAACAGCAATGCGCGCTCACGCCCCGTAAAGCGTGCCAACGAGTTTTCTAATGTGTGATGGTAATGCGTATGGCCATAAACCAAATGCGATGCACCACTACCCACACCATGCTCTATGGCTGCCTGTTGAAAGGCAGACACTACATTGGGGTGATTAGCTAAACCCAAGTAGTCGTTATTCGCAAACGCTAAGTAAGGTTTACCATCGACAGTAACTCTAGCATCTTGTGGCGAGGTAGATACTGTGCGCTGGCGATAACGCTGCTGCTTCAGTCGATCATCTAGCGCTGCTTTCAGTTCATCATCAAACGAAGCCATCGATTACCCATATTCCATTGATACGATAGGTTTGCAAGTATCCATTTATGGATAAGCACACGCTAGCTCACTGCATTATAAAATAAAGATGATGCTGTTTGCGCTTGAGCAGGTGTTCTTGGCTCGAAGAAGCCCACCGTTGGCTGGTGTCCCGTTATGCTTTCGCCTCGGATATTTTCACGGCGCGCGTCTACGGCGGAATAAGGCTCAGGCTCGATACCTAGGCGGGCAAATAGTTGCTTATCTTTATCTGCTTCAGGGTTGGCGGTTGTGAGCAATTTTTCGCCATAAAATATAGAATTCGCACCCGCAAAAAACGCCATCGCTTGCATCTGCTCATTCATATCTTCACGCCCTGCCGATAAGCGCACATGAGATTTTGGCATCAGCATACGGGCAACGGCAATAGTGCGAATAAAGTCGAACGCATCTAAATCGTCCAAATTTTCAAACGGTGTTCCTTCGACACGCACCAACATATTGATCGGTACCGACTCCGGATGTGCTGGCAAATTAGCGAGTTGAATTAATAGCCCGACGCGGTCTTGCTCACCCTCACCCATACCCACAATGCCACCACTGCAGACTTTCATACCGGCGTCACGCACATTTTGTAGCGTGTTAAGGCGGTCATCGTAAGTACGGGTGGTAATAATATCACCGTAAAATTCTTTCGAGGTATCTAGATTATGATTGTAATAATCGAGCCCGGCTTCGGCTAGTACAGTTGACTGATTATCATCAAGCATACCTAATGTCATACAAGTCTCTAGCCCCAGAGCTTTCACGCCTTTAACCATCTCGACCACATAGGGAAGATCTTTGTTTTTGGGTGAGCGCCATGCTGCGCCCATACAAAAACGGGTTGCACCACTCGACTTAGCCGCTTTCGCTTCTTCGATCACGGCATCGACTTTCATGAGTTTTTCTTTCTCTAAGCCGGTATCGTAGCGGGCGCTTTGGGGACAGTATTTACAGTCTTCTGGGCAGGCACCGGTCTTAATCGAGCACAGAGTACTTATTTGCACATGATTGGGATTAAAGTGCTTACGGTGTATCGTATGCGCCTGAAACAATAGGTCATTAAACGGCAAGGCAAATAATGCTGACACCTCATCTCGCATCCAGTCATGGCGCAAAGTAGCGTTATTTTTCAAAACGTTTAAAGAAGATGACATGATTAAGTCTCACTTGTTGCTTTCGTCGTATTTTATCTACAGAATATGGCGTGCGTGTAGCCTTGCTTAAAGAAGAAGGCAGAAATGACACGCAGTCAACCACAAATGGATTTTTAGGTTAACTACTATGATACCGAAGGAATGGGCTCAACTCTACAAAAAATTACTCTCCACACTCGCTCATCGACCCACATCAAGTTATATTGGTGCTATGGCCCGTGTTCTTAGGCAGCGATTTTACATTCCTCATTGCTGCGCCTTGTGCGATAGTCATAATCGACATAGGATCTGCCAGCGCTGTATTACGCAGTTTTTTCATTCACCTCATTATTATTGCAGCGTATGCGCTCTTCCTTTGCTTCATAGCGCCTTACTCTGTGGCGAATGTTTGCGCCATACTCCAGAGTTTGATCGCGCATATAGTCCTTTCCTATACGAAAAGCCCTTATCAAATTTAGTGATTAACTTTAAAGAACAGCGTGATTTTTTTGCTGGCAAGGCCATGGCAGATGTTTTTTACCGATATGTTCAAGCGCATATGATTCAGCAACATCAACCTTTGCCTGACTTAATTACTGCTATCCCTCTACACTGGATAAAGCAGGGAAACCGTGGGTTTAATCAATCCGCTTTTTTTGCCAACGATCTCAGTCATAAAATGAACATTACTTTGTTTACTGGCGTAGAAAGAATCGAATCTTCACCACCGCAAAAAAGCTTGGATAGAAAGCGAAGACTCGGTAGTATGCGAAATAGTTTTATCGTGACACAACCCCTTAACAATGAGCATGTGGTGATTGTGGACGACGTCATGACCACCGGTGCCACCGTTAGCGCGTTAACTATGGCGCTGAAAAAAGCAGGTGCGGGGGAAGTCAGCGTTTGGGTGTTAGCGCGTGTACCGAAAATGCTCAATACCCAATAGGGTTATTTGCAAACACCACTTAATAATCCTTAGCACTACCCAATAGGGTTATTTGCAAACACCACTTAATAATCCTTAGCACTACCCAATATAGGCATATCTAACATGGGTATATTGGTAGGATTATCAAACACAATATTATATTATCAAGATTGATATTCATAACCGCCATTCATTTCGAGGCCGCGAACTATGCCGACGTCTACCCCTACTCAAACATCACAAAAAGCGATGACCAAAGCACTACTTTCTGCACACCAAGAGACTATTACGACATACATGTACCTTGGATTATTACCATTTTTCGCCGGAGCATTCGGCCCTTGGATATTTGCGGATAACGAAACCGTATTAACAGATATCTTTTTACATTACTCGACAATCATCTATAGTTTTTTAGCGGGAAGCATATGGGCGATCGCATTGTTTGCCCACAACAGCAGCAATACTGAGTTTATCTCACGACATATTCACGCTGCCATATTATTTTCGCTGCTGCCTTTTGTCGGACATTTCTTACCTAACTTCCACCACACAGGCTTAGCTATGGCGAGCTTTTTTATTCTATTATTTTGGGAAAAATTATTTTTACAGGACCTATACCCTAACTGGTACCAAGCACTACGCCATCGCATTACCTTCATCGCCGTAGCCTGCCATATGTTGGTGTTATGGAATTTAATGAGAACATAGACAACAGAGCACCACTAAAAATGCACAATGACATCACGATAGAAGATAAAGTCATCCGTATTATTTCACACCATAGCGGCTGGAAAACAAAAAATATATTCCGCGCTTCCCGAATAGAGTCCGACCTGAGAATTATCGGTGGCGACATATTAATTATTATTCAAGAAATCGAAAGAAACCTTAATACTGATTTTTCGACAATGGAATTTGACCAGTATTTCCATCAAAGGGGAGAGTCTTTTATGGCACGATTTTTTAAGATAAAACGGGAACGTCATAGAAAAGCATTTCCTGTAACGGTAGATCACTTAATTACAGTGGTAGAAAACGGCAGCTGGTTTAGCCCGCCGCAAGCGAGGCTATTTTAGCGTAAAGATAAAGGGGAAATATCACGAAGGTAGCATCCCGCACTGCTTCAGCAGTGCTTGCCAATTTAAGGTGTGCGTTTTAATCGCTCGATTAAAACGTTGCCATTCGCCATCATCATTGCGGTATAACTCGTTCCAGAAAGAGACGATATTAGAAGGCGCTTGCTGAAGACTAAGCAGCCCGTCTATTTCCAAAAACACACTGTTCGACTGCTGATGCAATGCCGCAAGATATGGTTGCACTTGCCCAATATAGTATTTGTGAAATACATTATCAACAATAGTAAATTGGCTATTGGTCTGTTGTTTTTGACATAATGGCAAGTATTCTATTCTCTCGTAAAGAGCACGATCGGCTTGCTGCAAATTGTACGTCGCTGTCTGGAGTGACAAGCGAATTTCACCCAGACGTTTTGACGACTCTATCACTTGGTAATAAGACTCTATGTTGTCTAAAAAAACTGCTGTGGTTTTTTTATCGGGCAACGGTTTGTCAATTAAACCCTCATTGAACAATCCACCCTCCAGCAACTGCAAATAACCTTGCTGAAGCTGCTTTAAGCTGTTAATTAATTGCAATGGCTGTTCTTTAGCCGCAGTTAAAGTCAACGGCTTTGCACCTAAAGAAAATAGATAACTGAACTCTTTGCTTGCGAAGCTAGCATTCCATATAGAGGCAGGTAAGTATTTTTGCTTATGTTTGTAAGCAGTCTCCAATGTATTCGCCAACGCTGAATCTGCTTGAAGCTGTGTTAGACATTGTTTTGCTAACGACAAAAAAATCGCATCGTAAATGAGTTGCTGTGTAGCGCCCATTACTCGACCTAAAGCACCGTTACGCTGACCTACATGACGCTGCAACTCACACTCTGACAGACGAAGAAACTCAAGTAAGTTGATATTAATTCGAGGAATATCTTTTTGTAGATCTCGGCGAGCGGGGTAAGAAAGTAATGAATAAGCCGGAAGCGCCGATACCTTTTCCACTTGCAAGCTATTCGACAAACGATATAAGTAATTATCAAATATATAATCTGCGGAGTCACGTGACTGGCAAGCAGACAACAAAAGGCAAAATAATAGCAAAAACAACAACCGTAAGGCGGGCACACACACCTTACGCAGGTTTCTCGGGAGCAAAACCGACAATGCGCTAGCTAACTTCAACGCCATGTGCTTGCTGGTCGGCGTGGTAGGAAGAGCGCACTAATGGCCCACAGGCAGCGCGTTGGAAACCAATGCTATCTGCAAAGTCTTTGTACTCTTTAAATTCTTCAGGGGTTACAAATCGTTTAACGGACAAGTGATCTTTCGATGGCTGTAAATACTGGCCAATAGTCAGCATATCGATATCATATTCGCGCATATCTTTTAACACGTCAAAAATTTCTTCTTTAGTTTCACCCAAACCGACCATAAGACCTGATTTGGTCATTACATCTGGACGACGGGCTTTATATTGTTTAAGTAATTCGAGCGACCATTTATAATTAGCACCTGGTCGCGCTTCACGATATAAACGAGGAACTGTTTCTAAATTATGGTTGAATACGTCGGGCGCTTCTTCTGCCAATATGTCTAAAGCAATATCCATACGACCACGGAAGTCGGGCGTTAGAATTTCCACTTCTAATGACGGCGAACGTTCACGCGCTTCACGAATACAATCGGCAAAATGTTGTGCACCGCCGTCACGTAAATCATCACGATCTACCGATGTCACCACAACATACTTTAAACGCATTTCTGCAATTGCTTCAGCCAAACGAATCGGTTCTTGTCCATCAAGATTGTTAGGTTTACCGTGTCCTACATCACAAAAGGGACAGCGACGAGTACATATGTCGCCCATAATCATAAAGGTGGCGGTACCACCAGAGAAGCATTCCCCTAAGTTTGGGCAGGCAGCTTCTTCACATACACTAGATAAATTATTTTTACGTAATACTTTTTTAATACGCTCAATTTCCGGTGAAGCAACAACCTTAACGCGAATCCAATCGGGCTTACGCAACATTTGATCCGTCGCGATCACTTTAACCGGAATACGTTCTACCTTTTCTGCATCGCGCAGTTTCTCACCTTTTTCACGGCGAACAGTCCGTCTGACTGGGTTTGTGGGGGCAGTAGCATCTATCATCTGAATATTATCTGTCATTACTATTTCAACCTTTCATCGTGCTGGCCGGTACCGGAATTTTTATCGCCGAGAACCACATATCGTTGCTGTATTGCACTTTGGATATAGACATTTTTTTGTAAAAAGCTCCACCAAAGTACTCACAAGTATGGCTTTACTAGGGAGCGGAGGTGTCAGCAACGCATTTAATTGGGTCATTGCTAGCCCTTTATAACCGCAGGGATTAATGTAACTAAAGGGGGTGAGATCCATATCAATATTGATGCTCACACCATGGAAGCTACATCCGCGACGTATCCGCAGTCCCAATGACGCTATTTTAGCATCATTTGCGTCCTGTTTAACGTATACGCCGGGCGCATCAGCTTTAGAATAAGATTCAATACGGTAAATTTCCAACCATTGGATCACTAATTGTTCCAATAGGGTGACCATATCACGCACACCTAATTTACGGCGACGTAAATTAATAAGAGGGTACACTATAAGTTGACCGGGCCCATGATACGTCACCTGCCCACCTCGATCGGATTTTACAATTGGAATATCGGTGGCTTCGAGAATATGCTCTGGCTTGCCTGCTTGGCCTTGAGTAAATACGGGTTCATGCTCTACTATCCATAACTCGTCTATAGTGGCGTCATCTCGTTCACTGGTAAATTGCGACATTGCCTGCCAAATAGGCTCATAGGGCTGCAGACCTAAGTGGCGAACCTGCAGAGGAAATTGAGACTTCGACAGTCTTGATTCATTCGACACCACTATTACAGGACGATTTTAACGGCAGAATTTTTTCTTAACGCTCGATGATAATCCTCTAGGTGCTGCGAACCTGTTGCAGTGATAAAAACGGTCACTGAGGTAAAACGAGCTTTACTACTTTGCTTTATGGTCACCTTATTGCGATTAAAGTTAGGGGCGAACTGTTCTGTCGTCGCCAATACATATTCTACAAATGTATCGCTCATCTCGCCCATTATTTTCACAGGATAATCATGACAAGGAAATTCGATGACGGGGGGTGGATGCTGCGGTGTAATGTTGTTGTTATCGGCCATAATGCAATACCCACCATCGTTATATTGTATCTATTAAATATTCGTTGTTAATAACACTGCCTACAGTTGGATTATTGGGTGCTAAAAAAGCCACCAAAGAATAGCTTAACGCTATCAACCATACGAGAGAACGCACCGGCCTCTTCGATTGCCGTCAAGGCAACTACAGGTACGTTTAATAGCTCTTCATCATCTAAGGTGACTACGATATTACCTAACTCTTGGCTTTCAAGAATAGGCGCTTTAATAACCTCATCAATGTGCACGGTAGCCTGCAAATCGTTTTCACTACCACGAGGGACTGTTAGGTAAATATCTTTCGGCAATACAATGTGTATCTTATCGGCTTTGCCTTTCCATACTTCGGCTGTATTAACAACATCACCTTTGTTGTAAAGCTTATGCGTATAGTAATAGCGAAAGCCATAAGACAATAACTTTTGTGAAGACGATGCGCGGGCTGACTCCGATTGAGTTCCGGTGACCACTGAAATAAGACGCATACCGTCACGTTCTGACGATGCAGTCAAACCAAAACCTGCCTCTTCTGTATGTCCGGTCTTAATGCCGTCAACACTTTTATCGGTAAATAATAGACGGTTGCGGTTAGGTTGATTGATTCCGTTGTAGGTATAGTACTTTTCTGAATACAACTTATAATGCTCAGGAAAATCTTTGATTAACGCGCCCCCTAAAATAGCCAGGTCACGCACCGTACTAATATGCCCATCGGCCGGCCAACCTGTTGCGTTTTTAAACGATGTATTTGTCATCCCCAACATGGTGGCCTGTTGATTCATAATATCGGCAAATGCTTGTTCGCTACCGGCAATATGTTCAGCAAGTGCGATGCTCGCATCGTTACCAGATTGAATAATTAACCCCCGCAGCAAATCTTTAACGGTGACTTTTGTGCCCTCTCGCACAAACATTTTAGACCCCCCTTTTTTCCATGCCTTTACGCTAATGGTCACCAAATCATCCGCGCTGATGGAACCTCGCTCTATCTCCGACGACACAATATAACTCGTCATCATTTTGGTCATGCTCGCGGGTGGCAATAGCGCATCTGCATTTTTCTCTACCAATACAAGCCCCGTATTTGAATCCATTAAAAAATACGCGGTAGCAGATAATTGTGGAGGTGCGGGAATAATGACTGGCCGTGCGTAAGTGACAGCGGCGACAGTCATAAGGCCAATAAATAGCCATGCGGAACGAACAAAAAACGTCATAAGTAAACTCTTATTAAACACTAGAACGAATGGATTGGGAGTATGTATTTTGCAGAGGGATATTCTATCATAAGTGCTTACCTGCAAGTATGCCGGAAACCATAAAAACCCATATAGAGATTTACACTTTAGGGCTATGTAATTAGCACTGCAAGATAGCGGGTCGGCAGAAATATGTCCTGTGAAGCACACGCTATTAACAACATGCTATTTAACGAGCTGCGGCTTGCTAACACCTTGTTCATATAGCAGCTGCTTTGCCTCGGATATCATTTGCACATTATTAAGTGGTCCAACGCGAACGCGATGCCAGGTGTTGTCGACGTTAGCCACCACAACGATCGGTGCGCGAAAAGGCGCAGACTGTAATTTTTTCTGTAATTTTCGTGCGCTTTCCAACGACTTAAACGCCGCCGCCTGTAGGTAGACCGGTGCGGTGCTAGGGACTGCCATACTTTCAGCAAGGGGTGCTTTTTTAGTCGCTATGTTGGTTGCTAAGTTAGTCGCTGAGTTAGTTACTTTGGCTGCTGCGGGCGGAGCAACCATTACCTCAGGCACAATGGCTCTGGGAGTATTCACTAAGGACGATACCGGCTGAGGAACCAAAACCGACTGTTCTAAAGGTGTAACATCCACCACATCCACATCTGCTATGCCTTGCTCAGCAAAGCCTAACTTAAGGGCGGCAGCATAACTAAGGTCGATAATTCGCTCGCTATGAAAAGGGCCTCGATCATTGACTAAGACAATAACGCTACGATTATTAGCGACATTGGTGACCTGCACATAACTCGGGATAGGCAAAGTTTTATGCGCCGCAGTCATGCCCCACATGTCGTACACGTCGCCGTTTGCTGTCCGTCGACCATGAAATTTAGTGCCGTACCACGAAGCGCCTCCACTCTCCTGATAGCCTTCACTCTCGGGTAACAGTTGATAAGTTTTGCCTAATACGGTGTAAGGGGATTTATTGCCAGCTCGGGTACGAATCACTGGCTGAGGTTGAGCGTCGTCAATATTAGCGACATTTTTTTGTTCACTGGGCGCGCTATCACCACGATCACTTGAACTAATCGATGTAGGGATGAGATCAGACATGGTGGAACATGCTGATAAAAAAATCATCGTAGACACGATCGATATAATACGTTTCATGTTAAATACTCAGCATCTAAAAATAAGCAGGTTATAAAATTATAGTGCTCGCTGTTTTTTCGCCTCGGCAATTTCTTGACTGAGTTGCCACACCGCCATGGCATACAATCGACTATGGTTATAACGAGTGATCACATAATAATTGTTCAAGCCAACCCAAAACTCCATTCCTTTGTCACCTTCTAAGCGAATCGCATTGGCTGTCTGTTCAGCAAGCGGCACTATTGGGGTGTAACCTTTTTCGGCCAAACTGCTGACAGTATGCCTAGGTTT
>Ga0307488_10004958_pt1 | contig 11041 bp, 7 predicted proteins | sample SB02metaG_FD_202248 | JGI IMG/M metagenome (GOLD analysis project Ga0307488, IMG submission 202248) | Sea-ice brine microbial communities from Beaufort Sea near Barrow, Alaska, United States - SB 0.2 | ecosystem: Environmental > Aquatic > Marine > Coastal | place: USA: Alaska | collected 2017-05-06
AAATCCCCCGGCCTGTTGCTGAGTTCCTGCCCAGGCAAACATCCCACAACTGTAGAGCTGACCATCTTTAGGATGAAACCGACCGCGCATCACGCCCGTAGGAAATTGATCAAACGGCAGCTCGCAAAGCCCGCCCTGCTTCTGTCCGTTCACTTCCTCATGAGGAACCACATGAACTTTTCCATAGCCGTAACTAAGATTTAACAACTGACCGTTCAGCGAGCCCCACTTCGCATTTTCCGGAACCCAGAGCAATTCCGACGGCGAGCGATCAAATTGATTCGTGATCCAACACAACGGATTTTTCATCGCGGAATCTGCCGTGTCCGTCACCGGCGAGTAGCCGTAAATATTCCCGAAGAATTCATCCGGCCCATCGCCATTCACCCAGTTGATTCTATTCTTAGGATTCCAATGACCTTCCTGATCCGTCACGATGAACGTGCCATCAGGATTGAGACAAACGCCGTTCGCCGCACGAAAACCCGTTGCGAGAATGTCCGTTTTCTCGCCATCAGCTGAAATCCGCAGCAGCGTTCCGTGATGCGGCACGAGCGAATCTTTCGCGTGGCGCGCACTTTTTGCGTAGTAAAAATTCCCGTCCGCATCGGTCTGCAAACCCATCGCAAATTCGTGAAAATGCTCCGTAACCTGATGATCGTTGTTCACGCATTCAATGAAATCGATCGTCTCATCGCCATTTTTGTCGTGCAGCTTCGCGAGCTGATCGCGGCACGTCACGTAAATCGAGCCATCGACAATTTTCAGCCCAAGCGGTTGAAAAAGCCCCGAGCAGATTCGTTTCCACGTCAGTTCGCCCTCAAGTTGATCAACGCCTTCCACGATCCAGACATCACCCATCCACGTGCACACCGCAGCCCGTTTTCCGTCCGGATAAAAATCGAACCCGCTTGTCCGCATCCACGATTGATGGGGGTTGAGATCGGCATCCGGCACGGTGAGGATATCGACGGCGAACGCGCCGATTTCGGTGCCGCGCAGAATTTTGGTTTTAACGGGGGTGGGTGAGACGTCTTGCCCAACTGCTTCAGCCCGCCTCCCAATCACACCGTTGTAAGTCTTCGAAATCGATCCAGAAATTTCCCCATCTTCAAAATAATAAAGATTTACGCAAACTGGTTCCGTAGATGCCGGAACTATAATTACGTGTTTGTCGTGTTCTTGAACGATTTGGCCGACGGATTCCACCTCAATTTTCGCTGTGCCGGTAGGAGCAACGGTGAATTTCGCTTCCTCTTCTCCAGCACCGACTTCAATGATCCGGACCAGCATCTTTCTTCCATCTGATAACCTCTTTCCAAACCCGATTTCAGGAAGATTCATTTCTCGCCGCAAGTCGGAGGGATTCCCTTCAACTCCCGCTTCGAGAGCTTCAAACACTTTTCTACCGCCAATTTGATATTCCAAAATTGGAAACCACTCAGTAAAGTGAATCCCCTTATACCGCGCCCACTCCCTCGGGACCGGTCCAAACTTCCGACCATCTTTTCCGACCACACGTGGCGCATCCCACTCGCCGGTTTCTGGATTCGCCCAGCCGGGTTTGTCGGGATTCACAATGATCCGCTCGCCCACAATGCTCGTATGCGTTCCATGCGATCCATCGAAATCAATCCCTTTCCAATCTACAAATTCATTACCTGTGTAAAACGCAGCCAGCCGCATCGTATCGTGATCGTAAATCGCCCATGCCTTCCCTTTTGAAATTCCCCCAGGTCCTGGATCAAGACGAATCGCGATTCCTTTTTGCGCGATGTTTACATTCTTATCAATCGGGCCGGGCTCAATTTGATAGGTCCCAAAAAGCACGCTCCCGAAATCCATCAGCTCATACTGAGGCGGACGTTTTGCTTCTTCTTTTTCCTCGATCAACGACATCCCGCGTGGCAGCGCCGCTAAATACACATCATCAATTTCAGAAAGCTGTTTCGGATTCGCTTTCGCCAAAAACTCCTCCCGAATGTAGTGAATCACATCGTATTTCTGGCGGGTCGAATACTGGGGCATCGGCGTCATTAGCCCATAGCCTTTGGTCAGGGTCTGCCACATCTGAAACGGGTCGTTCCCGTTTTTGAATTCGGCCTTCGGATCATGAAACTTCAGCGACAGCGGAATCGATCCTTCCTGCGCCGCCGTTCCATGACACGTCACGCACAGCTGAGTGTAAATCGTCTTCCCCCGCTCGAATGAATCGGCATTCCAATTCGCAATAATCTCCGCGTGATCCGATTTTTCGAGTGGCTGAATCCATGCCTCGTGAAATACAGCACCGTTATTTTGTGCCAACCGTATTCCAGTAGAAAAACCGGACTCCACTCCGAATTTCGCCAGTGCCCGCTTCTTCTTAACGATCCGCTTTTGATCCGCCGCTTTCCAATGGAAATCCGGAGTGTTCACGGCCACGGCATCCCCTTTTCCAAGCGACCTGACTTCTTTTATCTCCAAACCACGCTTCCAAAACATGACTTGCTCAATCGCCCCGTCTTTAAAGTCGCCTCCGAAATTCGTCGCGGTACTACCAATTTTAAAAACGTGTTTGGGATCGTCGTTCGAAGTAAATTCCTTCTTTTTCGCAACCGATTTACCATCGACAAACAGTTCCGCGTTCCCAGCGTCGTCGACGGTCAAAACTGCGATGTGCTCTTTGCCATCCGCCAAATTTTTCCCACCGCGAATAGCGCCAACCCAACCGATGTCATAGGTCAAAACGCCGCCTTTGAGAAACAGTGTTTTACCATCCGGCTGCCATTTCCCGGCTTCAGGAACTCGCCCTGCCAAGGTTCCGTTGGGTGCGCTCGTTTTAAATCGGGCCATCAACGTGAAAGCCCCTTCCATCGGAAATTCGGCTCCCGGTTTAGATTCAAAGGCGGCCGTTCCATCAGAAACGACTGAGTCCGGCACTTCGATTCGCAGTGGCTTCAAATCACCCGCCCGCTGGTAATGAATCGTGGCGGGCTTTCCCAGAATATGCTCAAACGTAACGTCTACAGTGGCACCTTCACCCGCAGGCAACTCAATACCATGGCCGGCCAACTCAAGTTGGATTGATTCCGGTGCATCGTATTTCAAAAACAGGCGAAAATTCGAAACCGGCCCCGTTTCACCAAGCGCGATAACCGCTGGATCATCAGTGAGAATCGAGATTTTCGTCTCATCAACCGGTTTTGAAGAAACTACAGGCAACTGCCCAAAGCCATTCAGAGAAAAGCAAATACACAGGGAAAAAACAAAAAATCGTATCATGTCAGGATCACGTTGTATCAGAAAATGACCAGTCTTATCAACCCCAGAAAATCCAAGTTCTCCCTGCAATCCATGGTTAAAAAATTCCCCACTCAATCCTCATAAATCCGGAACAGCCCCGAATGATCCAAATCACCGTGGCCACCGGCGACAAACTTTTCCCACAACGCGCTCGAATTCTCAAGCGTCGATGATTTCAGTCCAACAGATTCGGCCAATTCACACATCAACCGAACATCTTTGAGCTGCCATGTGGATTTTCCACCGGGTGTAAAATCCCGTCGCACCATCCGATCACCGTGAAGATCTAAAATCCGGCTTTCAGCAAAACCTCCTCGCAAGGCTTCGCGAACGATCCCTGAATCCACGCCTGCGAGTTCCGCCATTCGCAGCGCCTGAGCAACGGCGTCAATGGTTTGGGCAACGATCAGTTGGTTCGCTAGCTTCGTCACCTGCCCTGCCCCCGATTCACCAACGTGCGTGATTTTCTTTCCAACAACTTCCAGAACCGAGCGCGACCGCTCGAAATTCTCCACCGAGCCGCCGGCCATGATTGTCAAATTTGCGGCCTTTGCTCCGACTTCACCGCCTGAAACCGGCGAATCCACCCAGTTCACTTTTTCAGCAAATCGTTTGGTGGCGGGAACTCCCGTCGTTCCGAAATCGATGATCAACGCATTCTCATCAAGAGTTTCGTGAAGCCCACCGCCCCCAAACACCAGTTCTTCGACGACATCCGTCAGGGTGAGATTCACGCAAATAATCCCGTTGCCCACTCGTGAAGCCAAATCAGAGAGCGAATCAGCCCTTATTAATCCATCGCGAACCGCCGCTTCTGCAGGCGCGGCGCTTCGATTCCACACAATTACCTCAGCTCCCGCCGCATGAAGGTGTCGCGCCATTGGGGCTCCCATATTTCCAAGGCCCACGAATCCGATCTTGTTTCCGGTCATGGTTTCATTTTTAATCGACTCACTCAAAAAATGAAAGTCATCATCACTGGCGGCGGCGGATTTCTCGGATTCCAGCTCTGCAAAAAACTCCAGCAAATCGGTACACTAATCGGCCCATCAGGCGAGCCTGAACCCATCGACGAGATTGTCCTCTTCGACGCGTTTTTCTCAGAAACGATCCAACAGGGTCTGATCGATGAACCAACTCTATTGACTCGTGACATCACGGATCGAGATGCCGTTTTCGATGCGATCGATGGCGAATCCATTTCAGTTTTTCATCTGGCCTCAATGGTCTCTGGCGAATGCGAACTGGATTTCGATAAGGCCATGAGTGTGAACCTCGATGGCGGTCGACACGTATTTGAAGCAACGCGAACACGTGGCCCAAAATCGCGTCTCGTCTTTGCCAGCTCGATCGCATGTTTCGGCGGCGAAGCGATGCCTGACACGCTGACCGATTTCACCAAACCGTGGCCGCAAACGACCTACGGAATGACCAAATCAATCTGCGAACAGCTGGTGAATGACCATTCTCGCAAAGGCCATTTCGACGGACGATCAGCGCGTTTGCCAACTGTCATTATTCGTCCAGGAAAGCCCAATGCAGCGGCCTCGAGTTGGGCGAGCGGGATGTTTCGCGAACCGCTTGGAGGCGAACCTTGTTATTTGCCGGTTCATCGGGACCAACGCCATCCGATGACGGGCTACCGAACGGTGATCAATTCGCTGGTCGCACTTCACGATTTGGATGGGAAACTGCTTGGAAACGACCGGGCAGTGGGCCTGCCCGCGCACACCGTGACGCCGAACGAGGCCGAATTTGTGGTCCGTCAAGTTGGTGAAGAACGAGATTTCTTGCCCGGATTATTGGTGGATGAACCGGACGATCGAATTCAAGGAATTGTAAATCAATGGCCAACTGCCGTGGATGGTTCACGGGCCGTGAAGCTGGGATTGCCGGAGCCGCCGGATTTGAAGCAAATCGTCTGCGAATATTTGGAGGACTTTGGATAAATCGTCGTGCAACTCGCCGGGCCATCCGGTGTTTCAATTTTGAGAAATCGGCTGGACGCGGAATCGATTCCCTTCTAGCCTGAATTCAGAAACTGAATCTACAAACCTCATATGAAGCGCCTTTTTGCCTCACTCGTCCTCGCGACCACTGCCTATTTTGGAGCTGCAACTGAATCAAACGCCCAAGTGGTGATCTACAATTTTGAATTCGCCAAAGACGGACCGTCTATCAATTACGGATTCTACGACGAAGCTTGGGTTGTGGCTGATGCAACCGGGGGAGCAGCTTCCTGGATTTTAACATTTCGTGACGGGGCTCAGCGCCGGTACATTTCGATCACCGATTTTGGGAGCTTCTTTTTTGCGAACAAAGGAAATCAAGTCAAAGGCGTTATTTCCGCTGCCGCAGCTGATGGCACCCCTCAGACAACATTTCTAGCAATCGGGGAATTAGCACAAACCATTCGCATTGGAAACATCACGGTCAAAGTTCCGAAAACGATGAGTGGTCAGGCATTATCTGCCGACGACGAAAGCGAGCTCCCGTTTGATTCCAGAGAGGGAAACGTTGGCTTTGCGGGAATCACTTCAATGAAGGGATCCCTACAATACGCAATGACCAACGATGCGAACGATGACAATCAAACCGTTGACGAAGCCATTGAAGACGTAATCACGCTGGTGAAGCGCCGCGGCTATTCAGAGTATGAGTTGGATGAGACTACGGATGGTGATGATGAGGCGACAGATGATGTGACTGCAATAACCAACTGACAAGGCGTTTAGTGAATGTGCCACTTAATCAAGTGACGACATTACCAATCCTTTTCGAAAAACCTATTTCAGCTTCCTCATTTCCGCTGTCTTCTCAGCAATAGCAGCGTTTAAGCTGGCGATTTTCCGATCGTATGGTGCCGCAGCCTTTTCGAAATTTGATTTTGACGGGCGAATGGGACGGACTTGCATCTCCGTAATAACCCGATCTTTTGCCGCCTCCTGCTGAGAAATTGCGGCGTTCAGTGTATTAATTCCTTCTCTGAGGGCGTTAGATTTATTCCGGCTCGCCTGCTTGATCTCATCCTCCTTCATCCTTCTCTGACGCTCAGCGTCTGCAGCCGTTCTGCCTGCCACTCGGCTTTTCTCCTGCTGCTCACGTAATTCGGCAGTTTCATTCGCTCTGGCATCTCGAGCAGCTTTGTAGCGCTCATTGCTCTCATTCTTCCGGTCATTGTAAATTTGATCTTTGGTCTTGAGCGCATTCGGCCGCTCATCTAAAACCGCAGCAATGTCCATCATGGCTTTAGCGGAAGGCGGTTCAGTAATCCGGTCAGCGAGAGAATCAGGTAAGTCAGTAAACGCGACTACGGCGAATCCATTGGAGTGCGCAATTCTTATCGAATCATCATTTACCTCCTTAAGAATTACAGCCTTATAGCCTCTCCCTTCCTGGGTCGTAAAGTCTCCCAATGATTCCCCCGGCTCGAATTCGTATTTAACCTGAAATTGTTTCCGGTATTCAGTCAAAAGAGCAACCTTCGGTCTCACCTTTGACTCCAGGTCCTCAACTGTGATTCGGTTTTCGCGCGCCTTTGCAATCATTCCCTCAATGGAGTTCTCGATTTTCAGGGCTGATTCGGCTTCTGCCTTCATTTCGGCCAAAACCAGTTCCAGATCTTTAATTTTCTCTTCTACGCTCTCGAGTTTCTCCTGCCTCGATTCGACCTTTTCACGCAGCAGCTTGAGTTCATATGATTCCCCAGCTGATGCGGTCCCGGCAAACAATACAAGGGCAATTTGTAGGCTTCGTCTTTTCATAGCGGAATTGCAGTGTTAATGATTATTTTAGGACCTCTCCAGCCTTGACGGTTGGCTCGTGGACGAGTTTCAGTCGCAATTCGATTGGCAACTCTTCAAATAAAATCGTTGCCTCAGCCCCGTTTGAATCAATGATCAAACCATCATCGGTGACACTCGATATCACCGCGTTGGGATAGGATTTCCCAGCTACGTCAAGGTTTCCCAATTCCACCCCCTTAAAGGAATCTCGAGTCGCCGGTCTCCATAAATCCAATTCGCTATCGAGGTATTTATCGCTCTCATCCAACTTAGCCATGTAGTCGACGATCGGCTGGATTTCCAAGAGCATCGCAGCTTCTTTCTTCTGATTGTATTGAAAATCCCGAATCGTTTTCGTTAGATCATTTTTCTCCTTCGTGAGCTTACTTTGGATTGCTTTTTGCTCATCAATCTTGTCCTCCAGCTCTTCATGTTTTGCATCAAGAAGAGCCATTTCCTCATCCTCATTCCCCAGACAACCGATCAATAGAAAAGCGGGAAGCACCGCCAACGCGATCAATTTCTTGAAATTCGACTCCATCTCCTAATCTATTTCGTTATCAGAAAATTCAACTGTATTTCTTTAAAATAACCCCACAACTTCGTCTTGAATTCCTTTCACCTCTGTTTTATCATCGCGCCCATCCAAAACACCTGCCGGCGTGGCGGAATTGGTAGACGCGCGCGATTCAAAATCGCGTTCTTTCGAGAGTACCGGTTCGATTCCGGTCGCCGGTATTTTTTCTTTTTTGAAAGCCCATCAAGGTTCGCTTTCACACCGCTGAATGAGTCCAACCGCAATCGCCACCATTTCGGGGCTTGTCGTTGCCACTTTAATTTCAGCGTTCATCTCAGCGCTAGAGACGGCTCTCTTTTGCCTGAAAGAACATCACGTTGCCAAATTAAACGAGGACCGTCCCGATCTCCGACGGCAGCTGGCCCGCATCTCAAGGCATACCAGAAAAAGCATCAATGAAGTGCTCTTTTTGAGTTCGGTCGCCAACATGGCCATTGCGATCCTCGGATTTTATATCATTCGTCAGGGGCCTCTCATTTTTCCAGACCAACCAATCCTGAACGCCTTCGCGATCCTCGGAATGATCGTGTTTTTCGGCGATCTGCTTCCCAAACTCTTCGCCTTGGTTCTCCCGGAACTTGTCTTCCGCATCACCATTCGCCCCTATCTTTTTATGTCGCCGCTGCTGGAAAAAATAGCCAGCCCTCTTGCCGTCCTGTCCGATAAAATCGCCGGCTCAATTCTTCCATCCGGTATAAAACCCATCGGAAATTTTACCGATGTCGAGATCGAGACGCTGGTTGAAATTAGGAAAGAAGAAGGAGCGCTCACTCCGAGCGAAAGCCACATCATTCAGGAAGTTATTCGCCTAGGAAACAAAACGACTAAAGATTGCCTCACTCCGCGGACGGATACCTTCATGCTGGAGGCTGACATCTCCCCGACGGATGCTGCCGAACAGATCAGGGCCATGGAAACATGGGAATGGTGGATTCCCGTATACGAAGAAAATCCCGACACCATCATCGGCACACTCGACGTTAGAAAATGGCTCCACGAACCAACAATATCAATTCGCAGCGCACTTCAGAAACCTCTCTTTGTCCCCGAAACGATGAACGCTCTCGAAGCATTTCGGAGGCATCTAAACAGCCCTGGCGACCTCGCTATCGTTCTCGATGAATATGGAGGCGTTGAAGGAGTCCTCGGTTATTCCCACCTCGTGGAAGAACTCCTCGAAGGTGGCGCTCCGGCACCGCAGTCGAACGAAAAAATCGTTCAACCAAAATCGGGTAACATGACGGTTTCCGGCGACACCCGATTGGATGAACTCAGTAAAGCCATTGGCATTGAACTCGAGCACAAGGGCCTCGACACCATCGGCGGACTCGTCTTTACCACTTTGGGGTATTTACCAAAGCCCGGAGCGATCGCTCGAATTAATGGTATTCGGGCCGTCGCTAAAAAAATCGAAGGGGCCCGCATTACCGAAATTGAACTGAGATTTGGCACCGACCGGCTTGCGGCGCTCGATCAGAACGGAGGGCCTGACGCACCATGACCACCGCTGAATCGATCGGGTTGCTCGCCCTCCTTCTCATCTGCTCCTTTTTCCTTTCCGGATTGGAGTCAGCGATCCTGTCCGTTAGCAAAGTGCGAATACGTCATGCGGCGAAAAAGCACATTCGCGGTGCCTCCAGTCTCTTTCGGAACCTGAAAGAAACCGACCGGCTCCTCATCGCTATTTTGCTGCTCAATGCAATCGCCAACATTGGTGCATTTGCCCTTTTTACGCGACACATCGTTGATTGGCTGGGGAATCCCTGGGGATACATCGCGTCGTTCACCATCTCACTCCCCGTCTACGTCATCTGGGTCGAACTCACTCCCAAGTTCATTTTCAAAAAATACCCTCAACGGATCCTAATTCTTTTTGATCCGCTACTTCGAGTGGTTCGCTACACAATTTGCCCATTCCTCGCGCTTCTCGCCTGGTTTCCGAATCTCATCCTCCGCCTCTTTGGTGTAAAAGATGGCCTTCCAGAGCGGGGTTCGACTCGTGAGGAATTCAGGGCGCTTACTAACGTGTTTCAGCGCCAAGGCAGCCTTGAACAATCCGAAGTTCGGCTCATTCGAAGAGTCCTCGATTTCGAGCGGGTTTCCGTCAAAGAAGTCATGATCCCACTGGCGAAAACGACGGCCGTGCCGCCTGATATGCCCATTTCCGCTGTCCTCGCACTCTCTGAACAGACCAAATACGACCAATTTCCGGTCATGTCATCGACCGGCGATCTCATTGGCGTCATCAATATCCAAGAGCTCCTCCGGTTGCCCTCGCCTTCCGGCACCGTCGAGCAATATCGGAAAACACTGATCAAGACGACACCTGACGAATACGCCCTCGCAATAATGAAACGACTCCGTAACTCTGGCCAGCCCCTTGCTGCGGTTTACGATTCTCCTGAGGGCATTCCCATCGGCGTGGTATCAACCGAAGACATGATTCAAGCCATGGTGAAAATGTCGTAAAAAAGTGGCCTTTAAAAATCACGAACAGACAGGGTTTATTCGTCGAGCCAACCCTATTTGATTGTAACTTTTCCCTAGCGCCTTCCGCCGCTCTCGCTACCGTGGTTTTTCGCCTGATATTCACATTCTGATCTCCGACCTTTTCCCGTAAACATGCTGCCAGGGATCGAAAGACTCACATTCCCTCTCCCCGACGACTGCACCTTTGATGAAATCATTGATGTGCGCACACCGGATGAATTTGAAGAAGATCACGTTTCAGGAGCGATCAACCTGCCCGTTTTGTCGAATGAAGAACGCGTGATCGTCGGCACGCAGTATAAGAACGAATCTCGGTTCAATGCCTCAAAATCAGGGGCCGCGTTGATTTACAAAAATCTCGCGGATCATCTCTCAACTCATTTTGCGAACAAACCGAAAAACTATCGCCCGCTCGTCTATTGCTGGCGGGGTGGGCAACGTTCGGAAAGCCTCGCGACCGTTCTCCGTGCGATCAGTTGGAATGTGTCGATGCTCGATCGCGGTTACAAATCGTATCGGACGCATGTCATCGAATTCACCGAACAACGAAGTTCGGAACTCACCTTTCGCATCATCAACAGCCTAACGGGTTGCGGAAAAACGAAGCTGCTTTTTGCTCTTAGGGACCAGGGTGCTCAGGTGCTCGACCTTGAAGGCCTCGCCAATCACAAAGGTTCGGTTTTCGGAGGTGATCCAGAAAATCCTCAGCCCGCGCAAAAAAAATTCGAATCGTTGATTTTCGATGAGCTCTCGGGCTTTGACTCCGGAAAGACCGTTTTTGTCGAAGCTGAAAGTTCCAAAATTGGTCGCCTCAACCTTCCCGTTCCGCTGTGGCAAAAAATGCGTGAGTCGTCAGTGACGAAACTCGAATCAACCATCGAAGCACGCACCGAATTTTTACGGG
>Ga0307488_10004959_pt1 | contig 11040 bp, 11 predicted proteins | sample SB02metaG_FD_202248 | JGI IMG/M metagenome (GOLD analysis project Ga0307488, IMG submission 202248) | Sea-ice brine microbial communities from Beaufort Sea near Barrow, Alaska, United States - SB 0.2 | ecosystem: Environmental > Aquatic > Marine > Coastal | place: USA: Alaska | collected...
TCAACAGGAAGGTATTTTAAAAAATCAGCTTTTTTAAAATTACAATACAATGCCGGAAAGACATAATGACTGGTACTTACTTTAACCACTGCTTCCCAGTCTATAGACTTTAATTTTAAATGCTTTTCTATTTCTTGTCTATTCTTGTCTTCTAAAGATATAGTCAAACATTTGGCAATAAAAAATAAGATTTCTTTATAATTCAACTGATTATTTTTTTACCTGAAAAATATTACTTGGTAGGATATGGATCTTGATTAAATAAATCTTCTTTTTTCTCTTTTAATTTTTCTAGCGTACATTTATCTCTTACAGGCTTTGTTTTTGGAAAGATATCTCTAGAATGCGTACCAAAAACTTGTACCCATTTTTTTTGAGCTAGTCTTGATTTATGAGCAGATCATCCAATATTTTTTCTTAGCGCATTTTCATCTTTTCCTTGATGGAAAGCCCCTCTTTTTTTGCAGGTCCTCTTTTAGATTTTTTTTCTGCTTTCTTTTAGATTTTGAATCGAATGGAATGTGTATAAATATTAGATGCTAAACTAAAGGTAACCAAAAAAGTTTACTTTTTTAGCAACCAACTGCTAGACTGTATTTTATCACCTAATCCATACACCAAAGTAATTCCCATTTGATCACAGATTGGTCTTTCTGGAATGGTGTTATTATTTTGATCTCCTCCATTGGCAAAACTCAAATCATAGTCAGCACCAAAGTCTAAAGCAATTTTTTCAATGGTTTTACAAACATTTCTGTCCTCATCAATTGATAAAATACAATGGTCTACAGACTTTATGTTTGAAACTATAAAAACACGCTCTGCTTTTTGTTGAAATTCCTTAGATCCTTTTAATGCTCTTTGATGGTCATTATTCACAATTACAAAAACTCATCTGCCAAGGCTTTTGCATTGTTAAAATACTCTATATGTCCTTTATGTATTGGATTAAAATAACCAGATAAAATCATTCCTTTTTTCTTACTCATCTTTTCTTTAATTATCTTACAAAATCATCTTGAACTCTAATGATATCGTCTTCATCAGATGGGTGATTAGCATCTGTATGTTTCATATTTCTGCTACAACTGAAGTTTCTTCTAAGCCAATTAAACGGTGTCGTTCTCCTTGTTTTAATACAATTTGATCTCCCTGATAATAGACTTTCATCTCATTTTCAATATCAGAATGACTTCTAATAATTCCAGCAGTGCCTTTGTATACTTGCCAAATTTCTGCACGTCTGTTATGATATTGCCAAGACAAGCGAGCGTTGGGTTTTACTATGAGTATTTTTAGGCTCAACTTTCCTCCTATTTTTAAGGTGTTTACGTCCAAACCTTCAAAGAATTTGTTAGAAAAGACTTGTGCTTGTCTTTTATCAATCACTAAAAAACCTCCCCAGGGCTTCTCAAAATCATGAGAAACTTCGGAGAATCCAAAAGATTCTATTTCTTTTTTAATTTATTGATACATAAGATATATCTAATTACATTTTTTTTAATAAGGTTATAATTGATTAATATGGTTTAAATGATTAATAGAAAAAAATTGCAACAGATAAAAAACAAAAAGATTATAAAAATTAAGAAGTTTTAAATACAGCTCTAAAAGCATAAAAACAAAAATAGTATATTGTTTTAAATGTATTTAGGTTTTCAAATTGTCTATAAATAAACCACTGCCTTTTTGCCTTTTTAAATTTATTTCTAGAGATTGAATTTGGAGATATACGATACTTAGATAAAATTTCTGACAATACATAAGCTTGATGATTAGTGTTTTTTAAAAGCTTTAGCCAAAGTGCATAGTCTTGTCCTGTTCTAATTTCTGGCATAACCAATAAGCCATTAAAGGAACTCTTTTTTAAAATAACAGTAGAACAACCAAGTGTTGCTTTTTTTGAAAGCATATCTTTATAAGAAAAAGAACCTTTGTGCGAACTATCTATAGTTTTACCAATTGAATCACCTAATTTATTTATAATTTCATACCCGGTGAAACTAAATGAAATATTGTTTTTTTTCATGAAATAAACTTGTTTTTTAAGCTTAGTTTTATCCCATATATCGTCACTATCACAAAATGCTATAAAATTACCTTTAGATAATTTGATTGAATTATTTCTTGCAAAAGCGGAACCTAAATTATTATCAAATTGATATAAATGAATTCTATCATCCTTTGAAATAAAGCTATTGATTATTGACACGGTATTATCTGAGGAAAAATCATCAGTAATTAAGAGTTCCCAATTTTTATAGGATTGATTAAGAATACTTTCTATAGTAAAAGCAATATATTCTTCAGAATTATAAGTAGGTGTTATAATAGAAATCAAATCATTTGTCATAAATATATTTTTTAAACATTATAAGTGAAATAGAAGATGATAATAAAAGAGAAAATAAATGAATTTTAGGAATTGTTAAATTTAAAAGACTATCTGAATAAACATATAATAAAATTATTTTTAGAAAGGCAAAAATTATTACAGGAATATATGCCATAACAATTTTTTTTGCAGCTATAAAAATTATTATTATTACTTGAATAATACAATAAAACAAACTTGCATTATTATATAATTGAAAAGAATTAGTCAACAAATCTTCATTTGAAATTAATCCATTATAATTAACAGTATTATTAATTATAAAATCCCCGAAAATATTTAGAAAAATTATTAGAAAAATCAAAAGTAAACTTGAAACTTTCAATACTTTTAAACTTTTTGATTTGAATAAAAAAATATTATTCTTATGAAAATCAGATAATTTAGATAAATAATAATATGATAGAACTGTAATTATAATCCCTATTATCGATAAATTAATCTTATTAGAATAATAATATATTGACATCACACCTTCACCTAGCTGAATACTTAAAGATTTTTCATATAATTTAGCCGTTTCATTAACTATTTGAATAATAATAATAGGAAAAATCGAATTCAATAACAAAGAAAAACTTTTAAACGGTAAGCGTCCAAATGAAAAATTTGTAAGTTTAACTTTATATAAAATAAATAAAAACTGGCAAATTGATCCAAACATATATGATAGACCGAGATAAATATAGTTTTTTGTTAAAACAAAAAACATAATAAATATAATGATAGTTAATGCATATATCATATTAGAAAAAGGATAGAGATGGGCTTTTCCTTTCTTTTCTAAAACAATGCTAGTTTGGTTAGATAAAACATTAAACATAAGAGCTAATGCAAATGATCTAATTAAGAAGGGTAGTAACTTAATTGATTCTAATGATAAATTTTTAAAGAAAAATTTCATGTAAATTTCAGGAAAAAGAAAACTTAAAACTAAAATAGGAGAAATTACAATTATTAGAAATAAAGAATTATTACAACAAAAATTAAATAATTCATTATTAGATTTAGACTCAATATTTGAAATAGTTAATTTTCTTATATTTAATAAAACAAAATTAGTAACTCCAGAAGTTAAGGCCAAAGCAATAATTATAGAATCACTTTTAAAGTTAGACCCTATAAAATTAGAAATTGATAAATCGACAAAAGTCAACATTAATTTACTACCTACAACAGTAAATAAAATCAACAATAGTTTCCTATACTTTAGAAACAAACGTTTTAAAAAGATCATAATTTTTTCTTGATTTTGAAAGTATATCTTCATTAAATGCTATAATTTTTCCAGTTGAAAAACTATTTAAAGCTTTCTTAAATATCATCTTATTTTCACTATTAAAATTATCAAATGGAAAGCACAACTCTCCATGATTTATTTGATCGTAAAACCTAGGTGTTTTTAAATGATGGTAAGCAGAAATAACAAATTTACCCTGCGTAATCGATAAAATCCCAACATGTAGCTTATTTGTAATTATCAAATCACAATAGCTTAATAATTTGATTAATTTTTCAGGAGATTCATAAGGGACTATCTCAACATTTTCAAATAATTCATTTGCTACAACCTCTGATATATTCTTAAAAGAGGGTTTATAAAAATCTGATGAAATAAAAATTTTGTAATCATATTTAATTTCATTTTTTAAATATGTTAAAATTTCATTTACTTGTTTTTTCTTATTTTTTAATACTGGAATATGTATTAAAATATTTTTTGCTGATGATTTATTTGTAGAATATTTTTTTTTAGGATAAGAAATAAGAGCATCAGAAGTACTTATTAACTTATTTTTATGAACACCAATTGATTCTAAAAACCTTAGGGAAATATCATCTCTTGCTGCAAAGAAAGATGAAGCGTTTATTATTTTTTTTACAAAAAACCTTGTAATAAAATTATTTAGAGGACCTGCACCAACACCAAAAAAAGCATATTTTTTGTTAAATAAAATACAAAACAGCCCTATTAGGAGGTGTCTAACCCACAATCTAATGTGCCAAACAAACTTTTGAGTTGGTCTCTCTCCAAAATAGCCTCCTCCAACAAATGCCATCGAATCACATCTTAACAACGCTTCAAAGCCTTTAACTTCGGAAACTGTAACATATGACCTTATTCTTTTACCCGCAAAAGGTAGCAAGATTTGAGAATCCAAATAACCGATTTCTTTCAAATAGTTAACATATTCAATAATAAATAGGGAATCCCCAAAATTATCTCCGAAATATGAAGCGTGAATTGCAATAGTTTTATTTTTTTTTTTCATATTGAAAAGTTATTTAATATTTGTTTATATTGATAAGCTTCAGATTCCAATAAAGAATTATTAGAATGACTGAAAATATTTTTAGTGTTGTTATAGTAAAACTCCAACGATTTAACTAATAGGTAAACATCTTTAATTGCAACAAGTCTTCCATTATAATTATGTTTTACCATTTCACTATTATAATTCCAATCTGTGGCTATTATCGGTAAACCCGAGAACAAACCATCCATAATAGACCCCGGTAATCCCTCGCCCTTATAATATGATGGAAAAATTAATAAATCATATTCAGATAAAACTTTAATTGTATTTTTACTATCGTAAAGACCTTTATAATTTATAGTTGAATAATTATTTATTTCATCAAATAATTTTAATTTTATTTTTGAATCATTAAACTGTCCATAAATATCAAGCGTAATTTTTTCTAAATTATTTTTATTAAATAGGCAAACGGCATTAATTAATTCAAATATGCCCTTAGATTTTTCTATTCTAGAATTAAAAACAATTTTTCTTGAAATATTTACTTTTTTTTGTGCTGGGAAATAATCTTTTCGAAAATTTGTTAAATGACATATACTCTGTGAATTAAAATACGAAGAGATAATGTTTGTTAATGAATTTGATTGAATGTAAACCTTTTTGAATCTCTTTAAATTTCTAAATGATTTTTTTTTAAAATGATCTTTTATCCAACCTCCTGTAGGAACTAGAATAGTTTTTTTACTAAAAGGTAAGAATCCTATAGTTACGCAAGAAAACAATATAAAATTATATGCACCAATAAGAATAATATTTTTTGCTCTCAGGGAATAAAATAAAATCTTGAATAACTTATACAAATAGTTTGTTTTACTAGAAATATCTTCAATTATGAAATCTTCATTTTTATATTTATCTTTTAATAAGTCTAAAACAGATTTAGCTCTTAAAGTTTGACCACTAATATTATAGTTATTAAAATCTAAATTTCCAATCACTAATATCATAACTTATACCTATTAAGATTTTTAAACACCAAGTAACATATATACATAAAAACGACTTCAGTAATAAAATAAGAAAAACCTCCTTTAAAGAAAGTAATAATTGAGCTTAATAAAATTACACTCAAAGCTTTATCTGAATAATTAAATATTTTAGCCAACAATAAACCAAATAAAAATGAAATTGTGATAGATAAAAAATCAAAATTAAGAATCATTTCATTAGAATAAAATACACTAGGATTACCATCGTGACCTAACTTTTCTCTTACTAAATATGAGATAGTAGATGGTTTATTTGGACTCATACTCCTAGGAACAATAACTTGCATTAAATAATTAACAGAATGCCCAAAATTAATATCTAACTTACTTTCAAACATTTTATAGAACAATAAAGATTCAAAACCTGAAGAAGAACTTCCAAAAATTAAATAACTTATACTTCTAGTTATTTGAAGATCCTCCACCCCTCTTTGGAATTGGGTAGATAAGCTTCTAGCATACCATAATAAAGGTATAAAAGAGATTGAACTAATAATAGCAATTATTTTAACCTTTGCAGATATCTGTTTAAAAGAAGAATATTCAGATAAGGCAATAGCAATAAATAAATTTAAAATAAACCTTCTTTGACCGGATATTAAAATAATCAAAATACAAATAATAAAAAAAATCCCTCTGAGTTTTATTTTATTAAGAGAAGCATATATAGCAAAAGCAGTCGGTAGTAAAAATCCTATTAATTTGACATATCCTGACTCAATCAGCCCTTCTTTTCTTGAGGGCAAAAAAATTAAATATAAATCTGTATATCCTGATTTAGTAAAAATATAAGAGATAAAAACAAAAGCTACTAAAATAAAAAAAAGATATATTATTGGTGAATTTTTGATATTTGGCTTAAAATAAGTATTGTATAAGCTATTTTTCTTATGAATTATTTTAAACCCACTCACAAAAGCTAATGAAACCAATAGCGAAATAGCCAAATAATATTTCATATTTATGAGACCTAAACCTTTGTAGTTATAACTAAATAATCTAAATTCAAATAAATCTAAATCATAAAGAATATTAATACCTGGTAGAAAATAAAAAACTAAATATAAAATCCCATACACATTAGCAAATGTGAAATTATAAACATCTTTTAGAATAACAAATAAATAAATACTAAGTAATAATGCTAAAATTATCTCTATCAAGCCCGATTAAATTTATTTATAACAATACATATTAACTAACCTAGAACTGCAATGATCCCAAGAATTATCAAGCAAGTATCTTTGAAAATTACCTATAACCTTTTATCATTCTTTGACCAAATTTACCCCAAGAATTATCTTCTAAATAAAATTTAAAATTCTCTTTAAATTTATGGTAATCATAATTTGGTATTTGTCTTATTACATCTGCAAGCGAATTAACGTTTTCGCTTTCAAAAGTAACACCAATGTTATACTTATTTACATCATATCCATTTTGACCTACATTAGATGCTATCAAAGGAATATTATATTTTGCCGCTAGTGTTAAAACTACACTTTGTGCTTGAAATGTTTTTTTGTATGGTAGAATTAAAAAATCATGAGCACTAAATATATCTTCAATTTCTTCTTCTTTCACATACCTTAGATCATAATAAATATTTTTCTTTATTAAATTTGTTTTTGCCATTTTCATAACTTCGTCAACAGGTATTTGTGACGGATTACCTACAACACTAAGATAAATATTACTTGATTTCAATTGTTCTAATGCATTCACTAAATCATCTAACCCCTTATCTCTTCTAATAATACCAAAAAATAAAAGCCTAATTTTCTTATTGTCATAACTATTACTACTTAGGTGGCCATTATTCTTAATATCTATACCTATATTATTTGCAAAAACTTTCTTTTCATCCACAGAAGGCAATTGTAACAAAAGATCAACTTTCATTTGATCTCCATGAACCATTATTTTTCTGAAAGTTTTATTTAATATAATATTGAATAAAAACTTACACAATAGTTTATATATACCTTTTACCTTAGATTGTTTTTTGTAAAGATTGTAGTCATAATCTGAATTATGTATAGTAAGAATTAATTTTTTACGCACATCCCTAAGAGCTATTGCAGAATAAAGGACGTTAGTAAGCGCTTCTCCTCCAATTAAATGAATTGTATCATAGTTATTTATTTTATCCTCTTTTTTTATAGCATTTAAAGTTTTTATTGTTCCAAAAATAACGAATTTAGCATAACTAATCACAGAGCTTAAGGACTTTAAATTTTTTGTTTTTGTACTTGAATTACTAATATCTACTTTATATATTGTAATTCCATCCATTTCTATTTTACAATCACTAGATGTAAATAATGTTACATTCACATTATCCTTTATGCTTTCACATATTCGTTTAGCGTAAATGTAAGAGTGTCCTTTAGAGTCTCCAAATGGATTTATTATTGCTACTTTTTTCATAATTTTAATTTTAAATCTATTGTGCTTTTTTAACCAAGATTTATTTTGTGGTACTCATTTCCTCAAATCGCCCCAAAGTATACAGTCATGTTTTTTTTCTAAATAACTTAGGATTGAGGTTTCTGATTCTGATTAATCATCAACCGCATAGGTCTGAACTAATATCTGATAATATAAATGTTACTTTAAATATTTTTTTTTTACAGACAGATACCATTTCTTCCTCTGTAAATTCTCTCCAATAGCTTCAGATCCAGTTCCAAAGACAAGTGGTATTTTTCTTATCTTTTTAGTTTGGATTAAAATCAAAACAATAATAAATTTATCACTTAAGCTTTTCAAGTAAATCCATTCCTGCTTTAATTGCATTGTCCATATTATAATATTTCCATTCTGCAAAACGACCAATAAGATAAAAAGATTGTGATTCTAAACATTCTTTTACGGTTGAAACGATTGTCTGAGTATTATGAGTCATATATATATAGGAATTAGGCTCATAATTATATGCTAATACCTTTGGTGAAAACGGTAATTTCTCAGTTTCACGAGTCAATATCTCTTTTGATAAATAACCAGAATATTCAATTGTACAAGTAGGTCTAGGTGAATTTCCGTTATTAGACTTCGCAAAATTTCCAGTAAAAATCATACGATGAATCTTATATTTATTTTCTGGAAAATACATCCAGGAATAATTAATTTCATCAATTTCACATAGTAAATTACTTGTTCCATTTGATTGCAATTCCGGCAATAGGTTTTTGACCTTCACTGGCAGTTCTTTATCAGAAATAACCGTTTGTAAATTTCGAATGTCACAGGTGTAAATTATTTTATCAAAAGTTTCTCCTTCTACCAACCATTTATCCCCAATCTTTTCAATAGTAGAAATTGACTGGTTATACTTAATTTTAAGACCTTCTGCTAGAGTATTTGCTATAAATTGTGAACCTCCATTTTTTGGATACCAAAATGAACTATGAACCATATTCGATTCCTCTTCTCCAACAATATTACTCACTAATATTTCAGGTATATTTGGCATAGGTAATTTACCTTCAAGCCATTTCAAAGGAATATTCTTAAGGTCCGTTCTCCAAATTTTCTCATTATATGGTTTAAAATACATATTGTATAAAGTTTCACCAAATTTGTCACGTAAGAAATCATCAAAATTATTTGGATTGGAATTTTCTTTCTCTTTATAAATCGTCAAAAGCTCAGTGGTAACCTTTTTTATTGTAGAGGGTTCAAACATGTAGAGATAATTTTCTATTGGGTATCCAATAGTTTTACTATTCATATATATTTTTGCAATACGCTTATTTGAACAGAAATCATTTTTATCAAACTTAGACCAAAACCAATCTAATACTTCAGGCATTTTTGAATTAAAAACATGTCCTCCCACTTTATGGAATAATACACCATCCACCTTTGAACAAGATACTAAGCCACCAGGCATAGATTTTTTCTCAAACAAAACAACAGTATATCCTTTTTCCTGAAATAATTGACCAGCGGAAAGGCCAGATATACCAGCACCTATAATTGCTATTTTTTTTCCCATTGCATTACTGTTTTTTTTGTATTAAAATAATTATTACTTTCTTAGCTAAAATAATTTAAATAATACATTCTTCTTAAATATTGTTTTTTCATCAACTTTACTCCAGAATGCATAATTTCTTTTATTCAGCCTGTCTCAAAATAATATGACCGGCTTTTAATAAGACAACATCTTTTTTCATTAATGAAATATCAGCTTTCATCATATCTTTTACTAAAGAAGCCAAGTCGTGTTCTGGCACCCAGCCTAATTTATTCTTCGCCTTTGAGGGGTCTCCAATTAATAAATCTACTTCTGTAGGTCTAAAATAAGCAGGGTCTATAGACAACACTTCTTTTCCTAATTCTATTTGAAACAAATTATTATTACATTTTACAACAGTCCCTTTTTCATTTACTCCCTTACCTGTAAATTCTAATTCTACACCCACTTCTTTAAAAGCGAGTCTAACAAAATCTCTCACGGTAGTGGTTTTTCCTGTAGCAATCACCCAATCTTCAGGCGCTTCTGCCTGCAGAATCATCCACATCATCCGCACATAATCTTTTGCATGCCCCCAATCTCGTTTGGCATCTAAATTTCCTAAAAAGAATTTATCTTGCAAACATAAAGCTATCTTTGATACCGCACGAGTAATTTTCCGGGTTACAAAAGTCTCTCCTCTCCTTGGAGATTCATGATTGAACAAAATACCATTACAAGCAAACATATTATAAGCCTCTCTATAGTTTTTGGTAATCCAAAAACCATAAATTTTTGCAACTCCGTATGGTGATCTTGGATAAAAAGGAGAATTTTCATCATAAAAACCTCTCTCATTTTTATTCTCAGGCATACCTCCATACAACTCCGAGGTAGAGGCCTGATAAATTCTTGTTTTCTTTTCGAGTCCCAAGATTCGAACAGCTTCTAAGATTCGTAAAGTTCCTAATCCATCAATATTACCTACATATTCTGGCGTATCAAAAGAAACCGCAACATGAGACATGGCTCCTAGATTATATATTTCATCAGGTTGTATTTCTTGTATAATACGCGTCAAATTCATCGCATCGGATAAATCTCCATAATGCAATTTTAATCGTTGCTCTGGATGATGTGGATCTTGGTATAAATGATCAATCCTATCTGTATTGAATAACGATGATCTTCTTTTGATACCGTGTACCATATATCCTTTTTCTAACAACAACTCTGCTAAATATGAACCATCTTGTCCAGTGATTCCTGTAATTAATGCTACTTTCATATTTTTTATTTTTAAAAAATAAACTTTAACAATGACTTTGACGTTGACTTTGTTTTCGTCTTCGTTTTTTTTGCATTAGTTTA
>Ga0307488_10004961_pt1 | contig 11039 bp, 6 predicted proteins | sample SB02metaG_FD_202248 | JGI IMG/M metagenome (GOLD analysis project Ga0307488, IMG submission 202248) | Sea-ice brine microbial communities from Beaufort Sea near Barrow, Alaska, United States - SB 0.2 | ecosystem: Environmental > Aquatic > Marine > Coastal | place: USA: Alaska | collected 2017-05-06
TGACCGAGAGGTAATAATTAAAGATTGCTCTTTTAGGTTTCTGTCTGCAGCAACAGTTTGTATAAAGGGGATGATAAAGTTAACACCCGCGGCAAGTGTTTGGCTATATTTACCCATGGTGTAGACAACAAAACCTCTATTTTGCGGCACAAAGTAAACTGATTTTTTTATGGCATATAACCCAATAATAGCTACCCAAGCTAAAGGGCTAGTGAGGAAGTTAAGTGTGATGTTGTCCACGATGCTTTTCCTGTGTGCGGATTTTAATAAACGCTATAACTTGGTTTAAAGGCGCAGCTCAGATCTTTAACAATGTTGTTGTAGGCGCACCTCGATGCTTATATTCTTATGTAGTATATTGATTTATTGGCTATTGTGTAATTTTAATCGAGCTCGGCGAGCTCTGGTATGAAAATCATTTCAGAATCTTTAACTTCCTCCATCACAATGTATGAGCGTGATGAATTAACATGGGGAAGTGCCAGTAAGGTCTCGCCTAATAATTTACGGTAGGCATGCATATCTTTGACGCGTGCTTTCAGCAGGTAGTCGTAATCGCCAGATACGAGATGACACTCCATAATCTCGGGTAATTTGCGGACAACAGTACGAAAATTACTAAATACATTGCGCGATGTTCGGTCAAGTCTGAGTTCTACATAGGCGAGTAGTTTAGCGTCGACAAAATCAGGGTTAATTTTAATCGTGTAGTGCTCGATACAACCAATTTTTTCAAGTCGCTTAGTTCTATTAATGCAGGGTGTCGCGCTCAGTCCAACCTTTTTTGACAGCTCTACATTTGAAATACGACTGTTGATCTGTAATTCTCGCAGTATTTTTCGATCAATTTTATCTAAATGGCTATTATTTTTATTAGGCATTTCTATCTCATTAAGCTAGTTATTCCTATATTGTAGTCGATTACGCTTTATATAATCATAAATAAAGTATAAATCACTATCAAATTCCAAATAAAAGATAAATTTCCTTTAAACCCCAACTATAATGGACTTACTACTAAATTATATATTTATGCCGCTGAAGCCGCATTATCAAGGAGTATAAGAATGAAAATTGGTGTACCTAAAGAGATAAAAAACCACGAATACCGCGTGGGCATGGTGCCTGCTTCAGTGAAAGAGTTAACTCGCCGCAATCACGAAGTGCTTGTACAAGCGGGCGCGGGTGTTGGTATAGGTTTTAGCGATGAAGACTATATTGTTGTAGGTGCAACTATTGCGGCAACCGCCGACGAGGTATTTGCACAGGCAGATATGATTGTTAAGGTAAAGGAGCCACTAACCGCTGAGCGTGCAAAATTACGTTCGGGTCAGGTTTTGTTCACCTATCTACATTTAGCCCCAGATCCAGAACAAACCAAAGATCTTGTCAATAGCGATGCGATTTGTATTGCCTATGAGACCGTAACGTCTAATTCTGGAATGTTACCTCTTTTAGCTCCGATGTCAGAAGTCGCAGGTAGAATGTCAATTCAAGCAGGCGCTCACTCGCTGGAGAAGGCTCAAGGTGGCCGCGGTGTTTTATTAGCGGGCGTACCTGGCGTGGCACCGGCAAAAGTTGTTATTCTTGGTGGTGGTGTTGTGGGTAGTAATGCCGCTCAAATGGCTATTGGTATGGGCGCACAAGTCACTATTTTAGATAACAACATCAACTCACTGCGCCGCCTAGATGCACAATTTGGTGCCTCGGCGCAATTGGTCTACTCAACGGGTGAATCTTTAAAAGAATATGTTCAAGCGGCTGATCTTGTGATCGGTGCGGTATTGGTGCCGGGAGCTGCTGCGCCTAAATTGGTTACCAAAAAAATGATTGCGAATATGAAGCCCGGTGCTGTTGTGGTTGATGTTGCGATTGATCAAGGTGGATGTTTTGAGACCTCAAAGGCGACAACTCACCAAGACCCTACTTATATGGTGGGTGATGTAGTTCACTACTGTGTGGCTAATATGCCGGGCGGCGTAGCGCGAACTTCTTCATTTGCACTTAACAATGCAACCTTACCTTATATTATTGCTTTAGCTGAAAAAGGTTGGAAGCAAGCTTGCGCAGACGATGTGCATTTGTTGAATGGCTTGAATGTGCACCGTGGCCAAGTAACTAATGAACCTGTTGCAGTAAACTTAGGTTATGAGTTCGTTAACCCTGCATCATTAGTTGGCTAATCGACTAAAAAATAGGTCATCATCACAAAATCGCGTTTAGCCACTGATGGGCATTCATCCCCCGGTGGCATTTGTGCCTCCCGCATATCATTACTAAAGCCTGCCAACAAAAGCAGGCTCAAGTCGCGAGTTTGATGACCTAGTACTTTATCTAACAATATCCATTAAAAGCACTCGTGGCCAATAATGTTAAAACACCATTCTAGATTCTCTAAATCGACACCAACTAAGGTCGGGATCTAACGGCTTAATGCTCTTACTATGACCGGAAGCGAATGACATTCATGACGAAAGGCAGTAGTCTTTGGCATAAGTGTAAATTGTGTTGTTAAGGATAATCAAAAGGTGCGCGACAATGACAATTAGTATTTTTGATCTTTTTAAGATTGGCATAGGCCCATCTAGTTCTCATACTGTTGGGCCTATGGTTGCAGCGGCTCAGTTTGTAGAAGCTTTGGCGCAGCAGCAGACCTTAAATAATGTGGCTAAGCTCAAAGCCGAGATGTTTGGATCCTTAGGTCTAACCGGCAATGGGCACGGTACGCCTAAAGCGCTAGTATTAGGTTTAATGGGCGAGCGGCCAAGCTCAATCAATATTGATAAGATCGATGATATTATTGCTGATGTTAAGGCTAATAATCATCTTTATTTGTTCGGCCTGCAAGGTAAAGCAATAGCCTTTTCTATGGAAAAAGATATTGTTTTACATCGCCGCAAGACGCTACCTTTCCATGCCAATGGTATGCGCTTTAGTGCCTTTGATGCCGAGGGCAATGAGCTGGTTGCGCGCGCATACTACTCGGTAGGTGGCGGTTTTATTCTCGATGAAACCGAAGCCGAAAACGGTGTTATTATGGAAGATGACAGAGAAGACCCATATCCCTTTGACTCTTGCGCCACGTTGCTAGCTCTATGCGAACAGCATAACTTCACCTTTGCCGAATTGATGATGGAGAATGAGCTAGCGATCGACAGCCGCGAAAATATAAATGCAAAACTAGACGAGCTTTGGAGTGTGATGCAAGCTTGCGTTAATCGCGGCTGTGCTACGGAGGGTATTTTGCCGGGTGGCTTGAAGGTCAGGCGACGGGCTCAAGCTTTATACGAAAAGTTGAAAGGCCGCTATGATAAAAAAGGCGACCCGTTAGTCGTTCTCGATTGGGTGACTTTATATGCGCTTGCTGTTAACGAAGAAAATGCGGCAGGTGGTCGCGTAGTTACAGCGCCAACCAATGGTGCTGCGGGTATTATTCCTGCAGTTTTGCACTACTATATGGGCTTTGTTGAAGGTGCCAATCTAACCGGAGTACGTAATTTTTTATTGACCGCCGCAGCAATAGGTATGCTTTATAAAAAGAATGCCTCTATCAGTGGTGCCGAGGTTGGCTGCCAAGGCGAAGTGGGGTCGGCATGCTCTATGGCCGCTGGCGGTTTGACTGCCGTAATGGGTGGCAGTTGTAACCAAGTTGAAAATGCGGCAGAAATTGCAATGGAGCATCATCTCGGTTTAACCTGCGACCCTATCGGTGGCCTTGTCCAAGTGCCTTGTATTGAGCGTAATGCGGTGGCCTCGGTTAAGGCGATACATGCGACACGCATAGCCCTAAATAACGATGAGTCACCACATATTGTCTCACTTGATAAAGTCATCAAAACAATGAAGGATACCGGCCGCGATATGATGACTAAATACAAAGAGACTTCTCGTGGCGGTCTTGCCGTTAATGTGATTGAAGTCCCTATCAATATCATCGAGTGCTAATTTAAAGCTCGTTGAGTCAATTCTGAAGTGAATCCTCGCTCGCCAAAATTTTTCTGTGGTAGAATTTTCCTTTAGTTCATCTGCAGAGTAAATACTATCGTGTCACGTTCCATTATATTTGTTTTATGCTTCTATATGTTCGGCTTTGTGGGAGCCTCAACCACTTTCGCGCAGGAAAACGTACAGGAAAAAATATCAGATAATACTGCGGTGTTAGAAAGTGTCGCCTTAAGTTTTGAACAAGAATTAGCAAAGTTTTATGCGATATTAAAAGAAAAAGAAAAAGAAAAACGAGAGCTAACGAAGCGCTTGAAAATAGAAACGGATGCGCTTACTCAGCAGCAGTTAACCCAAGAGCTTGCATCAGTAAACGATATTATCATTGGCGTTAGAAGTGAAATAGTCAATGTCTCCACTAACGGCATGACCTTATTTGCCAAACCTCCCGTTGATAAAAAAGACTTTAACTGGCAAGAGGACTTAGAGTTAATTTTTGAGCCATTACTTGATCAGTTAAGGGGTATTGGCGAGCGCCCAAGATTAATCGCAAAATTAGAAACAGATATTGTCTATTGGGACACGCGCAAAAAAGAGCTAACCAAGGCGGTAGAAAATTTAACAGAAAATCTTAAGCAGCTAAGCAGCCCCGCTCTTCTCCAAGAAGTCCAAGGCTTACTAGATTCTGCAGCCTCTAGAAAGAATAGAGCAGAGCAAAAGTTGTCGCTATTAAATAAAGACTTAACTGATTTAAAAAAATCTGAAGGCACCATCTGGTCATCACTCGGTGATATTTTTAGAGATGTTATTGTTGGTATATTACTGCATCTTTTGATTGCAGTAGCGGCAGCAATTTTTGTTTATCAGTGTGTGCGTCTACTATCTCTGATACCGATTCAATTAATTCGCAAGAAAACTCCAAATGCCACACTTTTTGCCGAGCGTGCAATTGTGTTTGGACGAGTGGTGATCGGCATTATATTTATGGTGTTTACCTATTTTGTAGTGCTTTATAGTTTTAGCGAGTGGCTATTGATCGTGCTGTCGCTGCTTATCATTGCAGGATTAATTTTAGCTTTAAAGAATACCGCCCCCGATTACATCATCGAAATAAAGGCGCTGCTAAATATGGGTTCAATTCGCCAAGGCGAACGCTTAATTTATCATGGCCTGCCCTGGCGTATTAGTAAGCTCAATGTACACACACATCTGAGTAATCCCGCCTTAGGAAGCAGCCTACGTGTTCCCTTAAGTGAAATAATCAATCTAAGCTCGAGAGACTCTCATGTTAAAGAACCATGGTTTCCGACAAAAGTTGGTGATATTGTCTTACTAGAAGATGGTGTGTTTGGTAAAATAACACGTCAGACTCTCGATATTGTCGAAATTAATTTTGGTGGCTCTATATTTAGCTATCAAACTCTAGATTTTCTAACGAGACGACCACAAAATTTATCAAAAGAAGGTTTTTCGGTTTACGAGACTTTTGGATTTGATTATGAGCATCAATCGATTGCTACTGATGAGATGTTGAAAACGTATAAAGAAGAACTAACAATGGCAATGAAAAAATCAGATTATAATAGCTTTAATACTTTTTTGACCGTTGAGTTTAGTAATGCTTCGGCTTCGTCTCTCGATTTTCGAGTTATTGCTAGCTTTGACGGTGATGTTGCTGCTGATTTCTATCGATTGAAACGTTTCTTTCAAGAGTCGTCAGTGAATATTGCCAACAAGCATGGATGGATTATTCCGTTTCAACAGCTTAAAGTCCATCACGTACCTGAAAAATCATTTACAATGCCAAAATAATTCTTAGGAGAAATGTTTAATGATGAAAATTATAATAACTGCCTTTTTATGGAGCTTAATCGTCGTCAACACAGCATACGCTGAAAAGCTATTGTTAGAGTTAAAAGGAGGCGTAGTTGAGATTCAGCTACTGCCAGAAAAAGCGCCACAACATGTTGCGCGTATAAAAGAATTGGCAGAAGAAGATTTTTATAATGGCATTGTTTTTCATCGTGTTATTGAAGGCTTTATGGCTCAAACGGGTGATCCCACGGGTACCGGTAGAGGTGGTTCGGGCAAAAAAATAAAAGCTGAATTTAGTAATGAAAACCATACCCGCGGATCAGTTTCTATGGCCCGCTCTTCGCAACCCAACTCTGCTGACAGTCAGTTTTTCATTGTGCTGAAAGATTCTCTCTTTCTAGATGGGCAGTACACAGTATGGGGACGAGTTGTTAAAGGTATGGAATTTGTTGATACAATACGCAGAGGCGAGCCACCTAGAAACCCTGATAAGATAATTTCTATGCGCGTAGAAAAATAAAATTATGATTCGCTGTTATTTTAATTAGATTATTGATAAACAATATTCTTGTGATGGGGTAATAGTCTTGCTATTACTCTATTGCTCTCGCGGTGAGTTAAGCCAGATTTTCTCATTGCGTTAATCAGTAAGTCTACAGTTCTGTTAACGTCGCCCTCATTAATCATCATTACCAATTTGATCAATAAAGTTATCGGTAATCGTCTGAATTGATGATTCACCTCCAATTCGATTGTAAAGTGTCTTAGGTTTGTGAGCACATCCTAATGAAAAAAATAAGAAAAATAACAATTGGTTTCATGCAGATATAATACTCATAAGTAGTAGACAAAAAGCCGGTATTTTCTAATTATAAATGACCGACAAGCGAGATATAGAGGCCATCTTGACTGCGGGCTCCAGCAACTGTGCCTAATTGAAGCCATGCAAGTGTTAAACTTACATGCTATTGATGTTAACAGTTGATTGATAATATTCAAATTAGCTCGATTTAGCATGATTATAGTAGAGATTAGTAACCTTGTTCGGCTAATTAATAATATCTAACAAATTCTCTCGTATGTATGACATGAAGGTTTTTGATTAATTGCAGTTCTTCAATAAAATTTATTCGAATTAGCTGGCGGGTGCGCAACTAAGTATCGAGTATTAAAGTAGCCGAAAAATTTTGATAGCTAAAGATTCAGGCTAGACAATATTTGAAGGAACAGAGTAAAATTTTAAGTGCTTATTTTGGGTGCGCTAAAAGTTTTAAAAGTCAAGAAAGTGGTCTGATCACGCTTTAAAACGCAGGTAGATAACAGTATCAGTTAGTTATCTGATGCAGGCCATAACAAACTCCAATTTTGGCGAAGCATAATTTCAAGTCAATGAAAGGTCGCAAGTACGCAACAGGTTTAGTGATAGGTATCTCACCACAATAATAAATGCGCCCTTTTAGTCGGCATAACTACTCAGTATCTTAATGACCTAATACATTGGAATCAGCTTTTTTTGATTTCTTTGAAGCTTTCTTTTCTTTTGCAGTTAAAAGCGGTTTTTTCTTAACGCTTTTTTTGCTGTCTTGTCCTTTGCTCATTATATTTCCCCATCATCATATGTGTATTAACCTTGAGCTTGTATCAATCAGCTCGAGGGACTAAGCATTAACATTTACGCCTAATGAGTTAGTATGGCCCTAATACTAACTAAAAGATATTATTGATATTTATAATACTCAGTTTGTGGACAACGACCATTCTATTAAATTATAGCTAATTGGTCGTCCCGCGCCCTTATCAATTGAAAAGCTACGATACAATCCACATAAATTAATTGGCATAGGAAAAAGTTTGAAATTAACGACTATTAAAAATAAACAGAATAGGAATTATGGTTAATATCGGCTGCTAGAGAATGAAGAGCTTTTCTGCTTGGTGTTGTCACAACGGTTAGATCACAATACTTATCGTATTCGTAGATAACTCGGTACCAGCTAAAGTTGATCGTACTATCGTTAAAAATCCTAGCGACTTCTATGATGCAGGTGAGCGTTAAGACAAATTGTTGAGTAGAATACTCGCTAAGCTCTTGATCGCAACCATAAAATACTGGTGTGCCGTTTGCGCTAAAATCGAATAAAAATGGCTTGAAAAAGCACCTTTCTTTTATTGTAGGTGCAAATACGTAACGCTACTAACTATGACCAAGGTGGCGACCATATAGAAACTCAATATTATCTGAAATTATATTGCAGCTGACGTCATATTTTTTATTATCGGCACGAATACTCGTTTTATTATTGATAGTGTAAACGCCTTTTATGGTAAAGGCTTAACTGTTTCGAGTGTCTGCATGATTTTCAGGGTTATCATCAAAGCCGCGATACTCCATCCTAGTTGCTGGTGAAACCTATCTGATGTGTCGCTAATAATTATTTTAAAAGTATTGATGAAAAACTGACTCATAGCTGACCGAGGCAATGAAGTTCATTGTCAATATCTGAAAAAAGCTAAGATTAAAATGCTTGCCCTTGGCCTTTTCTTCAAAATCAAAGACTCCAGTTTTATTGACGGAATCATCGCCAAGTGCAGATACAAGTTTGAGTGTCAATAAATTACTAAAAAATTATTGGCTTCAAAAAAGGAACTAGTGTGTCGACAATATAATCGATTTCTGTGCTGTTTTAACAAATTAAATCAGGTGTAGAATGGTCGATTAGGTAGTCGACACCGAGGTTATATCCTTTCGCACTAATGTATATTACTGACAGACGTCTCTAGGTCGATAGGTGCGTTATTAGTCATTTTGACACAGTGATTTACAGTAAAAGCAAAGGTCTCGACAACGTTTTTTTGGACCAAATAGGGGGACTTCAACCGCGACAACGCCACCCTCACCGACATGATAACGTGTCGGCAAGCTCCTCGGCTAAGATCGCGCTATGGCTTGATTGGTTTTATGCCGTAGGTACTAATTTTAAATAAACTAAATATTAACATCACTAATTTCATGGTTGGCACCAAAATTATCATATTTCAGGTATTGCAAGAGGTTTTGTAGGGTGCCCTTGAGCTATACATTATTCCCGAAGTAATACCTTAATGACTTCCTCATATTTTATTTCATCACCTGGCTTATAAGCCTCATGGTAAAAACGTGCGTTGCCACTGCGATCAATAAATATAGATGTTGGCATGCCCATATTTTTCTTTAAGAAATCCTTTTCAATTATTGTTGTAACCACTCTTTGATAATCATACAAAATAGGGAACGAAAGATTTTTTTCAGTAACAAAATCTTCAATCTCTTTGCGTTTTTTCGGGTTGGCGCTGTTCTCAATATTAATACCTAAAATGGTAAAACCCGATTTATTGTAGTGGTTGAAGAGTGCCTCTAGCTCGGGCATTTCTTGCCGACAAGGGCCACACCATGTCGCCCAAAAGTTCAACATGACCACTTGACCTTTTAATTCGTTTAAACGTACATTGGGGCCGAAAGCTTGTGCTAATGTAAAATCGGGCATTTTGCCGATTAGCTCTTTAGCTTGTATTGTCGTACTAATACTTAAGCTAATTAAAAGACTGCCAATAACCGCTATCAGTGTTTTCATTTTTATCCTGCTAAAATAGATGGAGAAGCCTAGGCTTGCTATAAGATTATTCGTTGATTTTATTTCACAATATCATCATCAAAAATATAATTATTTACTGTTACATATACAGCTATCCAAGTCATCAGATTAAAATTTAAGCCGCACCTGAATTATCAGCGAAAAATAATATACTATAAATGACGAGTTGCCGCCGACAATTAAAGTATAAAAAATACTAAAAAAAAACGGACTTGTCTCCAAAAAAGCTCACTTCGACATAAATTATAAGCAAGGATATATTTTTATACGCCTTGGTTTAGAGAATCAGCTAATCGAAATAAAATGACCAAGGCTTTGGTTTTTCTATGTGGTAGCCTTGTAAATAATCAACTTCGATGTCGGTGAGGAGCTCGACTATGCGCTCATTCTCAACAAATTCGGCGACAGTTTTTATATTCATTGCTTTAGCAACATTGGTAATGGATTCTACAAATGTATAATCCACGATCGAGTTGCCCATGTTTTTAACGAAGCTTCCATCTATTTTTATTTTATCGATCGGTAGTTTTTTGAGGTAGCCAAAAGAAGACATGCCGGCACCAAAATCATCTAAGGATATTGTGCAGCCATACTTCTGTAGTTTATTAAGTAATACTTGTGCAATTTCTATATTGGTCATCATGTGTGTTTCTGTCACTTCAAAGCATATCTTTGAAGTATCTGTCTGGTTTCGTTGAAAACATTGTTCGATAAAATGACCAAGCTTGGGATTGGATAAAGTATTGCCAGATAAATTTATAGCGATCGATTCTATTATATGGGCACGCTTGTCTAAGAGTTTAATTTTTTTACAAACATCTTCTATCATCCAGCAATCAACCTCAAAAATCACATCGTAATTTTCTGCGGCCGACAAGAATTTAGTTGGCAGAATGAGGTTGTTGTTTTCATCTCTCATGCGTACTAAAGCTTCAAGTGATAATCTTTTGTTGTCGGGGTCCAGAGGCCTTAATAATTGAAAGTAAGGCGTAAACTGATTGTGTTTAACGGCTTCTTTAACTTTGTGAACCCAGCCCATCTCAACCAAGCGTTGTTTGATAAATGGATTGTCTTGCTCGGCCAAATAATATTGATTACGGCCATTTTTTTTTGCTTGATAGCAGGCGTTATCTGCAGTGATTATTGCGTTATCGACACCTACCTGTACCTTGTTTAATTGTGCAATACCAATGCTACAATTAACTTCATAAAACTTGCTTTCCCATTTAAATAAAATATTACTAACAATATCGTTAATGCTTTTTGCTAGCTCTATGATGTTGTTTTGGTTGATACCATTTAGTAATACAGCAAATTCATCGCCACCATAGCGATATACAGAAGACTCTTCATGTGGACATTGTTCTTTGATACAGTATAAAAGGCGCTCGCCAACAATACTTAATAAGCGGTCACCAGCTAGGTGTCCACAAGTATCATTAATCACTTTAAATTGATCAAGATCGACAAACATTAAGGTATGCATTTGCCAGGTTTTATTGTCTTTTATTTCTAATAAGTTTTCTTCAAGACAACGTCTGTTTTTAAGATTGGTTAAGAAGTCTAAGTGAGTAATGTTCTTTAAAATGCTATTTGATTTTTGTAATTTTATTGTTTTCTCTTCAATTTCATTTTCTAATTGTTGCTCAT
>Ga0307488_10004962_pt1 | contig 11039 bp, 18 predicted proteins | sample SB02metaG_FD_202248 | JGI IMG/M metagenome (GOLD analysis project Ga0307488, IMG submission 202248) | Sea-ice brine microbial communities from Beaufort Sea near Barrow, Alaska, United States - SB 0.2 | ecosystem: Environmental > Aquatic > Marine > Coastal | place: USA: Alaska | collected...
GCGGTGGCGGCTGCCTCAGCGGCGCCGGCCGCGGCGCCGGCGGTGGCGGCGGCAGTGGCGGCCGCGGCAGCGACGCTATCCCCCTCGCCCGCGCCTGCAGAGTCGCCGCTGCCGTCGCCACCGCTTTCGCCTCCGCTGAGGGGCTGGCAGATGTTGTTTACCACGTCGTCGATACGCATCGTGAATCCTCTTCGCTTGAGTCAAATGGAATCCTATGACGTGACAATATATGACAAAGTGCGTGAAACCACTTCGACACTTAGCAACAAGTAGTACTAAGTCGTCCAAATGGAGCGTTCTGATTGGTCGACCGGGACGACTTAGCACTAAGTCTCACTAAGTTTCTAGGTGGTTTCACGCACTTTGTGATAGATCTAGCAGGCCCTACCGCCGCCGAACGCCGCCTTGAGCGCTACCTTTGCCGAGGGACTGACCAAACCTTTCCCGCCAGGTCCTCCAACGCATTTGGAACCTTCATGTATTCAGTCGAATGGCAGCGTGTGGCATAGGACGAGCATACATTCCCAGCAGTTTCATCGACACGCATGCTGAACCCTAGGGTATTGAATTACACGGCACCCTATGACGTTGCTCGGTGCACGTGGCACACCTTGTAGGTCCGAACAAGGGCCGGTAAGGTGACCCCAGAATTTACCAGTTAACAGTGGTATATTTGAATTTAAGTGGGGGGCTGGGAGGTATTAGGGGGGTCGTCTCGTGCAAGTAAAACCCTAAGACCTCAACCCTAAACCCTTCAAGTACTTTTACTGTCTGTTATCTGGTAAATTCTGGGGTCACTTTACCGGCCCGTGCTGGGACCTACCTTGGCGCGCAGGCCCTGGCGCTGCTCGTCCAGCACTGCCTGGCCCAGCTTCAGGCGGTCCAGCAGCCCATGCGCGGTGGACATGGCCACGGCGCGGCAGCTGATCAGCTTCTGCAGGTCGCTCTCCGTGCTCGCCGGCGCTACCGCCGTGTACAGCCCGACTGCGTCACACAGAAAGGTTCAACAAGAAGGGGACATGAAAGTTGTAATGGGTCGATTTGGTGGAGGACAGACGAGAAAGGAAGTTTTGGTCAGATGACCACATCGAGCGACAAGGGGCATGATGAAACATCCATATCGACGTGAATACTACAAGCCTTCTCTTTGGATTGGAACCCCCCCCTCCGATAGGTCGAAAAGCTTCAATTCGATTCGATACCAAATCTCGCACTGAGTTTCATACATGTAACAGCAGGGCGCCGCCCTGCCTGCAGGCACGCGAAAGACAGGCGCTCGGCCAGCTGCAGGTCGGAGTGGGCGACGGCCTCCAGCCAGGGGCTTACCCTCGTCGGCTTCTCAGCTCAACCTGAGCCGTTTCTGACACAAAATACATCCGAAACACCCCCAAACACCCCCTCATACCCCTTACACACACCCTACACATCCCCTGAACAACCCCTAAATACACCCCCTATCCCATACAAAGCGCTCAAGTTGAGCTGAGAAGTGAACAAGTGTAAGCCCTGCCTCCAGCGCGGCGGGGCTGACCCACCCCGCGCTGTCCATCGACGTGGGCGGCGTCAGCCGGTCCAGCGTGATGCTCGGCCCCTTGGTCCAGGGGCTTATACTCGTCCATTTTTCAGCTCAACTTGAGCAGTTTCTAACACGAAATATATCCTAAACGCCCCCTACTGTCCCCTAACGCCTCCTGAGTACCCCCTAAGCAACCCCTAAATGCACCCCCTATCCCACTGAAAGCGCTTAGCTTGAGCCGGATAGTGGACGAGTGTAAGCCCCTGCCTTGGTCCACTCCATGGCGCGGCGCAGGTTGCCCACCTCCGCGTGGCCCCACTCCACATCCGCCGCGGCTGCTGATGTGTCCCAGCTGTGGCGGCGCAAGTTGAATTTGAAAGCGATAATTGAAAGCGGATAATCAAAATTCAGTTTCAAGCGGTTCGCTCCAGGCGCTTTCAACGTGAGTTTGACAAGGTCAACGCCCTACCCAGCTCACCCCCTCCTGGTCCGCCAGCAGCTTGTCCGCCAGCATGATGATTTCGTTGACCGCCGTGTGGATGTACTCCGCCAGCGCCCCCACCCAGGGGCTGACACTCGTATACTTTTCGGCTCAACGTAAGCACATTTTGTTGGATAATTGGGTTCATGATTTCCCCCCAGTATATAAGACAGGGGGATACGGGGGCTCGGGCTGTGTGACCAAAACGGCTTAGGTTGAGCTGAGACGTGAACGAGTGTAAGCCCCTGCCTCCACCTCCGCCATCTCGTCGTCCGACGGCGTGTACGACATGGTGCCCTCCGCACCCATGACCGGCACCGCCGTAAAGCAGGGGCTCACACTCGTCCACTTTTCAGCTCAACTTCAGCGCTTCCTGTGGCATATGGGGTGCTTCTGGGTAATGTTCAGGGGTTGTTTTGGGGGTCTTGGGGAGTATCAGGGGGTGTGTAGGATGCATTTTGTGTCAGAAGCGGCTCAAGTTGAGCTGAGGAGTGGACGAGTGTAAGCCCCTGCCGTGAAGGCGCCGGTGATGTAAGGGTCCGAGCTCTTGATGTCCTGCAGCACCACGCGGCTCTCACCGATCACCTGCACCTCGGTGGAGCGGCGCAAGTTGAATTTGAAAGCGAAATCTGAGAGCGTTTCATCATACTGTAGCTTCAAGCACTGAAACCAGAGGCGAATTCAACGCGGGGTTTGATAGGGTGAACCTGCACCGCCTTACCTTGGCGCCCACCTCCTCGCGCGCCACCACCTCCAGCGCTGCCCAGGGCCGACCGGATGTTGCTGCTCGCCGCGTCTCAGGATGCCATTCGGCGCAAAGAGACGATGGTTGAAAACCAACATACGGCAGATGATGTGGCGGGTGATGTGTGGCAGGCCCTACCCGCACGAGAGTAGCCACGGAATTGACCCTGAGCCCCTCGTCCCCGTCGCTGGACGGCAGGAACGTTATGTGCGCCATCAGCCCGCCCGTCTCCTGCATCACCTTGGCCCACGGACAAACCAAACATTGCCCGCCGCGTTATCCAACGCAGTCTCCTCCCTCGTTTCTTCAGACAAATGGCATCATATGCCTGTATCGTGGCGAGCGATATTTGGGAAGGGCGACACCATGATACTGCCTATGACGTGGCGAGCAAGAGTAACATGCCACGTGTACCCGGTCCTGCCTTGTCTAGGAGCGCGAGGAAGCGCGCCTCGAACAGATGGAGGATCTGCGAGCATCCGGGGAGCAGCACCTCCTGCGCCGGGAACAGCATCGCCGGCAGCTCTATGCTGGTCTCCTCCGCCACAGCTGGCATCCGCATCTCGCCGGTGTAGTCGCGCGCCTCGGGCGCAACCCCATCCTCGTTAGTAACCCCGCTCTCGAAGCCGCCGCCGGTGTCGTTGAGCGTGAACCCCTCGCCGCCGCTGCCGCCGCCGTCGCCGTCGCCGCCGCCGTCGCCGTCGCCACCGCCGTCGCCGCTGTTCCCGGCGCAGGCGAAGATGAGCCCTGGCCTCAGAGCGCTGCCGCCGCTAGGGTTCAAGCGCGCACGGCGCCAACGGTTCGCTGCCGACGATGATGACGACGACGATGACGACGACGATAGCGACGCTGACACCGGCCTCGGCAATTTGCCATCTGTGGTCCTGGGCACCCTGGCGGCGGCGACTGTACGTGCCGCGGGGGGTTTGGCGGCGACGGCGGCGCCGCAGCAGAGGGATGGAGATGCCATGGTCATCGTCGCGGCTTCCGTTGGATGCCTCGTCTGACGTCTACACGCTGTGCGCGCGACACTTGTAGCTCGAGGTGAGCACACATCTTCGTAGAAGGCGCTGACGTGTCACTCGTTGCAAACAACGCGTTTGTTCTCGGAGCGAGTGCCGAGTGGAGTAGAATCGTAGCTTTTACGAAGATGTCTTCCGGTTGTTCACCGAGCGCAGCCTCCCCGGCGGCACCTCATACACACCAGCCCAACACGCTTCATACCGTCTCCATCACTGCGGGCGCCTCGCACATCTCAGCGGCGTGTTAACAGCCCACCGGTCGGCTCCCATTCAAGTGTTATTTTTTCGGCGGTGTCCTCGCGCTGAGTCACTCTCGTCCGATGGCTGCACTCGCCGCCGCGGCCGTGCGCCTCTCGGTGGTTCCGGCCAGCCGCAGCGGGTCCGTCACGTCACGGCCGCGGCGACGACTCCCGCTCCTGCCGCCCCGCGGAATATTCACCGGCGACAAATTCAAGGACAAAAGCAGCGGCGGCGAGACAAGCAACAACAATAACAGCAGCAGCAGCGAAGATGAAGACAAGCTGCGGGCAGTGGCTTTGGCGCCGGTGGAGCCGTTGCCCGAGCACTTCGACCTGGACACCTCCATCCTCCTCGCCGGCGGGGCCAAAGCCCCGGCCCCACATCGCTCAACGGCGTTCCCTCCTCAACTCAGCTGCACCCGTTTGGCACCTCCCTGAAACCACTAGCAGTTCTCCCAGCTTCATATCTGGCCATGCTTGGAAGATGCTTACTTTATACGCATCCCACGGGAACGAGTGGCCACGCCAGGAGGAGAGGAGGCGATTTGTATGTACGGGTACACCGTTACACTACGAGGCAAATAGTTGGGGAGCGAGTGTGCGACCCTTCTCGGCGGATTCGCGTTCGAGTCGTACCTTTCACCCGAGGGCGGCCTGCTTGACTCCGATGTCAAGGCAGGGCTTACACTCGTTCCCATTTCCGCTCAACTTGAGCTTACTTTGCCCCTTTCCGCTCAACTTAAGCTTAGTTTGTCCCCCATATGACCCAAATTAACCTGTGGATGTGTCCCGAAGGTGCTCAAGTTGAGCTCTGACGTGAGCGATGTGTCCCGAAGGTGCTCAAGTTGAGCTCTGAAGTGAGCGAGTGTAAGCTCCTGCGTGAAGGGAGGCAGCACCGCCTACCTCAGCCCGTTCGTGCGCGAGGTCTTCGCCGTACGGCCTGCCACATATTGCCCATGCCCGCCGCTTCATCGACGCGCGTTTTAAGCCCTTGTTCATTGAATATCGCGGCGACAGGGTGAGGAGCAAACTGAGGCGTTCACTCCTAGTCTAGATACAGGCTGTACTATTCCTACTGCCGATGTTACATAGTGTCCTATGACTTGGCGAGCTCTGCCCGCCAGGCCCTGCCTCGCGGGGGTCCTGGAGGTGACAGTCTTGAAGGTGGGGGGGGGGTGTTACAAACAGCGCTCGCCATCGCCACGGCATCCAACGCATTTTGAACCTCTGCTTTTGTGAGTTCAATTGCATCCTGTGACGCGGCGGGCAATATCAGGCCGGCGCTACTGGAAGGGCGAGAACCTGCCCAAGGTAGGGCGGTGCAGGTTGACCCTATTAAACCCACGTTGAAAGCGCCTGGATATACGCGCTTGAAACTAATATATGATGAACCGCTTTCTAGTTTTGCTTTGAAACTCAACTGGCGCCGCTACATCAAGGCGGACCTGATCGGGTTGTCGGACCCATACTGCATCCTGAGCACGGGCGGCGGCTCCTCGTACCGCACCGGGACCAGGCGCCTCACGCTCAATCCCAAGTGGGACGCCGAGGTAGGGCGGCAGGTTGATCCTATCGAACCCACGTTGAATGCGCCTGGAACTAACCGCTTGAAACTGAAATATGAGAAAAGGCTTCAAATCTTTGCTTTCAATGTCATCTTGAGCCGCTACACCGAGGACGCCACCGCCCGGCACGGCCTGCCATGTATTGTTCGCCACGTCATCGTCATTCAGCGCGCTTTGAATACTCGTTGATGGCATCCTATGACGTGGCGACAGCATCTGCCGGGCCCTTCCGCCTGGCTGTACGTGCGGCGGCCGGCCGAGAAGCAGATGCTGACCATCCGAGTGTTGGATGAGGACATGTTCGAAAGCGACGACCTGCTCGGCAGGGGCTTACACTCACTCACTTCTCAGCTCAACTTGAGCCGTTTCTGACACAAAAGCACACCCTAAACACCCCTACTGTCCCCTACCAGCCCTAAAACACCCCCGAAACAACCATTAACCGCACCCCCTGTCACACAGAAGGCGCTTAAGTTGAACTGAAGAGTGGACGAGAGTAAGCCCCTGCTGCTGGGCATCATCCGGGTACCGTTGGCGGACTTAGTGGCGAAGGCCGAGGAGCCGCTGGGGCAGGTGGCGAGTCTGATGCAGAGCACGTGGGCGGAGGAGATGACCCTGGGGCTGCCCGCGGGCGACGGCGCTCCCGGCGGCGGCAGGGTTGTCCCTACGTACTCACGCGCTAGTCAGAGTTGGACTTCCCACCTCCCCTGAATAGGCCCATTTCGGTGTATTGCCTTGGTGAAATGCCCATACAGGGTTTTGCGCAAAGCATCTGCGCTCCGCGCGGGAAAGCGGGTGTCAGGTTGAATGCCCATACAGAGTTGCGGGCAAAGCGTTAGCGCTCGGCGCGGGAAGCGATATACCGAAATCGGCCTATGATGCGCCCAGTCTAAGTCCCATCAATCGCGGTTTGGTGAGTCCCCAGGCGGCGGTGCGCTGACGATCAGCCTGCGGTACCTGCCCTTCAACCCCCCCGCGGTGCAGGTTGTCACCCAGGTTAGGCGGTGCAGGTTGATAGTATCAAAACCCGAGTTGAAAGCGCGCCTGGTTTCAGCGCTTGAAACTAAAATGTGCTGAACCGATTTCAAACGTTGCTTTCAATTTCAACTTGCGCCGCTACACCCAGGGGCTGCGCTCCGCCGGCGCGGCGGTGGAGCAGCGCGGCGCGGCGGGCAGGGGCTTACACTCGTCCACTTCTAAGCTCAACCTGAGCCATTTCTGACACAAATACACCCTGAACACCCTGTTACACCCCCTTATTCCTCTTGTCACCTGCTAAATACCCCCTAAGCAACGCCTAAGGGCACCCCCTGTCCCACAAAAAGCGCTTAGGTTGAGCCGAAAAGTGGACGAGTGTAAGCCCCTGCCGGCGGGCAAGATGGCGGCGGCGGCCGCGGGCGCCGTGGTAGGCCGCTGCAGCTTGACCCTGTCAACCTTAGGGTTAGGTTTCAGGGTCTAGGGTTTAGGGGTTAGGGGTTAGGGTTTAGGTGCCAGGGCGGCGGCGGGTGCCGTGGTAGGCCGCTGCAGCTTGACCTGTATTTTTCTTTTACGTTCATTGAGCCCCAAGGCGCTTCACATGGCAGGTTGACCTTATGAAGGTTGATCGTAGGGAACCTATGTTGAATGCGCCCGGAACTTGGAACTAAGCGCTTGAAACCAAAATGTGACATACCAGTACTGCTTTGACCTTTTGCTTTCGAATTCAACTTGCGCCGCTACACCGCGGCGGGTGGGCTCGACTTCATCCACAAGGAGGCGGCGCGGCGCGAGTTCGAGGAGTCGCTCTGGGCGTTCAAGCCCGACGGCGACTGGGTGCTGCTGGCCTCCACCAAGAGGTTGCAGGTGCGCGGGCGCGAGGTGGCGCCACACGCGTTCGAGAAGGCGTGCTTCGTGCAGAACACGCGGACGGACACGCAGGCCGCCGTGTGGCGCTGCGCGACCGACCGCACCGTGGTGGTCGCCTTCCGCGGCACCGAGATGGACAAGCCTCAGGACATGATAACGGACGCCAACCTGACGCCCACCGCTTTCGACGCCGAGCGGTCCAGCAGCAGCGGGTCCGAGGATGCCCGCGTGCACGGCGGCTTCCTGGCCGCATACGACAGTGTGCGGTCGCGCGTGTTCGCCGCCGTTGACGACATCATCGCGCATACTCCCGTGGTGGTAGATGACGGCAAGGGCAGCGCTGGGGTGGGGTCGGGAGGCGCGGGGCCCGGGGCTGCGGGGTCCGGCGAGTGGCACGTGTTCATCACGGGGCACAGCCTGGGCGGCGCGCTCGCCACGCTGTTCGCGGCTGAGCTGGGGGCGTCGGTCGAGGCCGGTCGGCGCGACTGCACGGTGACGATGTATAACTACGGGCAGGGGCTTACACTCGTCCACGTTTCGGCTCATCACAAGCACTTCCTGTGGAATAGGGGGTGCGTTTAGCGGCTGTCTTGGGGCTGTTTAGGGGGGTTCAGGGAGTATGAGGGGGTGTTGAGAATACTTTTTGTGTCAGAAACGGCTCAGGTTGAGCTGAGAAGTGGACGAGTGTAGGTCCCTGACTACGGGTCGCCGCGGGTCGGCAACCGCGCCTTCGTCGCCAACTTCAATCAGCTGGTGCCGGACAGCATCCGGGCAGGGGCTTACACTCGTACACTTCTGAGCTCAACTTGAGCCATGGCTGACACACAAAAACACCCTACACACCCTGCACACCCCCTAACACCCCCTTGACACGGGCTACACGACGCCTACGCGCACCCCCTATCCCATAGAAAGCGCTCAAGTTGATCTGATAAGTGAGCGAGTGTTAGCCCCTGCATTCGGGTGATCAACGGCACAGACATGGTGCCCACCATGCCGGCGCTGCTCGGGTACCGCCACGTGGACCACGGGCGGGGCCTTACCAGCGGTCCCTTTTCAGGTTTAGGGTTAGTGCTTAGGGTTTAGACCGGTGCTGCTCGGGTATCGCCACGTGGACCACGGGCGGGGCCTTACACACGGTCCCTTTTCCCAGCCCAACTTAAAACCATTTTGCCCGCGGAATCTCACCTGCAGTTATCCCTCGAAGGTGCTTAGACCCAGTCTCCGCTTTTTTAAACGAGGGGCCGAGGGCCCTCATATGATTGGGCGAGAGGATACCAGTACGCTCTTGGCCAGTGATATCAGGGCCTTCAGCCCCTTCTTTCAAAAGCGGAGACTGGATTTATTTGCCAGCTGGAATCGGTACGATTGCAAAAGGCCCTGACCACGGGGTGCGGATCCCAGGCGACGGGAGCCGGATCTTATGCGGCGCCAGCGACGTGCGGCGCGTGACCTCGGGCGCCCTGGCGGCTCTGGAAGGCGCGGTGGTGCAGGGTGCTGAGGGCGAGACGGCGCTGGCCACCACGGGCGGCGCCGGCGCGGGGGTGGTCCGCGGCGGTAGGGCCCGCCACATCATGCCTGTCACGTCATCCTCTACGTCTGTCGACCTTCGATTTAATGGCAATACGAATAGTACAGCCTGTATCTAGACTGGGAGCTAAAGCTCCAGTCTTTTCATCACACGTGGCAGACTGGAGCAGAGCTTCGCCTCGATACATGAATTTCATGGAATCACATGAGATGGCGAGCATCATATGCCGGGCCCTACCCGGCGGCAGCACGGGCGCCGCCAAGATCATGGAGCTGGCTGATGCCATGGGGGTGGGTACTGCCTGGGGGGTAGGGCTTGCTGGATTGCGCCGCTCATCTGAAGTTTCTTTGCAGATTTCCAGTGTACGTCAAATGGCGGTCGCCAATTCTTGAGCAACAGACGGCCGAATCGCAATATGGTACCATTGTATGGCAAATCTGACCATCTATTTACTCAAGGTCGCAAATTTGCGCACCGTTGACCTTGGTATTTGAGGTACCCTGGAAAACTGCAAAGTTGTGGCCCTCGCTATTTTGTCACGTTGGTCACAGTTCATGACCTCGATTTTTTCACGTTGAATGACATCGTATGACATGGCGAGCACATTCCGTGTGATCCTAGCCTGGGATAGACGAGGAGACGGCGGCGGACTGCGTGGCCGCGCTGGAATCGCTGGTGAGCACCTTGAACCCACAGACTTGAACCCGTCATCCTGAAAACCTGATCCCGTCGTCCGATCAACCTGAAGCTGACATACTATCAACCTGAACCAAAACAGGTGAGCAGCGCGGCACTGGAGGCTCACTTTGAGGACAAATATTACATCGCTCTTAAAGAGGCGGCGGAGATAGTCAAGAAATAGAGAGAGAACAAAGACGCGTCCGCGCGAATAATGTGGCACCAGGCTTTCGTTGTGGGCCCCGTGTCGGAAACGATATGAGACAGAGCAAGCGTGTGATGAGCAACCTACGATAATGCTCACCATTTGAGCTTGTTTGATTGAGGCTCGATGAACGATGAGAAATAAATGTGTGTGTAGGACCTTCCATAGCCTCGAGACATGCCTGGATCACAACGCCATTCCAGTCTTGGCGGATGGGGTTGATTTGATGCTCACCGCGTGAGTGCCTCTGGGCTTGATTACGCTAGATACCATTAGTTACAAAAGGAATCCTATTAGCATCCTATGAGAAAAGGACAACAGATAGTCTTCCGTTGTTTACCCGTACAATCAAATCTGCAGGTGCCCTCTAAAAGCACAAAAAACCGACTTTCTAAAACATCTTGATCAGGTGGGTGAAGCAAGCTGCCCATCACTCGTCCTCCTCGCCCCCCGCGTGAGCGTCACCTGCTCCTCCTCCTCCTCCTCATCCGCCTCCTCCTCCTCCTCCTCCTCCCCCTCCTCCCCCTGCACCACCCCATGCCCCTACTGACCGTGCCCCTCCCTCTGACCGACCAACCCAATAAATTATAAATTGAACAATAAGCAACCGGCGAAAAACATTATGCCGTGTAAATCACGTTTTCACGAACCTTCCCGCCCTCGACGAATGACACCACGCCAGGACGAACGAATGACACGCCCTGTACGAATGGAATGCCATCGCGCCACGTCACCCCACGTCACTCCACGTCACTCCACTCCACGTCAATCTACTTCATCTTATCACGGAAGTTAGCAAGGAACGTGCTGGGCTTCATCTCGCCGAGCGGCAGGGCGGGGCTGCCCGCCGCCACCGGGGACCCGCCGCCGGTCGCCGGCGCGGGCAGTGTCTTCCTTAACGGGCTCAAGTGGCCGTCGGGCAGGTCAGGGTCCGGCGCCAGTAGCCAGGGGCTCACACTCGCATGTTTAGGGTTTAGGATTTAGGGTTTTAGGGTTGAATCCTGGGGCTTACTCGTGCACTTCTCAGCTCAACCTGAGCCGTTTCTGACACAAAAACACACCCTGAACCCCCCCTCATACTCCCTATCACCCCCTAAACAACCCCTATTCAACCCTAAACGCACACCCTATCTCACAGGAAGCGCTTACGTTGTGCCGAAAAGTGGACGAGTGTAAGCCCCTGCCAGAAGCTGCGTGCAGAAGCAGCATAGC
>Ga0307488_10004969_pt1 | contig 11033 bp, 9 predicted proteins | sample SB02metaG_FD_202248 | JGI IMG/M metagenome (GOLD analysis project Ga0307488, IMG submission 202248) | Sea-ice brine microbial communities from Beaufort Sea near Barrow, Alaska, United States - SB 0.2 | ecosystem: Environmental > Aquatic > Marine > Coastal | place: USA: Alaska | collected 2017-05-06
ACGACCGCCCCCTGAATGAACTGCGCATTGACGAAATGGCTACATTAGTAGGCATTATCAAAGGCCCTTCATATTACAACCCACGTAAACATCCTCAGCGAGCATTAGAGAGGCGCAATATAGTGTTGCGCTCTTTGTTTGAAAGTAACCAATTGTCACCCAATGAATATCAAGATTTAGTAAAATTGCCGATTCAATTGGCCACTGGCGCGAGTCTGAAAAAAGATAAACACCCAGCTTTTATGGACCAAGTGCGTCGTGAGCTACGTTTAGTACTGGATAACCCAGATATTCGTCAGTCGGGTTTAAAAGTGTTTACTACTTTGGACTCTAATGCACAAATGAAGGCAGAACGTGCTGTCTCTGAGGGCTTGGTAGTTCAGGAAAAACGTATAGGTAAGAGCGGCTTTGAGGCAGCCATGATAGTGACCGACATTGATTCAGGGGAAATTCGGTCGATCGTGGGTGGGCGCAATGTTGATTATGCAGGTTTTAATCGGGCGCTGGATGCTAAACGTTCTATTGGTTCATTGATAAAACCCGCTATTTATCTTACTGCGCTAGAGCAAGCTTCAGATTATAACTTAGCCACACCTTTAGCCGATGAGCCCATTAAACTGAAAAGTACCTATGGCAAAATGTGGGAGCCCCAGAATTCAGATAAAAAATTCCGAGGTCAAGTACCGCTGTTGACCGCTTTGAGTCGGTCGCTAAACGTGCCAACAGTCACCTTAGGCATGAACTTAGGACTAGGCAATATTGCCGATACTATATGGCGCTTAGGGGTAGAAGAAGAGCTAGATTTGTACCCTGCGCTTACTTTGGGAGCGGTAAATTTTTCGCCGCTTCAAGTGAACCAAATGTATCAAACCATTGCCAATAATGGTCGATATATTCCGTTGCATTCGATTACTGCCATTATGTCTGCAGATAATAACTTATTGTGGAAATTTGACGTTGCCGCAGAGCAACGAGTAGATGAGCAGGCGACTTACTTACTGAATTATGCACTACACAAGGTGACGCTGGATGGCACTGCAAAAGGTCTTCGAGCAAAATTTCCAGATGTCAATATGGCGGGTAAAACCGGTACTACAGATGATTATCGCGATAGTTGGTTTAGTGGTTTTGACAAAAATATTCTTGTGACTAGCTGGATTGGCAAAGATAACAACCAACCCGTTAATCTAAGTGGTGCCAGTGGCGCGATGCAGTTATTTATTGGATATCAGCAACAACAAGAACCCAAGTCACTGGTGAGACGTTTTCCTGATGGTTTGGGTATTGCTCATTTTGATAATGCCACAGGTCACTTAAGCAAAGCAGGATGTGCTGACACCTTCAGTGTGCCCGCCATCACCTCAGTACTACCCCCGGTGCCTAATACATGTTTTGGCGAACCCGCTTTGCCAGATAAACCCAAAAGTTTGTGGGAAAAGATTTTTGGTTAAATTGGTTAAGGTTGTTTTTTAATCACCACTGATTGTGGCCTTTTTTGAGCTTCTTGTGCATATTGCCCGGGTAAATGAGACGTTTTGTTGATCCTATTTTGGACGAAACTATTAATGGGTGGAGGTTTTGAACAGTCAATCTTACCACCTAAATAACTTAGCAGTACAGCCGCGGTTTTTCGCGTGGCACCGCTGCAATTCGCGCTTACTTTTAGACTGTCCCTAAGTTTTTCATCTTCGGTCATAAAAGGATTTTTAACTTCATTATCTATTACCGGTGAATTTTTGTGTTGCTGATAATACCGAGATGCCTGTTCAGCCACTCTATTTCTTTGCTGCTGCTGAAAGCTGTTTAGGTGACGTCTCGCCATGCTTGTTGCAGGAGCGCTGACTTCTGATCTAGGGATGGATGTCACACTTTGTTCATTGGGCATAATTTCATTTACTGCTGCTTCTTCCTCCTCTTGTTCCTTTTCTTCGCGCTTGGGTGGCAATGCGTGTGCTTGCGGTGGAATGACTTGCACCTCTGGTTCTGACATGGGGGTAACTTGCTCATCTGGCGGGATTTCAGCAGCGGCAGACTTTTCTGCTAACTCAACAGGTGGGGGTATGTCTTCTTTCACTTCTTCAACAGGTATTTCTGGAATTTGGGGAGGAAAATCAAATACCAAGCTTGCTTGAATAAGCGCTTGCTTTTTTAGCGGCAAGTCTGATGTTGAAGGAAACATAACCGACCGAGAAACCACGTATATGACAATCAGGTGCAGCATGACTGATATAAATAGAAATTTGTTTTTTTTAAACACTACAGCTCGCGCATGTCCTTGATGAATGTTTAGGATTTAGTAGAGTACCTTTTATGGGATTAGTTCAAAATAGCAATGATATCTATATTTCAAACTGAGACTTTGTGCACATAAAAAATCTATTTAAAATCCGCGCACCAACTTGATCCCATTTTCACCTCTTGCACCAAAAAAGCGCAATAAAATGTAGCAAACAATAACCTTCACTAATTAACATACTGATTTAATTGATAAAAAAATATGGCATAGGTCTTGTTGTACCTTTATTAAAACTTGTAACACACAACAATAACCTGGGAGCTACACCATGAAATTAGTTACTGCGATCATAAAGCCTTTTAAGCTTGATGACGTGCGAGAAGCAATCTCCGAAATCGGCATCGATGGTTTGACTGTTACCGAAGTGAAAGGCTTTGGTCGTCAAAAAGGGCACACTGAATTATATCGCGGCGCGGAGTATCAAGTGGACTTTCTACCCAAAGTGAAACTTGAAGTCGCCGTCCAAGACGATCATGTCGAACGTTTAGTGGAAGCCATCGTTGGTGCAGCTAAAACCGGTAAAATTGGTGACGGTAAAGTATTCGTGTATGACTTAGAGCATGCTGTTCGTATTCGTACTGGCGAAACCGATGGCGAAGCCATTTAGATTTTAGGAGAGAAACCATGGAAATTACGTTTGAATTGGGCTACGCCCTAGATACCTTTTATTTTTTGATGTGTGGTGCATTAGTCATGTGGATGGCGGCTGGTTTTACTATGCTAGAAGCCGGTTTAGTTAGAGCAAAAAATACGACTGAAATATTAACTAAAAACGTCGCGCTTTATTCCATTGCTTGCATCATGTATATGGTGTGTGGCTATTGGATTATGTACGGAGGTGATGGAGGAATAAGTACTGCTACTCCATTCTTGGAAGGAATATTGGCTGACGGTGCAACAGGTGTGGCTGAAGATGCGGCTACTTATGCACCTGCTTCTGATTTCTTTTTCCAAGTGGTATTTGTGGCTACTGCTATGTCTATCGTCTCTGGTGCAGTTGCAGAGCGTATGAAACTTTGGGCTTTTTTGGCCTTTACCGTGGTACTGACTGGCTTTATTTATCCTATGTCAGGGTCTTGGACGTGGGGTGGCGATTCAGTATTTGGTCTATATACCTTAGGTGATATGGGTTTCTCTGATTTTGCGGGTTCGGGTATTGTGCACATGGCCGGGGCTTCTGCAGCTCTTGCTGGTGTATTGTTGCTAGGCTCACGAAAAGGTAAATACTCAGAAGATGGCAAGGTAAATGCTATCCCAGGTGCTAACTTACCTATGGCAACCTTAGGTACTTTTATCTTATGGATGGGGTGGTTTGGTTTTAATGGTGGTTCAGTGCTAGCACTTGCCAGCGTTGAAAGTGCTAACGCTGTTGCAGTGGTATTTTTAAATACTAATGCCGCCGCTGCTGGTGGTTTAGTTTCAGCTCTTATCTTAGCGCGTATTTTATTTAAGAAAGCTGACCTAACCATGGCCTTAAATGGTGCTTTGGCAGGTCTAGTGGCAATCACAGCTGAACCTTCTACACCTAGTCCTATCCAAGCCACTTTGTTCGGTGCTTTGGGTGGTATATTAGTGGTGTTTAGTATCCTTGCTTTTGATAAGTTGAAGATTGATGATCCAGTAGGTGCTATCTCTGTTCATGGCGTGGTGGGTTTGTTAGGTCTGTTGTTAGTCCCTTTCACAAACCCTGAAGCGGCTACTTTCAGTGGTCAATTACTGGGCGCTGCCACTATATTTGTTTGGGTGTTTGGAGTCAGCTTCATTGTTTGGGCAATCATCAAAGCAGTCATTGGTATACGTGTGACTGATGAGGAAGAATTCGAAGGTGTAGACATGAGTGAGTGTGGCTTAGAAGCTTACCCTGACTTCACTATACGTTCTTAATCATTGCTCATTAAGAGATGATCGAAGGGATAAGTTAGTGATAACCCATACGTTTAGCTAACTTATTGATCAGATTAGTATTAGCCTCTCATCAGCGGGGCTTTTTTATTCTAGAACGAGGTGTATTGACTCTGCTTTCCCACAATTACATCTACCCTATTTGGGGTCACCATTCTTCACTTAATATGCATCTTTCCCTGCGATCCTAAACAATGAATCATGCATGTAACCTATGAACAGGGCCATGGTCGTAACTGTTTTATCTTCAGCGCACGCTGCATTATGAGTTTTTTTATCCAATGTTATTGAATAATCAAGGTAGAACAGTCTAAGTCAGTGCATTGCACTACAAAATCGGAGTATCCTAATAACATTGTTATCTTTAAAGCCGTGGCCAATGAAAATATCTATAGTAATGAGTCTGTTAACCCTAGTTTTAGCTAGCGCTGATAGTGTTGCTTTTGACCGAATAACGGGTGAACCTTTTGCCTCTCGTTCTGAAGTGATAGCTCAAAACGCCATGGTGGCAACAAGTCAGCCATTAGCTACTCAGGTGGGGTTGGATATTCTAAGGCAGGGCGGTAATGCCATCGATGCGGCGATTGCAGCCAATGCTATGTTAGGACTCGTTGAGCCAACGGGTAGTGGCATAGGTGGTGATTTGTTTGCCATTGTTTGGGATGCTAAAACGCAGAAACTATATGGACTCAATGCATCGGGTCGCTCACCAAAATCCCTTACTTTAGAGCATTTCAAGTTACAAGGGCTAGAGAGTATTCCTTCCCATGGGCCTTTGCCCGTATCTGTCCCCGGTGTAGTAGATGGTTGGTTCGAACTGCATACTAAGTTTGGTAGCTTGCCCATGACCAGCATTCTTTCACCAAGTATCGAATATGCCAAAAAGGGTTTCCCTGTTAGTGAGTTAGTCGCTTATTACATGCAGCGCAGTGTCGCTAAGTTGAGCGAATTTGCAGGCTTTAAAGAAACCTATATGCCTAATGGCAAAGCACCAGTTAAAGGTCAGATATTCAAAAATAAAGGCTTAGCTGTTACCTATGAAAAAATTGCTACTGGCGGGCGAGATGTCTTTTATAAAGGCGATATTGCACGCTCAATAGCCGCCTATATGGAAGAACAAGGTGGATTTTTAAGTTATGAAGATTTAGCCAGCCATACATCTGAGTGGGTCGAGCCAGTGTCAACTAATTATAAGGGCTATGATGTGTGGGAATTACCACCAAACGGTCAAGGTATCGCCGCTCTGCAAATTTTGAATGTGTTGGAACAGTTTGATGTTGAGGGCATGGGGTTTGGTTCTGAGCAATATATTCATACTTTTGTCGAAGCGAAAAAATTGGCTTTTGAAGACCGTGCAAAGTATTACGCGGATCCTGCTTTTAATGATATTCCTGTTGATTGGTTAATCTCTAAAGAATATGCCCAACAACGCCGCAAGTTAATAGATAATAACAACGTTGCCAAGCGTGTTGATGCTGGGCTGAATGAAGGGGACACCATTTACCTCACTACGGCAGATAAAGACGGTAATATGGTATCCCTTATTCAAAGTAACTACCGTGGCATGGGCTCGGGTATGACACCCACTGGTTTAGGGTTTATTCTGCAAGACAGAGGCGAGTTGTTCAGTTTACAAGAAGGGCATTTTAATGTTTATGCACCGAATAAACGCCCTTTTCATACTATTATCCCGGCTTTTATCACACGTAATGGCCAGCCTTGGCTTAGTTTTGGTGTGATGGGGGGGGGAACCCAACCCCAGATGCATGCACAAATTGTGGTGAATCTGATAGATTTTGGAATGAATTTACAAGAAGCAGGCGATGCACCTCGGATGTTACATTCTGGCTCTAGCCAACCGACAGGTGAGTCCATGACAGACGGTGGTTATGTCAGCTTAGAGTCAGGTTTCGATCTTAAGGTAAGAAGAGAGCTGACTAAAAAGGGCCATATACTCCGTGATGTTGTGGGTTCGTATGGTGGCTATCAAGCTATTATGCGTGATCCAAAAACAGGGGTATATTACGGTGCATCTGAAAGTCGTAAAGATGGGCAAGCGGCGGGTTATTAGCCTTTAATAAAAGTGAACACGAAAAAAACTCATTACGGATTTGGTAACAAGCTAAGGAAAATACTAAATTTCGATACACTATGTTGGTTTTAATCACTATTACATGGGAATGTTAACATGAGAATACTGTTATTCTTGGGTACAAATATCGCCATTCTGGCGTTATTGGGGCTAACCTTTAGTTTATTTGGGATCCAAGGGTTATTGGCTGATAACGGCGTGGATCTCAACCTTAACGCCTTGCTTGTTTATGCTGCCGTGATTGGGTTTAGTGGTGCTTTCATCTCGTTGTTTTTATCTAAGTTTTTGGCTAAGCGCAGTATGCAAGTGCATATCATTGTCGATGCTGAAAATCAGACCGAACGCTGGTTAGTCGACACCGTACAAAAAATGGCAAAAGCGGCAGGTATTGGGAAGCCAGAAGTGGGTGTTTTTTCTCATTCCTCGCCCAATGCTTTTGCCACAGGTTGGAATAAAAATCATGCACTAGTGGCTGTCAGTACCGGGCTTTTGGATGCGATGCCCAAAAACGAAGTTGAAGCGGTGCTTGCCCACGAAGTCAGTCATGTGGCAAATGGTGACATGGTCACCATGACACTTATCCAAGGTGTGGTGAATACGTTTGTGGTGTTTTTATCACGTATCATTGGCCATGTTGTTGACCGTGTTGTGTTTAAAGTGGAGCGTGGCCATGGACCTGCATTTTGGATTGTTTCTTTTATCGCTGAGATTATGCTTGGGTTATTTGCCACTATGATTGTTATGTGGTTTTCAAGATACCGAGAATTTAAGGCGGACGCCGGTGGTGCTAAATTAGCAGGCAATAATAATATGATAGCCGCACTTCAACGTTTGCAGAGTTTTAAAGATGCGCCTAAGTTACCAGATGAAATGGCAGCATTTGCCATTAATGCAGGTAAGGTTCAGGCCATTTTTTCGAGCCATCCACCATTAGAGCAACGCATCAAAGCATTGCAGAATTTAAGGCTTTAGCACTATGACCCAAGCCCAAAAAGGGATCTGCGCCGAACCTAATTTACATGCCTTATTTTTGACTTTTACCGTGGTTGACGATGACTCTCAAGCGATGCGCGTTAAATTAGCTCGAATTTTAGATTTATTGTCTTATTTCGATGATGAGTATTACGAAGCTATGGTGTCTGGTGTGCTCGCTATAGGCACCCATTATTGGTATGAGCTATATCCAGATATTATCCCTAGAGAGTTAGCTCCCTTTCCGGATATTCACTGCGAAGACCGAAATGCCCCGAATTCTCCCGGTGACTTATTTATTCTGATTAAGGCTGACCGTATTGATATTTGTCATGCGATTGGGGTTGAGATTGTTCAATTGTTAAAGCCTCATGTCGATTTATATGAGGAGGTCAGAGGATTTAGATACTTAGATGGTAGAGATTTAACCGGTTTTGTTGACGGTGCTGAGAATCCTAGGGGCATGAAAAAATTTGATGTCGCAATAGTGGGTGACGAGGATCCTGATTTTACTGGCGGAAGCTACCTACATATCCAACGTTATCAGCACAATATGCAAAAGTGGCAGTTGTTACCCATTGCTAAACAACAACATATTATGGGTCGAGAGAAGGCGGATAACACTTTACTTGACGACCCCGATTTAGCCTTGGACTCGTATACTGCCCGTGCTCAATTAGCCGCCCCAAATAAGAATACCAGCGCAATGCTCACACAGAATATGCCTTATGGAGACATGTCCACTCAGGGGGTTTACTTTGTATCCTGTGCTAATAGTCCGCAGCCCTTTATTAAACTGCTTCAAAGCCGGGTGATGGGTGATGAAAATGGCAATTATGACAAGTTACTCGACTTCACTACAGCCGAAACAGGTGGTGCGTTTTTTGCGCCCTCTGTTACTTTTATTAAACGACAAGCTAAAGACTAAGTTTTGTAAAACATATTAGACAATGCATGTGTGGTTCAGTCAGTATTCATTTTCTAGTCCAAAAGACATCACAGCCTACTCCCCGCGAAAATATGATTGCCAATATTGTATGCAACGATGTATCGATTACCTTTCAGACCCACTAGGTCAAATTAGCCTTGCCTCTTGCTCCCCTTTCCTAGAAGAAAAACAATGCTTTGGACAAGCTACATTTCTGTTGTGCCCCAGTTGCCAAGGTGTTGTGGCGGTTGGTTACATTGGAAAGGGTTTTTCGGTAGGTAGTCTTGATGCTACGCATTTAAATGAAGTTGATAATGTCCAGAGAAATGGAGTTGTTTCGCCTAAAGCGATAGATAGAACTGAAAAAAATAACACGCTGGCGAGAGTTGTGGTCGGAGATCTTGGTGGTAGTGAAGTGTTGAGGTTCTGTTTAATATTTTTGACACCTAGGGTTTTATTTGACATTGCCTCTCTTTATATAAATGATCTTTAAAAGGACGTCATGCAACATATTGATGAGTATCTTTGCCAATGATTTCTTTATATAACTCTGGATCGGTTGCGCCCTCAGTACCAATCATTAGAATAACGGAGTGCTCATTAATGTTAGCCGACTGGGCAAGTTCAGGATTATCTACCATTGTCTTTAAAGTAATCAAACCCGACGCTGAACATTCACCGCCAACAATGTTAGGTCGCTCACCTTTAGACTCTGCCAAATAACGCATCATCGGTTTTACACCTTCATCGCTCACAGTAAGAACATGACTAGTACCATGGCGCAATATTGGCCAGGCTAATTCAGAAACCTCACCACAAGAAAGCCCAGCCATTATGGTTTCATCAACAATATCTACCAAGTAGATTTCATCACGTTGCATGCTCTCTAATACACAATCCGACATATATGATTCCATCACAATAACTTCTGGTAAATCCTCACGCCAGTACTTCCAAAAATAAGCTATTAACGCACCAGCCATGCCACCACAACCAGCTTGCAAAATGATATGCGTCAGTGTTTCTTTTTGTCCTTCTAATTGCTCGATCGTTTCGGCGGCTAATACGGTGTAACCCGCCATTACTTGTGTGGGTATTTCGCGATAACCTTCCCATGAGGTATCAGATACTATCTGCCAGTTATGCTCCTCTGCCATTTTAATACATGCGGCAATCGAATCATCATAGTTACCCTCTACACGATGCACTATTGCGCCATTAGCAGCTAAGCTTTCAGCTCGCCCTTCGCTAACACCTGCATGAATAAATATATGACAAGGAATATTCTTTTGTTGCGCTCCCCAAGATACTGATCGACCATGATTACCATCGGTTGCAGTACACACAGTCAGTGGTGAATCATCGCCTGCTGTAACACGTGCTTCTAATACATGCTGTACCGCGTAAGCGCCACCTAAGGCTTTAAAAGCACCTAGGTTCAAGCGTGTTGATTCGTCTTTGTAATAAACCTTAGCTACGCCCATTTGCTGTGCAAAATCATCTAATGAAATCAAATTGGTGTGCTTGTAATCTGGCCATTGTGTGATCGATTGAAAAGCTTTCTCGCATTTACCTTTAGGGAAAAGTTCGTCAGCAACCTTGTGCATAGCATTGTTTTGCTTAGGGTTTTTATAGTAATTTATATATGAATATTTCATTTTTTTTTATGCAACAAGATAAAAGATAGAAGGACCCCAGAAAAGATGAGGGAATGTCTTTTACTAATGATTTGTTAAATCATTAGTAAGTGTCGTTAGGATAATAAAAGCATTGAAATAAGAGTCAATTTAAATAAACTACACTGTCATAAACAGAGTTCATTTTTTTGATTTTTCTGTGGCGATAAAGTTAAGAGCATCAGCGGCTGGTGTTTCAGAGCATGTTATCCATAGGGGTAATAATCGCCAATATCACCGCAGCGTGATGTTATGGGAGGGGCGCTACAAATCATATCTCGTACAACAAGAAGCCTACCTAATTGAACTGTATTGTTATATTGAACAAAATCCAGTAAGGGCAGGTATGGAAAAAGACCCAGCTGATTATTCTTGGTCCAGTTATCAATGTGATGCGTTGGGCAATAAGCGTTACTGAGAAGCACTGAGAGAAAGAAAAAGATGTCACCTCTAGAGTATGCAGCGGTGCAAAAAGGAAAGCTGGAAGATTGATTGTATTTGACCCTGATCCTCTTTAAAAAACAGGAATGTATTTACTACAACAATATCGAACCATCCCAATCTGCAGCGAGTCCAGTATTTTGTAGTTTGGCACATTGGTCTAAGTGATGAATGGCGAGGGTGTCACCTGGATAAATATCTAGGGCTTGTTGGAAATGGCTTATGGCTTGTTGCCAGTTTTGCTGTTTTCGACAACCCAGACCTTGTTCAATCAATTCAGCGTTGGCTAATTTCAATTGTTTTACCTTAGAGTCCTGGTGATCGATAATTTCATACACTTCTATTGGTGATTTTCTGCCTTTGACTCTTACCCAGTCCAGTAAGCGATATTCAAACAAGCCTTTAGCTTCTGCTTGTTGCAGAGTCTGAGCGCTGATGATTATGTCGGTATTGTATTTTGGGGCAAGGGCTTCGAGTCTAAAGGCGATGTTGACGCTGTCGCCTATGACTGTGGTATCCATGCGGTCGTCTGAGCCAACGGTGCCGATAATCACTGGACCAAAATGGATGCCAATACCAATATTCACTGGTGGATAATGACAATTTGAGCGATGTTGGTTATACAGATTAATGGCATAACGTAAATCGAGGGCAGCACGGATAGCGTCTTGAGCTTTGTCAGTATTGGTGCCCGTTGGTCTATCAAATAAGGCCATGACAGCGTCA
>Ga0307488_10004971_pt1 | contig 11032 bp, 7 predicted proteins | sample SB02metaG_FD_202248 | JGI IMG/M metagenome (GOLD analysis project Ga0307488, IMG submission 202248) | Sea-ice brine microbial communities from Beaufort Sea near Barrow, Alaska, United States - SB 0.2 | ecosystem: Environmental > Aquatic > Marine > Coastal | place: USA: Alaska | collected 2017-05-06
TTCGTTCAAATCTGGCCAGCGACGCACGCGACGCGAGACGCGGGTACACGGTTACACGGGTACACGTACCGCTGGCTTCTTAGTCGTAGACGCCACCATCGCGCTGGAGAGGAAACGCAAGTGCGAGTACGACTCGCGGACGTCCGAGTCACGCGACGAAGCAATGAGGGGCGGTGGATCGGCGCTGGCGAAGTTCTCTTGGCGGGCACTTTTGTGGAGTGACGAATAACTTGGCACTTCTTTATCCTAAGCCCTCCACGTGCCTTCCTTCCACTCCTCATCGCGCAGCGCACGATGGCATCTTCCCTGGCTTCCACGGCGTGCATCGCGCCCCGCGGCGCGGTGGGTTTCCGCGCGCGGGGGCGTCGCGGCACTCGCCGCCCCGCGCGCGCTGTGGCTGTCCGCGCCGCGACGTACGACGAGGTGTTCGACGGCGTGAGCGGGCAGATGGAGAAGGTTCTGTCGCAATCCGTGGAGACGCTGTCCGCGGGCGGGCTGGACTGGTCGTACCGCCTCGGCGTCCCCGAGGATGGCGTCCCCTCGAAACCCAACACCGTGGTGCTAGTGCACGGCGCCGGTTTGCTTAGCTACACGTATTCAAAGCTCATGAAGGAGCTGCAGAGTTCTGGGTTTGTGTGTATCGCGCCCGACATGCCCGGACACGGCGCCTCGTCAAAGCCTCCGCCTGGTTCATACAAATACGACCTCGCGGCGTACCAGGCGAGCTTCGGCGAGTTTCTCGGTCAACTCACCCTAACCACTGCTGATACAAATCAAATCGACTTGGTGGTCTCCGGGTTCTTCACCTCGCAAGCGGCGCTTCTGTTCGCCGCTGCGAACCCAAACAAAGTGCGACGCGTGGTGGTGCTCAACGCGCCGCTGGGGAACGGCCACAAGCTCCCCGACCCGTTGGGCGTGTACTCGCGGCCGTTCGGCATGGGAAAAGGCGCTAAGGCGGATGCGTACCGATTAGCCTACTTCGGGAACGAGTTTGCGATTGGCGCGGAGCGAATGGAGATTTATGAAGCGCCGTACGTGGGGAGCGAATCGATTGCGGCGCGAGACGCGTTTGAAGCAACCGCCACTGCGTCCGGCTCGGTAAAAGACACAACGCAGGCCGTGATTGACGCGTTTTCGAAAGCAGGCACGCCGAAAGTGCGAGTGGTCTGGGGAGGCGCGGACAAGTACCTAGCAGACGCGCCCATGTACAAGTGGTGCGAGGAAACCCGAGCCAGCTTCGACGTGATGCGGAAGGTCGGGCATATGCCACACGAGGACTTCGCGGAGGATTGCGGTAAGTTCATCAAGACGTTTTTGGAATCCGAGGGGAAGGTAGGGAAACTGGAAAGCGTCCGGCTTGGGAGGATCGGGAAGGACGACGACTACGAGAGGTCGTAGGGTGCCTGGGTGCCGAGGTATGAAACGTAGCGGTTGGTTGATAAGAATAATGTAATGAAGGGCACCGTCTTGTTCCGCGGAACGGTCGGCTCGTCTCGTCAAAGTCTGCGGAAATATTTCAGCGCCTAAAATTCAACCCCTCAGCTTTTCCTTCAGAACGCCCTTGCGTTCCACCGGTCTCGATCACTCACGCTCGCGCTGTTTGGGTCGAAATGACCGCCGCTGAAGTTCTCGGTTTGTACCGCGCCATGCAGAAAAGCGCGAAGCGGTTCACCAACTACAACGTTCGAGAGTGCGTGAGGGTTGTGTCTCGACACCGATCGTCTGCTTGGTCAAAAAACCCATCTGACTCGCCACGTCAAACATCAACCCTAACCCTCGTCCACATTGTTTCCACCCACCCCCACAGGTACGCACTTCGAAAGGTCCGGGAGGAGTTCCGAAGAAACGGAGGTTTGGTGGGTGTGGACGCGCAAGCGGCGGTCGCGGTGGCGAAAACAGAACGCGACCTCATCGACAGGCAGGTCGCGGTGTACCAGATGTTCGGGGACAAAACGCCCAGCGTGATTGAGTTGGTGAAAAAATAGATGAGATGGGATGGGCGAGTACCGATCTACCTTCGGAAGGTGTAAGGTACAGTTGTAAGTACAGTTGTAAGGTACGGTTGTATGGAGAAAACGTGTGAAGCAAAGAACAAGCTCATCATCTAAACACGACTACGCATCATTCCCAGGCGCAGGTCCCGGAAGATCGAATCGCGAGGACGACCGAGGTGTGGCCCTCGTGACCCCCGGCGTTCCGGCCGGCCGGCTTGTCCCATGGAACAGCGACTTTGGCGCGGGCGAGTTTCGCGTGGTTTTAGAAGCCGCGATGGGAACCACCCCGGCCAGCAAAGCGCCCCCGCCCCCCGAGTGTTCCATCGCCACGACCTGCGACGTGTCCTTATTTACGTGTCGAGAAGACGACCGGCCCGGGCTTTTGCGTCCCGCGGACCCTGCGTTTCCAAACTCCTTCCCCGTCCCCGTCCCCGGCCCCGGCGTGCCGCCGGCGCCGAACTTCGGAGGTGGCGCCCACCGAAGGCGCGCTTTGGCGTTTGTGGTACCCGGGTGCGGCCCGATTCCCGAATCCGCGAATTGACGACCGGGAGTCTTGGGAACGAGGTATGCACCTGAGGTATAGGGTGGGTTACGAGTACCTGTAGCGTTAGGGCCTGACCTCGTTACCAAAGAACCTAGCGGCTGTCGGCCAAAGGGAGACACGAAAATCGACGAACCGCGTTTGGCGCTTTCCTTCGCTGGAGCGCCTTGCCGGTCTTTTTCAACCGTGACCGTTTCATTCGGCAAAATTTCCGCCCCGTCAATCGCCGCGGCGTCGCGCATCGGAAAATCTTCCCCTGCACCCAAACCCACCCGCGTTTCGCCGAACTTGAGCTGCGTCCACTGGTCACCGTCGTTTTGGGCGTTGGGGGAGCCGAGTTTCGTGGTGAACTGCAAACCACTGGACGAGTTTTTCGTTGCGTCGCCGCTGAGGGCGTGGCGGGTCGGGCAATTTTTCGTCTCCAGCCGAACTGAACTCGATTCGTACCTCGCGAACACGGGGGGCGCGAAAAACGGCGGGCGGCCGCCACATCCATTCCCATTCCCATTCCCTAGCGACGACGTTTGGAACGGCCCATCAAGCACACAAAGCGTCCCACCCGCGGGGTCGAACGAGGGGCCGCCGGAACCGGACCCGACGCCGACGCCGGAGTCAGCGCCGAAACAACCAAACGCAGTCTGGGCCAACTCATTCGGCGCGGCGGTGGCAGTGGCGACGCCCACGGCGAGCGCGCGCGTTTCCCCCGCGACGGCTGTGATTGTGGATGAAAAGTGTCAGTCTTGAATATCGCGATGTATGGACAAATAGTCACCAGCTGAGAGATAAAACAGTGTCGGGATTTGGGAAAGGGAATACGTACCTGCCGCCGCAGCCGCGCCGTCCAAGCGAAGCCTTCTTTGCGGGTCCGGAAGCGCCCGTAGTGCTTGTTCCAGGTCTTGTTTGACTTCGGAGGGAAGAGGCGGTGCTTTCAAAGACGCTTCAGACGCGGCCTCCACAGCCCGGCCTCTTTGAAGAAAGTACGAAACCGTCAGGTGCGCCGGCGCCCCAGGCGCAACCCCGCAGTTCCCCCGGAGCCACGCCAATAAACCTCGCTCCAAAGAGCCGCTGAAAGGCAACTCCAGAATGCTGGCCAACGCGTTTCGGGACGCGGCGTGCGACGCGAGCCGGGACGCGAGCCTTGTGGCGAGTTCGTCTTACGATAAAGAAAAGAAAGTGTCAGTCTTGACCTGGTGAAACAGTAGTCGGAGGGAGGGATTTGGGAAACGCGCACCACGTACCCGCAAACGCAGCCGGCGCGCTCGCCAAAACGTGGTTCGCCACGAGAAACGCCTCGGTCGCAAGCCCGCACTCCAGGCGAACGGTAACCGTCAGGTCACACTCCTCCGCGAAGGAGAGATAGGCATCGCTCTGATGTTCGTCAGACGTACTGTGTGCGTCACCAAACGACTCGCCGTCACCCACACGCTGCAACTCAGGCGGACCTCGCGCTCTTGCCGCGTCCAGCGCGGCGCGCGGGCGGCCTCGGGCGACTAAGCTCGCGACGAAGCGCGCGGGCAAACTTTTTTGCGCCAGCTTCGGTACCAAGACGCACGCCTCGTCAAGACTCGTGTCACTTTTATCCCAGTCGTCCAAGTAACACGCGGCGACGGTTTGCGAGAACACTTTTGGGGAGAGTTTCACGACCCGCGCGAACGACGCGGGCGCGCCCGCCACGGGCGCCCCGGCGTCCAGGAGGTAGTACACAAACAAACACCGCTTGGCGATCAGGGCGTTTGGGGTTGCGCTTCCGGCGCTGAATATGCGCTCAGCAGCCTCCGTGGCGCTTTTGAACGGGTACGGAGGCGGTCTTGTGCTGACCTGAGTGAGCAAGTCGTCCAGGAACAAAGCACCGCCGTCCATGGCGGGGACGCCCAGACTGACGCCGCCGTCGCCGCGCGCCGCGTCGCTATTCGCCGCTCTGCGCGTTCGAACAGACCCGGTCCAAGCCGCCGGGCCGCCATGTCTATCAACCGTCGTGACCCCACCCAGCTGATTACGAAGCAGCCAAGCCAGCGCAACCGCATGACTCTCCCCGCGCACGCAGTCGTCCCTCGCGTGCTGAAGGCGCGTTCGAAACGAGTTCGCCGACGACGACGCGTTTGCGTTTCGGTGGGCGTCCCGTCCGCTCATATCCACGGGCTCGCCCGCGAACTCGTTGCTCGCGCCTAGGGCGGTGAGCACGTCCTTGGTGGCTTCAAAGGCTGACGCCGCGGCTTCCGCGGCGTCCGCGGCGGCTTGGGGGGTCGCGCTCGCGTTGGCCGAGGCGTCTAACAGCACACGCTCCGCCGCGCGCGTCGCGGAGACCGCCCATTCCGCGACCATCTCGCCGTCCCGAAGATACGCCTCGACCCCATCCGGTGATGAGAAGTCGTCCCGGCCACAAACCTCGTCTACGTAGTGGCACACCAACTGCGCGGCGCCGTGTGTCACCGCGGCGTGGAACAACGAGTGCAGCCGCGCGACGTCGCGAGCGCCGTCCGCGTCTGACGAACCGGGTTCAGCACACGCGGCGGCCACCGACCCGTCCACCACCCCCGCGCTGACGCACACGGCATGCACTTCCCGGAGCTTCGCGACCCTTGACAAATCAATGGGGTGGCACGAAACCAGGCTCTCCAGCGCGAGCTCGAAGGCGGGGGACAGGGGGGGGGGGGAGAACGCGGTCATGGTCGCGTGCCTTCGTCCTAGGGATTCGCAGATGTCCCCACCAGATCGCGCGTTTTTCGTGTCGCGCGGAGCCCGTCCTAGAGAGCGATCAGGCGCTTTATTGGCCACCGATCCAGGTCACGGGATCGACGATGTCCTCGAAAGCCTCGAGGCACGCTTCGTGTGCGCCGATAGGTGGAGGACACGTCCAAGCGCGCGCGGGAGTGCCTCGAAGAAGGAGGAGAAGGAGCTTTTCAAAATAATGCTGGCCCTTCATATTTTTTTTCGGTCGACCGCCGACTCGCTTTTCTTGGACAACCATCTACCACGCAAGCACTTCCGCCTGCGCTGCGGTGGAGCACCTCCTTGTCCGAATCATAGTTTGGTTTCGAGTGCGTGCGATGTCTGGCATGATGCGCACCGTTCTTCGCGCGTCTGCGCCGCTTCCCGCCGCCGAGCGCGTTGCGCGGTCCCGAAGACAAAGGAGAACCGTCAGATGTGGCCACCACGTCGACGACACCAAAGGCAAAGGTGCCGACCCTACTGCTTCTTCGACACAGACACTCCCTCGCAATCCAGCGCTCCCGCGTCGCGCGGCTCTTGGCTTGTCCGCCCTGTCGGTTGTTCTGGGATTGAATATCGACGAGAGGTGTGACGCGAAAGGCGTCGAGGTGAACGCGTACGTGAAGGAGGCGTTGTCGCTTGCGAAACTCGCGAAAAACGAACCGGACGCCGACATCGCGGTGGACGCCTGGAACGAAGCCCTTACGCTCGCCGGCGTCGCGGCAGAGGCGGGCTTTCCTTTGCCGGATGAACAGGTCGCGGGGTGGCTCGCGTCGAGGGCCGATTGCCTGGCGAGCCTGCGGCGATGGCACGACGCGGAGCGCGCTTACGCGGACGCCGCGAACGCGCTGGCCGCGGTGGTCGCCAGCGGCGCCACCGTACCAGAGAACGCCACGCCCCTGTCCGCCCGCCTGGCGATGGCGCACGACGGCCGGTCCCTGAGCGCCGGCGCGATTGGCGACTGGCCGTTAGCGTTGACGGCGTCACGAGCCGCGACCGCGGCGGCGGGAAGGGGCGGTTTGGGGGGACGCGATATCGGCGTCCCGACCACCTCGTTCGCCGCGGGGATGCGAGGGGGCGCGCCCACTGTTGCGCAGAGGGTGGAGTTCGACGCCGCGATGGCGCTATGGGGTAGTGGCAACGCCGCGGCTGCTGCGGCGGCTCTCGACCGCCTGGATTTCGGCCCCGAGCCCGACGCCGGGTTCCCGCAGTTCTGGGAAGCGCGAGCGGCGTTGGCGGTTTCGTTGTGGGCGAGTGGAGGGAAACCGCGCGCGGAGGCGGAGTGGCAAAAGTTGTGTCGCCCCACCAAACCCAACCCGTCCTCGGTCCCAAGAAATGGCGTCAAAGCCGCGGTGAACAAAGCCGCGCAGGCGCAGTTCAACGCGTACGGCGTGCTGATGGATAAAAGGTACGCGTTGGGGCTTTCCCAATCCCAAAACTGTTCCCAACCCCTCTTTAAGTGCACTGCGGGTAACACTTACGGGCACATGTGCAACTACACACGGCACAAGTGCACTGTTTGCCCATACAGTACACGCATACATCATACCTATTACTCGCCGACTTGGGACTGACCTTTTTCGTTTAAAAAAAAGGTGCGAGGACTTCACAACCGGAACGCCGTTGCCGTGCGACGACGCGGGGATCCCGGGAGCGGGCGGTTCGAGCGCGGCGTGCGGGATATTCACCGTCGCGGAAGTGGAAAACAGGCTGTGGCCCCCGAACGCGGTGACCGCACTGCAGAAGTTCCTGAAAGATGGCCCGGAGTTTTTGCTGAGGGCGTCGGAGATGGAACGGGGATGATGAGAGTTTTAATTTTGAAGCGAGTCAGTTTATTTTTTCGACAGTCTTTCGTTCACACACACTCACTTTCACTTTCGTTGTCAACGAAATGACCGAGTTCATCTCGGGCCTCACCACGCGCCACTCGCACCGCGCACGTCTCGCGGAGGACGTGTCCTCTCGTCTCGATGGTGGTCATCGAAGACGCGTCGTCGCGCATGGATACCGTGTGCGCGCCACTGAAGGTGCGGCGATTGAACTTCCCTTGCCGTGCGTTTCAGTGGGGCAACGCGGATCTCCGATGGCCTGCCTTTCCGGAAGACAACAGATCGTCGCCGATCGTCGTCGTGGATGAGGTGGAAGGAACCGACTCCCAATATCACTTTCATCACCCTTCCGACACGCAAACTGACCCACCTACTCCCCTACGACCCTCCGGCTTCCCGGTACCCTCCACCCCGGCGCGTCCTTTCCTCACCACAGTACCACCCCGGAGCGTCCGTGACGCAGGTGGTGTGCACCGCGACGTTTCCCCCGATGCTCGCCGCGTGTGGGTTGGCACCTTGTTTCGTTGGGTTCGGCCCGGCTGTCGGCACGGGTGATAGCTCTGATACCTCCACGGCCCCAGCTTTAGTGCAGAGAGTGAAAGTCACCCCCGCCCAGGTAAGAGGCGCTTTCCAGCACGTCGCCCTGTTCAAGAACATCCTCGTCGCCGCGGAAGGGGACGCGTCGTGTACGCTGAGGGTGTTCGACGTTCGCGATTGGAGCGAAAAGCAAAAAATACGAGTCGGCGCGGTGGCGTCTGATGACGGTGGCGCAAGCGGAAGTGGATCAAACGACGAGAACTCGAGCTCGATTAAACTGGTACCCGCTGCGGTCAGCGTGCTGCGCTTCGACGGCACCACGATCGCAGCAGGGACGCACGAAGGGATGGTGCACACGTGGCGTTTGATGCAGGCGGGTGCGAAACGGGGGTACGTGCGTTTACTACAGCCGCTGCGAGTGGATTCCGTGCCTGTGACTAAAGTTTTTCTGCTCGGCGAAACCGGCGGCGGCGGCAAGTTGCTCGCGGCGCACTCGTCATCCAAGCGCGCGTTCGTTGTTTGGGAGCTCGAAACCGGCAAACTGAAAGGCGCGTTCAACACGGACGCTGTCGCGTTAGGGGTACCCCTGCGAATCACGGAAGCGTGCGGCACGGTGCTGGCGTGCGTACACGCCGACGAGACTGGGGCAGTCGAGGACGAAAAATACACTTCGGCGGATGATCAAAACTCTGTTCCGCAGAAACCGAAAAATGCTTTTAAAAAAACCAGAATCAGAAACCCAGTCGTGGCGGTTCTGGACGTCGCCACCGGCGAAGGGGGTGCGCTTAGGGACGCGGATGCGCTGATAGGGCAAGGGACACCAACCTCGAGCGCGTTTGATGGGGAGCTTTTCGTGGTAGGCACAGAGTTTGGCACGGTGGTGTTGTGGAACCTCGCCACGGGCGACGCGCCTTTCGTGAACAAACACGGATTTGGGAAAACAAACGCTGCGGTCGGCGCCGTAACAATCGTGCCGGGCGACCCGAATCGAATCGTCACCGGAGGCGCGGATCGGGGTGTGATTTTGTGGAACAAGTGTCTGCAGCCTTTAGCGCGAATGGAGCTCGGGTCACAAGTCACGTGCCTATACTCGAGCTTGCCTCGCGTCTGCGTGGCGGGTAAGTATTTCCCATTTACCACTTTCCGCCGACTGATTGCCCATACGAGACTGACATTTATTTTTACAATCTCAGGTACTGCGGCCGGGTTCGTGGAGGTGCTTTCGTTGTGCGCGCCTGGTGACACCGAGATTGATTTTGATTTGCGCGACGACCGTACAAGAAACGCATCCCAGGCGAGTACGTCGTCGCCCCCCCTGCAGTACGAATTGAAGCACGACAGCGGCGACGCGGCGTCTTCGTACGCCTCGTTCGACGCGTTCACGCGAAGGGTTCCAGTGTGGGAAGGCGCGTATACGCCGAGTGAGGCGGAACTCGCGTCTCGCGCGAGCGCCGAAAAAAACAAAAACAAAAACGCATCCGGTTTTTCCTCAAGCTGCGCCATGCAAGGTTCCGCCCCGACCCAAGCGGAGCAGATAGCCTCCCAGAAAAAGGAAGACGAGGAGACAAAGGCGAAACAACGGGCCATGGACGGCGCTGGCGTGGCGCGAAACCCGAACGTCAAACTGACGCGTGAGTCGGTCCGGCGGTGCTCGAACCCGACGTGCGTGGAGCGCTCGGATACGATGGGGGCGGGGCAAAAGATGCTCCGGTGTTCGCGGTGCAAAAACGCGCAGTACTGCTCAGGGCACTGCCAGAGGACGCACTGGAGGGACGGGCATAAGGAGAAATGCGTGCCGCCGGCGATGACGGAGGCGGCGAAGGAGACGGCGACGGAAACGACGGCGACACTTGACACGACTCCCGAGGTCGATACCGATACGGCGCGCGCGAAAACAGAACCGAAACCCGAAACCCCGGCGGCGCCTGTTCGCCGGGCGCTGGTCGTGGAGGACGACTCGGAAGACGAGTCGGACGAGTCTGACTTGGATGCGGAAGACGTCGTGAGTGAGACGACGCGTCCGAAACAATCGGAGGGTGTTGACGTTTCGTTGTTCCGGAAATCGGCGGTGATTACGGGTGATGGTGATGCTTCCGAAAATAAAAGCAAAGACGATTTGGACGACTCGGACGGCGATGACTCAGACGCCCCGGCGCTTCCGCCGTGGATGACCGCGCACGCGCCGCCGGTTTCGAACGCGACGACAAAAAGCGGAAACGACGCGCCTCCCGCGGTGCGCAAGCGAGACGCGGTTGAATCGGAAGCGGTGACAAAAAGCGCGCATTACGCCGGTGTGCAGGCGCTTGACGACGACGATCTTCTTTACGAGTTGGACTAATTTTGAGGAGGGCGAGGGCGACAGCGGTTAGGTAGTTTTAGGGTGCATTTTAATCGTATTCAGCGCGTCGCCACATTACTATCTTATTCGCTCGTCTCATCACACAGATGACGTCTAATCGAAGAGATTGAAGTCACCAGCCTCGGCATAGGGGTCGTCCGAGTCGTCAGACAAACTGTCGTCGTCCGATTCGTCAGACAAACTTCCGTCGCTCTCGATGTACCCGAGGTCTGCCGCCTCAGCGCGCGTCCGTGCGGTCCACCGGCAGCCGTTTGCACGCGCCCACTTCAGAATATCAAGGTGACCGAACTCGGCTGCCTTCGCGCACGTCAACTTGTCCCACGGGCAGCCGTTCGCGCGTAACCACTGCAGCACCCCGAGATTCCCGCCCATTGCCGCCCCTCCGCAAGTGTACTGGTCCCACGGGCAACCGTTCGCGCGCGCCCATTGCAGCATCTCGAAGTACCCGCCCTCCGCCGCCTCCGAGCACGTCCCCTCGTCCCACGGGCATCCATTCGCGCGTAACCACTGCAGCACCTCGAGGTGCCCACCCTCCGCCGCGCTCGAGCACGTCCACTCATCCCACGGGCATCCGTTTGCGTGTGCCCACTGCAGTACCTCGAGGTGCCCGCAACTTGCCGCCGCCCAGCACGTCGGAATGTCCCACGGACAGCCATTCGCGCGCAACCACTGAAGCACTTCGAGTTGCCCGCCCTCCGCCGCGTGCCTACACGTCCACTTGTCCCACGGGCAGCCGTTCGCGCGCGCCCACTGTAGCTCCTCTAGGTGCCCGCCCTTCGCCGCGTGCCTACACGTGTCCTTGTTCCACGAGCAGGCGTTCGCGCGCGCCCACTGCAGCACCTCGAGATGCCCGCCCCTTGCCGCCCACGAGCACGTCGTCTCGTCCCACGGGCAGCCGTTGGCGCGTGCCCACTGCAGCACCTCGAGGTGCCCGCCCTTTGCCGCGTACATGCACGTCATAACGTCCCACGGGCAGCCATTCGCACGCGCCCAATGAAGCACCTCGAGATGCCCGTGCCCCGCCGCCATCGCGCACGTCATAACGCCCCACGGTCTGCCGTTC
>Ga0307488_10004972_pt1 | contig 11031 bp, 2 predicted proteins | sample SB02metaG_FD_202248 | JGI IMG/M metagenome (GOLD analysis project Ga0307488, IMG submission 202248) | Sea-ice brine microbial communities from Beaufort Sea near Barrow, Alaska, United States - SB 0.2 | ecosystem: Environmental > Aquatic > Marine > Coastal | place: USA: Alaska | collected 2017-05-06
ATGGTCTTAGACTTAACCGTTATATTCCTGATTATAATCGAAATTTTTTAACTGATTTATTTACTAAAGTACCAAAACAAAATTATTATGTAGGTAGTTCACAACAAGAAATGAGAGATATTGTGGCCCCTGCAGAATCTCTACCGTTAGACCAAGATGGTAATAAAACTCAGGTACCTGTTTATGGGTATGATGAGATTGCTAAAATATATGAAAACGAAAAGAGGGATAATATATACCAATTTGGATTAAACCAAACCTCAACATATGACGGTTCAGGGTTACAGGGAGGATTTACATGGGTTTCACCTAAATATAAAGATAGGGCAGGACAAAAAGTTGGTAAAGGGGCTGAGTTTTTTGGTACTATCGACACAGATTGGAACGAACAAGGTGTTCAAAATACATTTACAGCAACTCAATCAGTAGATGGTACAGGAAATTATGATTTTACGTCAGGGTCGATATTAGATAATACACAAAAATTAATTAACGCGGCCGATGAGGTTGTGGGAGTTAGAAAATTACAACACGTTGGAAACGCGATTGACCAAGTATCAAAAGTGTTTCATGACGGAACAAGAGAACTAACAAAAGGTTCGAGAGTAATTGCTTATAAAGATGTTGGAGGAGATATTGTAGGTCAAGAATATTGTCGTGTATTTACTAAAGATACCCCATATTACTCAATGGCCGACCTACAAAAAAGTGAGGGTATAACGACAGCAAATAGACGTTTTACTTACTCAGTATTAGATAGTACATATAATCTAAACATTGCTCCTATGAGGGGTAACGAGACCACAAACTTAACGGGTAATGACTTTAGCCCTGAAGGGGTTAAAAAATATATGTTCTCTTTAGAAAACTTGGCATGGAGAACATCAAGAAAAAAAGGTTTCACATATCAAGACCTACCACATTGTGAACGAGGACCAAATGGTGGTAGAATAATGTGGTTCCCACCTTATGACATGAAAGTTAGTGAAACTAATTCGGCGAATTGGAATACAAATGAATTCTTAGGTCGACCAGAACCAATATACACTTACAATAATACAACGAGAAACGGTAATTTAAGTTGGAAGATAGTTGTTGACCACCCGTCAATATTAAATGCTATAGTAGATAAAGAATTAGCTAATCAAAGTAATAACAATAAAGTTACGAGTATTGTTGATTCATTCTTTGCTGGTTGTAGAAAGTATGATATATATGAATTAGCCTTAAAGTACCCACAATTTACCTACAGTGATATTTATGAAATTATAGTTAATTCCCCTTTACCTGAGGAAGTAAAAGAAAATTTTGATATTATAAATACTAACATACCTGGTGATGATGACCCAGCAGTAGAGGAGTATGTTGATAAAATAAGGGAAGACACATACAAGTTCTCATATTATTTTGATAATGATGTCCCTGGTAAACAAGATGCTACCGTAACGACTGCCGATGAGTCTTATGAAGTTACATTAAGTAATTATATTGCCCGACAGTCAGAATACGATTCAACGGCCACGCCCGAAAATAAAGTAGGGGTTAACGAGTTTTATGAGCAAAACATATTACCGGGACCTAACGGTGATAAAGGACCGTTACATAGTACTTTAGAATTTATTGAAGGAGTGGGAGAAGCTTTGAATGCGGGTTCTACCGTTAGAATCTTACTACAAGGTTCAGCGTCGTCACCTAATGATGTTAACTATAATAAAGCATTATCGAGCAGAAGAATGGATAGTGTTATACAATACATGTTACCATTAACACCCGCAAGTACTGATAAAACATTACAACAATGGAAAGATGAGGGTAAATTTGAAATTACTCAGGAGGCATTTGGAGAAGAGATAAATATTGATGGGGTTGATTGTACACAAGAATTACCTTCATCCGATAAGGTATATTCACCACAGGCGATGGGTTGTAGAAGAGTGTTATTTAAAAGTGTTACTGAAACACCATACCGAGAAGAAATAGAGGTAACTGATGAAGAAAGTACTCCACCTGTAGTTGATACTAGCACACAAACTGCAATACCTGAGAAACCGGTTATGAAACAACCAACAAAAACTGAAAAACAAAGACAGGAAGTTGCGAAAATAATAGTCAGAAAGTTGTTAACTGAATGTGATTACTTTGATTTAGTTAAAGAAAGTTCGCCAATGGTTTACAACGGAATAAAAGAAAAGATAAAGTATTTCCAACCCGCATTTCATTCTACTACGCCCGAAGGTTTAAACTCAAGACTTACATTTCTACAACAATGTATTAGACCTGGTGATACGATTCCTGTTATTGGAGACGATGGTAGACCAACAGAGTTCAACGCTAAGAATACTTCATTTGGGGCTCCCCCAATATGTATATTAAGGATTGGGGATTTTTATCACACTAAAATTGCAATTAATCAGATATCAATTAGTTATGAACCATTAGTTTTTGATTTAAATCCTGAAGGAATTGGAGTTCAACCAATGTTAGCGGATATTAATATGTCCTTTTTCTTTATAGGTGGTCAAGGATTAAAAGAACCCGTTAATCGATTACAAAACGCCCTTTCATTTAATTACTACGCAAATACTGAAGTTTACGATGATAGGTCTGTTGTTACGGAAGAACGGGATGAGTTAAATCAAGAGATATGGGAATCCATAGAAAGTAATGTAACGTTTGGTTCAGATAATAGACCAACCAATGAAGACATACCAACTAAAGGAGTTACTATTGGTACAATTAAAAGTAATATTATAACAACTTACCCGTCAACCACAGAAAGTACGACTAGTGGTCAAACTTCATTTAAAACTATAATGGCGACGGCAGTCAGTGATGTTCAAAATTATGCGACTTCTCTTACTGAATCTCTTAATCAAGTTGCGACCACTTATTCTATAGATGGTTTAGCTTATTTTACTGATGAAAGAAATTATATAGATGGTAAGACATTAGGATATTTTACGGATGGATTTACCGGAGTAACTACCAGTACTAACTTATTTGGTAAACCAAGGGAAGATGAGTTACAAGATAAAATAAATAATTTATTTGATGAAATAATTGATGACGTAACTAATAATAATTCACCACTACTTAAAAAGATAGAAAATAAAAATTTTACAAATGCCGACATAGATTTATATAAATTTAATATAATTAATTTAATTAACGAAATTAAACCAAATTACATATCGGACTATATGAGTGTTATGCCGAAAGTGGTGAACAACCAATTAAGTTTAATTTCTACGATTGATAAGGTTAGTTTTGTTATGACTAATACTGATGGTTTTGCGGACAAAGCAAGAAACATACAACAAGAATTAAATGCTGCGGATAATGTTGATAAAACTTCTAAAAACGCAAATAACACTTACGAGGAGATGCAAAATGATATGGTGACTTTAAGTACTGACCTAAAAGAGTTTTATGACCAAATATTTGTGGATGACAAAAGATTAGTCGAAAAACAATTTAAGTCCGACTATTCGTTTTCAATTGAATATCAAGATGAAGGGCTATATTACTCTCGTTTTATGAACGCAATGTATCAAAAAATATTAAATGATAAAGAAAATGTTATACAAAAATTATTAAATGATAGATTAAGTGGTATTAATAAATGGGATAGGTACGTTAATAATATCGTAGATGACTTACAAAAAGACTATGAGAAAGTTCAAAGAAAAACTGAAAGAGAGTTAGATAGATTTAGTAAACGTAATACAGTTAGAAAGTTTAACGACTATTCACCATTTACTAAAGAAAAAGAAAGAATATTTTATTATATAAACGTACCTAAAGCAAATGTTAATTCAGTTAAAGACGGTTATTTTAATGAGTTATATTCAGGACTAAACACAGGGGGTAAAGACTCATACAATGGAAAAGCAACATTTAATTAATTATGAGATATTGGAATAGATATACTGACTTTTTAGTTAATGGACAACAAACGGTGGTACCATTTGTTAGAATACCTTCAAAACCTTCAGATAAGAGATTTATTTTTAGGACTGGTCGTAGTAGGTTAGATAAACTAAGTTATGAATTTTATGAATCTCCATATTTTGGTTGGTTAATTTTAGCCGCGAACCCACAATACGGGGGGTTAGAATCAAATATTCCAGACAACGCACTTTTGTTCATACCTTTCCCGTTAACTAATTCTTTACAAGATTACAAGGCGGCGGTTGAAAATCACTTCTTCTACTATGGCAGATAAAAAATTCTTTGGTAACGATAAAGTTTACGTTGAAACAGATTACGATAATGTTGTTGTAGTTGACCCTAACAAAGTGGTTAACTCTGACGGTACAGTTGAAGAACGTAATGTTAAGCAAGAAAATTTAATAACCTATGCTAATTTAGAGGCTAGAGTAATTCCAAGAACAAAATTGGCTATTGGTTCTAACTATGAGGATAGTGTTAAAAATGTTGGTGTTGCACAATTAAAGGTTAACTTTATGGAAGGTAACCCCCAAAACCAAAAAGAACCCAACGTTAATTTGGGAGGTAATCTTGCTGATGACCCAAAATATTTTGATTCGACATGGACCGACCAATTTTTACCTGGACAAAATAATATGGGTGAAAGTGACATTTTTAGTTCGGGAAGAGGGGTAGATACTCAATTATTAGGTATTACCCGTATTAATATAAAAATGAATCCGGCATTCGTACCTACAGTTACTATTGAAATGACCGATGTACAGGGAAGGGTTTTATTTGAAAGAGGAGATAAGTCGCCATATTCAATATTTATGAACCTACCTTACCCAATTTTTATATTAACCGTAAAGGGTTATTATGGTAAGGCTATTAAGTTGGAGTTAATGTTAAAAGATTTTAACGCTCGATTTGACCCATCAGACGGTAGTTATCAAATCACTACCTCATATGTTGCTCGTTCACACGCATTTTTACAAGATACATTATTAGATTACCTATATACTACACCACATATGTATCCAAAAAGTTATGAACTTGAGAATGTTAAGGGAATACCTGCCGGTGGTACTGTTGCAATTGACAAAATAGATACTACCAAAGGAATGGAAAAAATTAAAGAGGTATATTCTTTATATAAATCTAAAGGATTGGTTGAAGAAGATTTTCCAGAAATAACTCTGAATCAAATGAGAATGAGATTGGAGTATTTTAATAGGTATGTAATGGAGGCTTACTCAAAAGAAGATATGTCGGTATTAACCGAGGTTGTTAATTATGAGACTGCGATTAATCAGTATAGAATAAGTATTTTTCCAGACGTTAAAGATAATTGGTTTAATCAGTTTGTTGACGCGACTTCACTATACGTTCTAAATGATACTAATGCGTCGACCCTATATGGGTTAAAGACAGAGCTTGATGAACAAGGGCGTAGAAGGGCCATATCAAAATTAATAGTAGCCATAGATGAAGGTAATGAGAAATTAAATTCTAACTCCGCATTTGGTGTTAATGGTAAGTATGAAATTGAAGAAAAAGAAATTAAGTCTGGAATACCTAATAATATTCATGCGAGTGATTTAACAGAAGAAATCAAGGACCCAAGTAGGATAGATTATAAGGCAACATATATTAAACGTAATGGTAACGAACCAACAGAAGCTCAATTAAAAGAGTTCGAGGGTAAAATCAAAGGACAATTCGAAGTCGCCGATAGAAGTTATAAAGTAGGTCCTGACGGAGAATTACAAGAGACTGATAACCCTTCAGTACTTATTAAATTTGGTAATGTAATAAAAGATAAAAACTTTCAAAATGGTAGTTTTTTAGCAAAATTAGCTAAAATTGAGACCACATTTAAAACTAAAAGGGAAAATATAGAAATACAATTATCTGAGGCGTTAGCTAAAAAAGTGATAAGTTCGGATGTTGGGTTAGGTTTTAACCCCACCATAAATAATGTTTTGGCGGTGATATGTGCAAATGCTGAGGCGTTCTACAGGTTAATGGATGAAACACATACCCGTGCGTGGGATGTGAGAACTAATCCAGCTAGATTATCGGCAATTATGCCTGCAGATAAATCATTTGGAGTTGATGCCAAAGTTTCTTTACAGACAGTGAAAGTAGATGGTAAAGCGGATTCGTTAACTAATACTCAAATAGTGTACCCATGGCCACAGTACTTTATTAAAAAAATTGACGAAAACAAAGATGCTTACTACGATTTAACATACCCTGGAAATCCTGAGGTTATTAATTCAATACAAGGGTGGGACTATACTTTATGGCCTGAAATACAATTTACGGAGGAATATATAACTGCGTCTTTAGAAAAAGATAAACCTAACATCAACATTAATTACGGTAATGAAACTCAAGTTTCAAAATATATTGGAATAAATTCGGTAGAGTTTCCATTTAATAACGTACCCTATACTAATGAAGAGTTTGTTTCATTTTTTTACGAAATTTATGAAAGAACTTATTTAGGTGCGAATTATAGTAAAGTTGTAAGAAATAATAATTTTAGACAAAATATATATCCTGTGTTAGCGGATTTTGAATCATCTAACATAAAAGAGGGTTTGGACAATATTCCTGAATTAATGAAGATACTAAAGGAATTTCAGTTTAACGCTTCAACATTTAATCAATATTTATTATCCATTTCTAATAATGGACAGGGTAGTTTTTTCGCTAGAAAATCAAGAGATATATTTACACAAAACTATATAAAAGGATACGTGGATATTAATTTTGGGATTTATAGTCAAGAAAGTATGAATACAAATTCAGTTGAAGTTATTTCCTCAGTAGATTCAGTAAAAGATTTAGAAACTTATATTACGGGAACCTCGTCAAATGCAACTACGTTAATGGATGTTTATCCATTTAATAATCTTAATTGGTTACAAAAAAACATTTCTAAAGGTAAAGACATATCCGAGATTGATAGGGCGAATAGTACGACTAGTGTTATGAACTTTAATGTACTTAAAAAAACTATATCAACGTTTGATGACCAATCATCTGATGATATTAGATATAAAAATAATTTTATTACTTATTTTCAATACGAAAAAAATTATCCGTCAAATCCTAATCAGAACACTAGCAATAATAGTGATAGTACACAATATCAAACAAATGCACAATCTAAGGACTATTATTTGAATCGTGAAAATAAAGATTTTTATTTGACCGAAAGCCCAATAGATTATGGTACTGATTATAATACCGCAACAAATAATTTAACATCAATACAAACGACTTCATTATTAAATACACCTTACTTTACCAATGCGTTATTAAAAGGAGTATCGGGAGAAACCAACGGAGTAATAAATCCATATGTGGGTTTAGGGTATATTTATCTTAATTCATTACCATTACCTACACTCAGTGAAAAATATTTAACAAGAAACACTAGTGACGCTGGGGTTAATACCACTAAGTGGGGTGATAATATTTATGCGGGTCTAAGTAAATTTGCGGCAATACATAAGATACCATATCTTTGGTTATTAAAATATGGTTCAATATGGCATAGATATAAAGAAGATAAAGTAGGTAATGGAGATATTCTTGATGGAATATGGAAGGATTTTGATTATGTCAACGCATATGACCCAATTACTAATGATATAAATAAAGTTTATGACGTACAAAACTATACGGGTGGGAGTACTACCTATGTTCCTCAAAAAACTGAAATTGTTCCATTTACTATACCCAACATATTAAATCCATCACTTCCGGGGGTTTTGGTTAACTTTAACTATCAATTCACTAAAAACGGATTTTATCCTAAAGTGGTGAATGATACTTACAAATTCTTTACAGGTAAGTCACCTTTAACGGGATATACCAATACCGAAATGAGTGACTTATTTAATAATGGTAAATTTAAATTAGGTAAATCACAAAGTAATTTTTTACCGGCGGGGTATGACCAAAATAACGTACTTAATACTTTAAGTTATGATAGTTACTACCAGTACTTTGATGTTGAAGGTAATACTAGTTTTGATTTTAATTTCACAACTTCAGGTGTTAATACTACTTCACCAAAGATGTTAATAATACCATCTTCAGGTTATTTAAAGTTTACACAAGCCCAAAGAGAGTGTCTAAACTCACAAAACCACTTAACTCAAAATATAGATATCAACAATAAATCTATTCAAAATGGTAATGTTAGGTCATTATGGGCATCATCTCATTATGGGTATTATAATAATGAATGGGTAAGAAAACCTAATACAAGTCAATATATTAAAGTTATTGATACGGGAGATACCCAACAAGATGCGTTTAATATTATTAATAAAAATAATGATAATCCGTATAAATCTATTGAGGAAATTTTTGCTATCTTCTCTAAAGAGATGTTAGATGAATTTGAGAAACACTTTTTAAACTTTTGTAAAAAAGATAAGGACTATGAGGATATAGTCTTTAATCCGTCAACACGCAATGATGACAATTATCAAGGCTCGTTTAATATTGAGTACGATTATAATATTGAAAAAGTAATGAGCAGTTTACTTATTATTGATAAACCCAAAATGACAGATAATTCAATAAATGATGTTAAAAGTATTTCTGATAGTCAAATGGAGCAATTTGTTAATTTAAATAAAGGTGAAATTTTAGAAAAAGATATAATATTAAAAATAGGTAACCCCGGAAGATTTAATAGAAGGGTGTTTGATTCATTTTCAAAAATTGAGGACATTGTTCCGATAGACCCGATTGATTTTAGTTACTATAGAGAAGGTTCAGTTCCTACGGCAACAAACTCCACAACACTTGCTGGAAGTCAGGGTTCGTTTTCAGAAGTTTGGGATGAATTATATTTACGAGTTGGGGAGTATGATGATTTTGACCTTAGATATAGTGATAACGGTTCATTTATAACTGATTTTTTTCCAACCATGGATATTGAGTTTACTAAAGAAAATGTTATAGATTTGTCTCAAATTATTAAAGTTTTCATGACAGAAAAAATGAAAAATAATAATTTAACAAAAAGTGACTTTCAACAAACTTTTGATTCATTCATGTCTGGTCAAGCGTCTTTTCAAAATGATATGTTAAATCAAATTTTTAAAACTTTAAATAAAGATTTACCATCGGTTAAATCTAACAATGCTCAAGTAAGGATTTCCAAGTTAGACGATAAAGATGGTGGAATTAAAACTGACTTATGGGAGACATTTAAAAACTTTAATGACCGTTGGATATCAGGACAAGACGTTAAAAACAAAACATTATTTGAACAATTTTTATTTTTAGATAAAGCGAATAGACCTATTGGAGATAAAGTTATTATTGACATTAATGAACTAAGGGGGTTTTTAAAAAGTAATTTACCACAAACAAGTGTTTTATCTCTTATAGGTAACATATTAGAAAAAAATAATTTTATCTTTATGCCGACACCATCTTATTCTAATTTCTATGGTAGAAATGAAAGAGTTAAAGAAGGGATGCCTGACCCGGCATTTAGTGATATTGCTAATAATACGTTTGGTACATTTTTAGAAGTTGATACCCACACTTCTGAACCTAAATTATTAGCTATATATGTTGGTAAACCATCAGAAAAGTTACACACTTCACCTGAAAACGATAATTATTTATATGGTGACGATTCTTTTGATATAGCTCAACCTTCACTATCTGCGGTTAGGGCATCAGAAGACGGAGTAACTAACTTCTCCAATAGAAATAAAGTTGTTGCATTTAATGTGGATTTTGGTAGACAAAACCAAAGTATATTTAAATCAATTAATATTGATATGGCCCAAAGAAAAAATATTGCGCCAACATTTAAGATACTTGCGGATATGGGTGCACAAGCCGATGGTCAAAAAGTAGCTCAACAGTCGGTAAGTTTATATAATTTTTATAAAGCAGCTAGCTATAATTGTAGTGTAACTGCAATGGGTAATGTAATGATTCAACCTACAATGTATTTTAATTTAAGGTATGTTCCTATGTTTTATGGACCATATTTAATTACGAGTGTTACTCATGATATTACAACTAGAGATTTTCAAACAACATTTGAAGGTGTACGAATGTCAAAATATTCATTAAAAATGCCAGACGGTTTAATATCGAGCGTAAATAGAGAAATTGTACAAAATTACTTATCGGAAGTTAGGAGAATACCGAACCTCGCAGGTTCTACTGCAGATACCGTTACTAGGTCCGCAAATATAAAAAATAGTTCAAATAGTAGTGGAGCAAAAACACAAATCGTTGACAATCAAAAATGTGTTGCGGTACAAAAAATTAATAAACCTTATGTTGATATAACAAGAAAAAGTATCACTCAAACAACATTTAAAACGTTAATTGACGGAAGTAGTAATTTTAACGATAACGTGAAGAAATTTATCTTTGGTGTTGGTTATGTTGAAAATGGTAAAGGGCGTAACGTGGTTAGTATTAATAATAATCATTTCAACTTAAAAAACCTTAAAGAAAATGCTAAATGGACAATTAATTTTGAAGAACAAGTGTGTGTTAATGATAGTGATTACGCGATTCCTTACCTCTCATTTAAATCGCCAGGGGATTCAATTATGTTTATGAATCAAGTTTGTTCACAGTATGAACAAATAATTGATGCGTTTTTAGTTAATACTACAATTAATGGTAACTTACCTAAAACTTTTGCTTACTTATGGTATTATACCTTTAGGTTTACCACATTAGATAAAGAATTAAACGCCGGTAGTAATATAGACGACTCAATTATTGCGTCAGTAAACCATGATTTAACTACGAATATTCAATCAAAACAACTTTTTGATGGGGCAGAGCAAACTTTTCAAATTAAAATAAACGATTGGAATCGAAGTTAATTTAAGAAAAAGGGTATTTATCATATATTTATAAATAAAAGATTATGGATACTAAAGCATTATTAGACCAGTTTTTGTCAAAAGACACTAGAATAACTGAAAAAAATACAGGTAACGGTTACAAAGAAGTTTGTGATTTAGACACCGGAGATTGTTATACCGTAAGAATGAGAGACGGACTTATAGAAAGGGTCGATAA
>Ga0307488_10004973_pt1 | contig 11031 bp, 4 predicted proteins | sample SB02metaG_FD_202248 | JGI IMG/M metagenome (GOLD analysis project Ga0307488, IMG submission 202248) | Sea-ice brine microbial communities from Beaufort Sea near Barrow, Alaska, United States - SB 0.2 | ecosystem: Environmental > Aquatic > Marine > Coastal | place: USA: Alaska | collected 2017-05-06
TTCGCGCGCAACCACTGCAGCACCTCGAGGTGCCCACGCAACGCCACATGGGAACGTCTTTTTGTCCCACTGGAAGTTATTTTCGTGCAACCACTTCAGTATTTCGAGTTGTCCCTCCCCCGCCGCCATCGTGTACAAGAAATCGGAGTCTATCAGGTCACCTCGCTGATGCAAGAGCTGCAGCCCGCTTAAGTCTCCGAGCTTTATGGCTTTCCAAGAGTCCAGCTCGTACACTGCACGCCCCGTCGCCGCCACCGCATCGCGCATCTCACGACTCACCGCTCGGAGCCGTGCGAGATCTGAGGGATCGGGCAGATTGCGCGAACTTAGGACGTGCGTGATGAGGATGTGGGCGGGCAGAGCCGCGAAGGCGTCACCAGCGTCTTGCTGGAGCGAGATATTACTAAATTCAAGAGTATTGGGGTAGGAGGTTGCCATGTTGCGTCGTTGCGCAGGCGAGTGTGACTACGAGCAAACGTGTTTTCGGGGCTTCCGAGAAAAGCGTTACGAGAGAGGGGCAATATTGAGATCTACAGCCACAACATCCGCGCACGACACCCTGCGCGATGGCCCCAAAACCCGAGGCTAGCTCCGATACTCCCGCGCGCGCTCGTATTGCGACGACCACGGATCATGCCGACGCGCAAGCAGCCACCTCGAGCTCCGCCTTCGGGCGAGCTCCATCCTATTCACCCGCAGAACTCGCGGGATTTCGAGATTTCGCTAAGGTGATGCGCGACGCCATAGGGGAGAAGGGAATGAAGGGTTCGGTCAAGGAGCTCCAACCTGAAGAAGCTGCGGAGCGAGGATGCCTAGGCACGCTGAAAAGCTTGCATCGGCGCGGTCTTGTGACGTTTAACGAAGACTTGTGCAAGGCCGCAGCGAGGGGCGGACAAATCCTGGTGCTGAAGTGGTTGCGCGAAAACAGCTACCCGTGGAACGCGGGCACGTGTGCGTTCGCGGCGTGGGGCGGGCACCTCGGGGTGCTGCAGTGGGCGCGCGCGAAGGGTTGCCCGTGGGACGCGAAGACGTGCACGGGGGCAGCGGGGGAAGGGCACCTCGAAGTGCTGCAGTGGGCGCGCGCGAACGGCTGCCCATGGAACGCTGATACGTGTGCGTCATCAGCATCGAACAACGGGCACAAGAAGCTGCAGGCGTGGATCTTAAAATGTGCAGAGGAGGCTGCGCCTCAGGAAACTGCTCCCAAGAAGACTACGAAAAAGCATGTTGTGCCCGACAAAGACAACACGGCGGAGCATGATGGCTGCACATCGTCGCTGCACTTCGCCGCTGCAAACGGCGACGAGGCGGCAGTGCGGGCACTGATTAAAGCGGGCGCGGGCGTTGACGTTAAAGTTAACAGCGTGACGCCGCTGGACATGGCCACTGGAATGGGCCATGTGGCGATAGTGCGGGCGCTGATCGAGGCGGGCGCCGATATCAACCACGTGGGGGTTGAGGGCGTGACGCCGCTTTACATGGCCGCTGCGATGGGTCATGAGGCGGTAGCCCTGGTGCTGATTGAAGCGGGCGCAGACGTCAACAAGGCAAAGGATGGCGGCGTCGATGACGGCGTGACGCCGCTTGAAAAAGCCGCTGCGACGGGTCACGCGGAGATAGCGCGGGCGCTTATTGCGGCCGGCGCGGTCGACCCAAGGCAACGAAAAGGTAAAGGACAGTGTTACTAATAGACTACTACGGGATAAAAGATGATATTCTCAACTATAAGGACCATGTTATTGCCAGTATGCCAGACCACTGAGGATAAAAAACTCATTTCAAAAACGTTTTCATTTCAAGTCGTACATGCTCGTCCCGCTTCTCGCCGCGCGCGTTCGTTTCGGGCCGACTTTGTTTAAAATCCGGTACCCCACCGTGGGTACGAACCGCATGAAGTGCCGTAACAGCATGATGGGCTGCTTCGCTAACACGACCTCGTCCAAACCGAACGCCGCGCCCGCGGCGATGCGCCGCGCGGTCCACCCCGCGTCCAACCGTTTTTCCTTTTTCTTCACAACAGTTGATTGTGATGCATCGCTGCCGCCGCCCGCCCCCCCGCCCGCCGCGTCCGTGTCGCAGCTCGATTTCGCCAGCGTCGCGCCGAACACCACCCGCGTCTGTCCCCCCTGCCCCGTCATGATCGGCCCCGGGTGCGCCACTGTTACGCGCACGCCCTTGTCCGCGACTTCGCCTCTTATGGAGTGGCAAAACGCTGCGATTGGGAAAGAAAAAGGTCAGTCTCGAGTCTTGAGTATGGGTGTACTGTATGAGCAAACATTCTGCTTGTGTTGTATGCAGTTGCCCGTAAATGCCAATACGTACCCGCGAGCGCCGCTTTCGTCGCAGCGTACGTGGCTTGCCCGGGCGCCGGGCACTTCACCGCCGCCGACCCTATCGCGCAAATCGTCCCGGTGCGTCGACGAAGCATTGACGGCAGCACCGCTTTGGTAAGCGCAATCGCGCTGAGCGTGTTGATTTCGAACATATCCCGGTCCACCTCTTCCGCGGTGTCCACCGCTGCTGAGCTTTGCGAGCCGCCCGCGACGAGGAACAGGTAATCGATCCCGCCGTGATCGTGTTCGTCGCCCGTCATTGTTTCCGCAATCGCCAGCGCCGCCCGGGTCGCGTCTTGCGCCGCCACCGCGCCTCCCCTTGCGTCAAGCACAACAGCCTTGGATTGCTCAGCGCCCACCGCGTCGCACGCGGCGCACACTTTCCACAAAACGTCTTCGCGTCTGCTGCTGAGAATCAACCGCGCGCCGAGCGACGCGCAGTGCAGCGCTAATTCCTCTCCAAGCCCCTGGCTCGCGCCTGTGATCCACACAACCTTGCCTCGGTACGCGTTCCTTGGGGCGTCGCCAAGGAAACGCACCCACGGGTCGCACTCGCCCACCACGGCGTTGAGAAAGGCAAGGAAAAGCACCAGCGCGGTGACTTGCGCGAGCAACGGCTTGCCGAACGCAGAGGAGAACACGGTTATCGCGACCAAGGCGTACGGCACGACCTCAAACGCGAGTTGCGTGCAGACGCCGAGTTTCACCATGGCGACCGGAGTCACGGAAAGGTCGGGTCTGTGCGCGGAAAGCGGTGGGGTTTTTGAGCCGCGCCTGGGTTCTGGCGAGAGCACGGAGTAACTCCCGTGGCGGCGCGGGGGATAAGGTGGACACGTGCGGTATGCAGTGACAGAGGAGGCATCGGCCGGCGAGAAGAAAAAAGTGCCAGCTTGCCAAAAAAACATACGGTATTCGAAAAAGCGCACGGGATCTCCCCAGACATCACCGCGCGTCGGTCGATCGGCGGCGACCTTTGAGGTGCCCCCGTGGCTCGATCCCGGTGGGGCTTGACGTTGCGCGCGTGACCCATCCAAACGACCTACCTGAAGTGCATGAGTCCGATGCAGGAGGTCGAGTCGGAAGTCGGCGGTTTGGTGTACCAGTCACTCGGCACCGTGGGTTTTTCCCACCCCGAGGAAGCGGCTGCTTTCCCCGTGCCGCCCGGATACGCCAAGCTCGTCGCGGTGTCTTCGAGGTACGGGCTGACCTTGTTCGCGGACCACGCGGGTTTGTGCGTCACAAACACGTCCCGTCTCGCGCAAGTCACCGAGAGTTTAAAGGAAAAGCTCCCAGCCGAGCAGATCGTTCCAGGCAACGACTTTTCCCGGATCCCGCTGAGAGAGATCACGAACGTGAGTTTCTGTCCCGACGAAACCACGGTCGCGGCGGTGTGCGGCGGCACGGTGCACTTGTTCCAAACCAAGGACCTGGCGGACCTAACAACACAGGCGAAGGCGTTCCGGGTGCAGATTTTAGGGGATGACGACGAGTGTGAACTGATTAGAGATCTGCAGTGGCTGGTGGAGTTTCCGTTCGCGTACCTAGCGCTCGTCGCGTCCGAACGCGACACGAAGTGCGAACATGCCAAGCTCGTCGTGGGAAGCGCGATGAGCCTGGACCAGCTCGCGCCCGTTGCGATCGCGGAAGGTGTCCGTGCCTTCGCCGTGGCCAGGGGACCGGATGATGTGGGGGACGAAAACGTTCCAAAATATTCCTTCGGCGAAGGAAAAGGTGCGCTCGCGGCGTGGGCGCCGTTTTCCGGGGGCGTCGTCGTGGCGCGGCTCACGGACGGGGGGTACACCGCGACTATGAAGCACCACGGGGTTGGTCCGTGCGAAGACGGGTCGGTGGATGTCCACGTGGATGGCTTGGCGTTTCTGGTGGGCGAAGAAGGCGCGAACGAAACAACCGCGCTCCTCGCGCTGTGCGTCGATAAGGAGGACCCGGAGTCGCACAGAGCGTTGTGCGTCACCTGTGACACCTCGGACGGTGACACCACACCAAGCGCGGGGTACGACATGCGCGGTGCGTTTGCGATTGACGATGACGAAACGTCTGGGCTGGTGGGGCCGTACGCGCACGCCCGGCGCGTCGGCGCGTGGCGCGTCGCGCTCGCGTCGCACCGCAAGGCGTGGGACAACCAGCTGTGCGCCGTGCGCCCGCCTTCGGCGGATGGTTTAGTCGCCCCCTGCGTCCTGGACGTGGAGGACGACCGGTGCGTCCCGAGCATCCCCCTGGCGGGGGAGGATGAAGACTCGAACTTCGTAGTGGGGTTGGCGCTGGACACGACCGGCGCCGGCGGGCGCATGTTGCACCCGGCGGATAAGTCGCGGCCGCGGCTGCCGCAAGGACCGCTGGTGTTCGTCGCGACCGCGGACGCGCGGCTGAGCGTGATGCGGCTGGGTAACTTGGACGAAGAACTCGCGATGCGGTTCGAAGCATCGAGCGTCAAACCGGCCTTGGCGGAGGTGCCACTGTCACCCGCGCTAGCGGGGTCGCCGGCGCCGGCGCCGCGGCCGTCGCCGCCCGGAAGCGCGGTGAAACCGTCCGGGCGGTTGTGTTTCGAAAGCCCGGCCGCGACGTGGAGAGGATATGCAACGTCGTCACCCACCGCCGCTACCGCGGAACTGAAAATTTCGTCACCCACCGCTGTTCCGGTCAGCACCACCCCCCCCGCCCCGACCAGCGGGTTCGGCGCCGCGTTCCTGGCGAAAGCCAGCGCGGGGTACGCCGCGGCGCAACAGGCGCTGGAGGAGGAGGAGTCGCTTGCGAGCAAAAAGCCAACCCCAACCTTGGTACCCGCCGCGCCTGTGTCGCAGTTCAACTTTGGAGTAGCGGGGTCGTCCGCGAGCGCGTTCGGTACTACCGGCGCTACTACCGCGTTCGGTACTACTCCTACTGCGTTCGGTACCACCGCAGCGGCGAGCACCGCGACCGCGCTGTCGGGTTTCGCGCCGCCCGCGACCACTTCCGCCGGGTTCGGCGCCTCATCGCCTTTCGGCGCGGCGTCCGCGGCGTCTTCATTCGGCGGGTTCGGCCAGACCTCGGGTGCGACCGTACCCGCGTTCGGGACCGCCGCCGCCGACGCCGCCGCCGCCGCCGCGCCCGCGACGTTCACGTTCACGGGCGCCACGGCGACGCCCGTGCCAGTGAAACCCGGAAGCACATTGGTTGGGTTCGGGACGCTGGCCAGCGGCGGGAAGAAGGAAGGGTCGTCGCCGGTTGAGAAAAAAGCAGAGCACGACGGGTCACCGCCGAAAACGCACCCCGCCGTTGCGGATTCGAAACCGGCGGCCGGCGGATTCAACTTTGCAGGCGCCACTACCACGTTCGGAGGCGGCGCTTCTACCGCGGCGCCTTCGCCGTTCGCGTCCGCGCCGAAACTGCCAACCTCGCCGTTCCGCGCGGCCGCGCAGCCCGTGTCAGGCGGGTTCGACTTTGGCGGTGTTGCCACCGCGCCGGTACCAGTCGCGTCATCCTCCGCGCCCGCCCCAGAAGCGTTTTCCTCACCGAAACGAGGCCGCACTTTTAACGAGGCGAACGCCACGCCCTCCGCGTTTGGCGCGACGCCGCCAGGGTTTGGCGCGCCGCCCCCCGCGTTTGGCGCGACGCCGGTACCGGTACATGTTGCCACTCCGACGCCCGCCGTGACCCCCACGCCTGCCATGGCGGCCTTAACCCCGGCGAACACCCCCACGCCCCCCAACGCGCCTCCCAGCACCCCAAACGCGACCCCCCATATGGACGCGGCGAGCGACGCGCACGTGTTGTACGGGTTCCAGCTGTTAGAAGCGGTGCGGGCGGGGGCGCTTGATATCGAGTTGGCGCAGAAACAGCTGCGGGATTTGATGGTATCAGGGACGCCTCCGCCGCCCACGCCGCCGACGACGCGGTCGTCATTGGAAACGACGCCGACGGAAACCACGACGCAACAGAAAACAACACAAAAACCGACCACAAACGTTTTCCAGGAAACGCCCTTCCCCGCCGGGTTCGCGCCCACCAGGGTCGCCGCGTCGCCCTCCGCGTTCGGCAAGGACCCGACGCCCACGTGGGGCGCGACGCTCGCGGCGACGAGGGCGGCTTCGGCGGCGGCGATTTTGCCGTCAACGACCCCACCCGGCACCGACCCCGGCGCCGCTGGTTTGAAGGCGGTGATGGATGACATGCGGTCTTCTTTGGACGAAGCTTCCGCGATGTTGGATGACGTGGTAGGGTTGGTGGACTTGGTGAGCTCCAACGGACGGGCCGGGGGCGCGCCGTTTGGCGCAACCGACGTTACCGACGTGACCAACGAAGCCCAGGCGTTGTCTGTTTTGGTGATGAAAGAAACCGTAGAGGCGGGGAACTTGCGGCCAAAAGTAGCGCAGGTGTGGGCGGAGAACAATCGGGACGAAACCATGAGGGCGGAGCTGGAGTCGCTTTTCGAAAGGGCCGCCGAGGTGGGTATTGCATATCCCAAATTCTGACACACTGTTTTACCGAAGCTGGTGACTGTTCAGACCGATTACGGTGACTGTTGTCCATACATCGTCCAATACACGCGATATCCAGTACTGACACTTTCTTTGGCCCAAAAACAGGACGCGGCGGCGGCGGACACGGAGCGCGAGGCGAGCGCGTCGCGTTTCGCGGAGCGGTCGGCGAGGGCGAACGGCGGGAAGACGAGAGTCGCGTTATCGCGAACGGAACAGCAATGGGGCCCTAATGCGATCGCGGCCGCGAAGGCGCGACCGCTACCGCCCGCGCTGGACCGCATGCGAACTTTGATTGACACGGACGTGTTGCGGTTAACCGCCGCGATGGCGGATTTGGAGAGGGACGTGGAAAAGCGCGAACGCGACGCGCGGCGTTTGAAACAAATGCGTAAAATAGGCGCGGGCCCGGACTTTTCGCAAGAAGGACGACTACCCTGGGGACCGCAGAACGTGAAACGAAGACAAGGCTTGCAGTCCTCTGTAATGAATGACCCTGGGTCCTTACCTGCGTCTCTTTTGAGAAGCGCGGGTGGCGTTTCGGGGTTCGCGGCGCGCGGGTTCGGCGGGCGGGGGTCCGCGAAACGCGGGACGCTTGTTGGAGCGTCTGGCGCGAACATCATCGCCGCTGCTTCCGTTCCCGCGTCGGTACACCACAAGCTCCCCACCTCATCTACTAACAAACCCCCTACCGGTATGGAAGGTACCGCGAAGGAAGAAACCCTGAGAGAACTTGCAAAGCGCCGAGTTTTGATTGACTCGCAAGCCAAGAGGTTGGACGAGCTCATCGCGAAAACTTCTTTGGGTGAAAGTTCGTCAGGGAAAAGGGAGCTTTCGGGGAAACCCGCGTCGCCCGCGACGAGCAACAGCGCGTCATCCCCAGCATCACTCGCGTCGTTTTCGCCCGTCAGAAGAATTCCCAACTTCATGACCCCGGGTGGGTCGCCCGTCACGCCGTTCCGCACGCCGGGGAGCCCCGGGTCCCCGATCGTGGCGTTCCACACCCCGGCGTACGAAGACGTTTTGGATTACGAAAACGAGAGCCCCGCCGGCCGCGGGTTTTCCTCCCCCGTCGGCGCGCGAAGGCTCGCCGCGCCGTCCGACGACGACCTTGTTGAAACCAACCCCGTGGTACGGGCGGTGCTTTCGCGGATTTCGGCGCCGAGGGTCACGAGCACGGTGAAGAAAGAGAAACCGGCGGTTGAGGTACCGGAGCAGACGGAGGTTCCCGTTGCGGTTGCGAAACCGACGCCGACTCCGCCGGAGTTTTCGGAACCAACAGCGTCGACGGCGTCAACCTCGTTCGGCGCCGCGTTCAATGCGAACGCGCGTGCGGGTCACGTCTCAGCCCATGACACGGCACGCGAGGACCGGCCGCAAGCTTCATCTTCCGGTAAGTATTGTCCAATCACCACATTCCGCCGACTGATTGCCCATACAAGACTGACATTTCTTTTTTTACAATCAGGGCAACGGAGAACGGTATCGCACCAAGCGCCGAGCGGGTTCGGGGGCGGACAAAGTCTTCCCGACGCGAAGGCGGGTGGTTTTTCGTTCGGCACCGCGACGGCGTCGTCTTCGTCCTCGTCATCAACATCAACGGCCAGCGCGTTCGGAAACGCACCGCCTGCGACGTCTTTTTCTTCTTTCGGAGCCGTGCCCGCGTTTGCGCCCGCGTTCAGCATCGGCGGAGCGGCCACGACCGCGGCGCCCGCGGCAGTTACGTTTTCCTTCGCGCCGCCTACGCAGGCAGTTACAGAAACGGTTTCAGAAACGGCTCCCGCGAAACCGCCACCCGCGGACGGCTTTTCCTTCGGCGGCGCCTCCACCGCGTCGCCGTTCGGGACGACTACCACTACGTCAAGTGACAAACCCGCGTTTTCCTTCCCCGCCGGGGGGGGAGGGTTCTCGTTTGCCGGCGCGGAGAAGAAGACGGACGACGCGGAAACAACACCGGCGCCGGCCAAGTTTTCCTTCGCGCCCGCGGAGACCGAGGCGGCTTCCAAGACAACGGAAGCAAAGGAAGCTTCTTCTGGTGCTTTGAAAGAAGCAGAAGCTGAAAAGGCGCAGGCGCCGAAACCGGGTGGGTTTGGCGCTGCTTTTCTGGCGAAAGCAAGCGCCGGGTACGCGGCGGCGCAAGACGCGCTTCAAGAGGACCTGGACAAAGCCGCGAAGCCTCCCCCCGCGTCTTCCGCGCCCGCGTTCGGCGCGGCGCCCACGAGTGCGACCACGTTTTCGTTCGGCGGCGCCGACGCGTCCCCGGGGTTCACGCTACCTGTCACGACTAGCAACTCCGCGTTCGGGGTGGCGGCTGGCACGACGGCTAGCTCGACGACGTCCACCACGGCGGCGTCGACGACGACACCCTCGGCGACGACGACGTCTTCGGTTCCCGCGTTCGGCGCCGCGCTGTCGACGTCGACGTTTACGTTTTCGTCCTCCTTAGCGGCGACGGCGTCTGCGGCGGTGTCGCCCGCGACGGCCCCGGCGGCTTTGTTACTGGCTGCTTCGCAACCAGCTGCTTCGTCTCCAGCCGCGTCTCTGGCGGCTTCGTCCGCGGCCGCGTTTGCGGTGTCATTACCCGCGGCGGCAACGCCCGTTTCCCCTCCCGCGTCTCCCGTCGCGGTACCGGACGCGCCGTCAACGCCCCCGGCGGCGAAACCCACAGCGCCCGTTCCGAAAACCGGCGGGTTCAGCAGCGCGTTTCTCGCGAAAGCAAGCACGGGGTACGCGCAGGCGCAGGCGTCGCTGCAGGATGATTTGGACAAAGTTGGTGGCGGCGGCGGCGCTTCGCCGAAAGCCGCCGCTTCGACGGTGACGTCGCCGTTCGGCGCGCCCGCCGGCGTTTCTGCAACCGCGTCGCCGTTCGGCGCCCCCGCCGCGGTCACCGGCGCGTTTGGAAGCACCACCGCGTTCGCGACTCCCGCGAAAACCACCGGGTTCGGCGGGTTCGGCGCGTCCGCGGCCACGGCGATTGCGACGCCGTCCGCGTTTGGCGCAGCGGCGAGCTCGGCGAGCGCGTCGCCTTTCGGCGCGGCGACCGCAACGACGGGCGGCGTCGCCGCCGGGTTTGGCAGTTTCGGTTTGGGCGGCGGGTCAGCGGCGTCGCCTTCGGGCGGCGGTGCCGGCGCGAGTCCCTTCGGGAAAGGAATGCCAGCGTCGTCTGCCGGCGGCGCGTTCGGGACGCCCGCGGCGGTCGGGACGACGACCGGCGCGTTCGGCACGCCCGCGGCAACCTCACCCGGCGGCGCGTTCGGCGCGTCAAATCCGGTGGGTAACGCCTCGCCGTTCGGCGGCGGCGCGTTTGGAGACGCGCGCACAGGCGGGAACGCGTTCGGAGCTACACAGTCCACCCCATCCGCGTTTGGCGCTGCAGCGTCCGGCGCCCCGTCCGCGTTCGGCGCTGCGCAGTCCGCCTCCAGCGCGTTCGGCCAAGCCGGTGTTTCCCCCGGCTCGGCGTTCGGCAAGCCCAGCGGGCTCGGCGCGGGCGCGCCCGCGCCGTTCGGCGGCGGTCTGGCCCCCGCTCAAGGGCAGTCCGCGTTCGGCCAGCGCACCGCCGGGTTCGGGCAATCCGCGCCGATCGGCACTCCCGCGAGCGCTTCCGCGTTCGGCGCGAACAGCAGCCCCTCCTCCGCCTTCGGCGCCAAGGCGACCGGCGTCGGCACGGGGGGTGGCTTCGGGGCGTTCGCCACGCAGGGCGGAGGCTTCGGCGCCGCTGCCGCGGCGCAAGGCGCGAGTCCCTTCGGCCAAGCCGCGGCGGCGGGCGGAGGCTTCGGCGCCGCCGCGTCGGGTGGCGGCGGCTTTGGCGGCGCCGCATCTGGTGGCGGCGGGTTCGGCGGCGCCGCGTCGGGTGGCGGCGGTTTCGGCCAAGCCTCTCCCGGCGGCTTCGGCCAGCCCGTCTCGCCGTCCGGGTTTGGCCAGCCGTTATCCGGCGGGTCGCCTTTCGGGACGCAACGCGGCCAAAACCAAAGCGCAGGGTCCGGTTTCGGACAACCCACGAGCGCGGGCGGTTCTTCTTTCGGGGGCGGCGGTACCAGCGGCGGCGGTTCTTCTTTCGGGAGTGGTGGTGCGACCGGAAGTCCTTTCGGGAGCGGCGGTGGTAACATGACCGGAAGTCCTTTCGGGGGCGGCGGTAGTAACAATGCGAGTCCTTTCGGGCAACAAGCTGTGAGTGGAAGTCCTTTCGGGCAGCAAAACGGGCAGAACGGCGGGTTCGGCGGACA
>Ga0307488_10004974_pt1 | contig 11030 bp, 8 predicted proteins | sample SB02metaG_FD_202248 | JGI IMG/M metagenome (GOLD analysis project Ga0307488, IMG submission 202248) | Sea-ice brine microbial communities from Beaufort Sea near Barrow, Alaska, United States - SB 0.2 | ecosystem: Environmental > Aquatic > Marine > Coastal | place: USA: Alaska | collected 2017-05-06
CACAGTATCCGAGAACGTGCCACGAAAAGGCTATAGATCGTTCCCTCACTCTTTAGGCGACCACAAATGAACAGGTATAGCCCTGCCAGTATTACGAGTATTCCGGAGATAATGTGCGGCATTGTTATTTTGATTGGTTGGTGTTTCTAGTTCCCGCCTACGGGTTGTCTTGGTTGTAGCTCAAATACTAGGAGCAACGATTGAATCCGCGATTACAAATTCGGAGCCAGTTTGGAAGAACTCAGTATTTTTAGCCGAACACGCAGTTATCCAACGTTTACAAATTTCATTGAATGCACAGAAAGCATGACATGAGCGTTCGATGAATCAAGAGAAATTGGGCCCGATCCCAGTGCGGGCGGGCAGAAGTCGCGGCCAATCGAAGCTCTTCGCCACGAACCAACAGGGTATGCTCAACGAATCAACAGGGTACGTTCGAAAAGCCATTTCGAACCAATAGGGCATGTTCGATGAACAGACCCTGTTGGTTCGTGAAACAGGAAAATTACCCCGCGACTCTTTCGAGCCACGCAAAGACATCCCGTATTTCCTCTTCGAAAACGGAATGCTCCAGACCGGGATAAATTTTGATCGTGGGGCTGAAACTCCGGCCGTTCAAATCTTTAACCGCATCCTGCGTAGCTGAAACAGGCACCAAGGGATCGTCAGTGCCGTGAAAAAGCCCAATCGGTAGTTCGGCTGTTTTTTCGGGACAGGGATGTTCGTCAGATGCGAGCAGATACCCGGACATCATGAGAATTCCGACGATGGAGCCCTGATTGCGAAGCCCAACATGCAAAGCCATCGCCGCTCCCTGGGAAAATCCAGCGAGCACAATTTTTCCCGCCGTTTCTTGCTCCATCAATGCCTCAATTGCCTTCTGACTCGTCGCGACGCTTGCCCAATCCACTTCGCGAGGCTGGCTCATGTCGAGGATGTCATACCAAGCCGGCATCACCATTCCCATATTGATCGTGACTGGAATCGACGGCGCATGAGGAAGAATAAAGCGCCATTTCCGGGGCTCGGCCGCGCGGCTCATTGCTTCAGCCACATCTGCAAAATCATGACCGTTGGCACCCAAGCCATGCATTAACAAAACAGTCAGTTCGGCGTCCTCGCGCGAGGCACCAAATTCCAAACAAGGGAGCAAATCCTGAGATTTCATGGGGACCAATACTCAGCAAGCCGCCGACAACCAGCAGAATTTCGACCCGCCCCTGCGCGATTGTGTGTGAAACTTGGGGTAACGAATCTTGAAACTCGGGTAATTCCTTTCCACGATCCCACATCCATGAAATCTTTCGTCACCCTTCTCGCTGCAGTTTTGCTATCAGGATTGCCTCTTGAGTCTTCAAAAGCAGCTACCGCTGAAAAACCAAATGTCATTCTCATCATGACGGATGATCAGGGCTACGGCGATTTAGCGTGTCACGGCAACCCTGTTTTGAAAACGCCAAATATCGATAGGCTTCACGGAGAGTCGATTCGATTCACTGATTTCCACGTCAGCTCCTATTGCACCCCAACACGCGCTGCGTTGATGACGGGGCGCCACCCGGGACGAACGGGCGCTTATCGCACCAGCGCGGGAAGAACGATGCTGCACACGGATGAGAAAACGATTGCGAATGTCTTTTCCGAAAATGGCTATCGCACGGGAATGGTTGGTAAATGGCACCTCGGCGACAACGCCCCACACCGCCCGCAGGATCGGGGGTTTCAGGACGTCGTCTGGCATCGCTGTGGCGGCATCGGGCAAGCGTCGGACTACTGGGGTAACACCTATTTCAACGATACCTACGAACGAAACGGGAAATTCGAGAAGTTTGAGGGCTACTGCACGGATGTATTTTTCGCCGAGTCGATGCGTTTTGTGGAAGAGAACCAAACTCAGCCGTTTTTCCTCTATCTCGCGCCGAATGCGCCACATGGCCCTTATCGCGTCGACGAAAAATGGGCCGAGCCGTATCGCAAAGACATCCCGTGGGGCGGCGGCGCTCAGTTCTACGGCATGGTGGAAAACATCGATCACAATGTCGGGCTGCTCCGCGCCAAACTGGACGAACTGGGCCTCGCGGAAAACACGATTTTCATTTTCATGACGGACAATGGAACCGCCAACGGCGCGAAGTTTGAAGGGCTCACCTCCGAAGCAAAACAAGGCTACAACGCCGGAATGCGAGGCAAGAAGTCATCCGTATACGAAGGCGGTCACCGCGTTCCGTTCTTTATTCACTGGCCAAAAGGAAATCTCGTCGGTGGTCGTGATGTGAAATCGATCTCAGCCCACATCGATGTATTACCAACGCTCGCGGAGCTCTGTGGGTTGCCGGTTTCAAAAGCCCACAACCCGGATGGAATCTCGTTTACGGCCCAGTTAAACAATCCGGAAGCGCCCGCTCACCGGGATCATCACATCGTACAATTCCAGGGAGGCCCGCACTTTAGAGAATCTCCCAAAGCGTGGTCGTATACCTGCGTATTGAAAGACAGCTGGCGTTTAATCGACGGAAAAGAGCTCTATGACATCGCAAAAGATCCCGCGCAGCAAAACGACGTTGCGACGGACCACCCTGCTGTCGTGAAAGAACTGCGAGCGCTCTACACTCCCTTTTGGGAATCCATCTCACCACGAATGACGCCGGTTTCGATTGATTTAGGAAATGATGCGGAGAATCCCACTGTGCTGTGTTCGCAGGATTGGTATACGCCCACAGGCAACCCGCCGTGGAATTTCAACGAGATTAAGAAACTCCCCCGGAAAACCTTCCCGTGGATGGTGAACGTTAAAAAGGCGGGGCGATATCGCCTGACGCTCCGACAGTTTCCCATTGAAGCCGATAAACCGGTAATTGCGGAACGCGCTATAGTTCAGATTGCAGACATCGAAATGGAATCCGAAGTTGCGGTCGGCAGCAAAGGCGTTGTTTTTGAAATGAATCTGCCTGCTGGAAAAACCGAACTGAATACCTGGCTTTTTGACAATAACGGAAAGGCCGGCGGCGCTTATTTCACCGAGGTAGAAGCTCTCTAAATCACAGAATCTGAACCAACCTATTTTTTATGAAAAGACTCCCAACATTTCTAACTAGCTCAGCGCTCGCGCTGTTGAGTTTTTCGGTTATCACCGCTCAAGCCCAAACCCCATGGGTCATCGACTCCCAGAAAGAATGGACCGCTGCCTCGGCAAAAAGCGAAGCTCTTGAAATCGTCGACGGAACGGCTTCTCCAACGGCGGAAAAAGCGACTTTTCTGAGCACGCTGAAGACTTTCGATAAAAAGCAGTCAGCAGCTTCGATTACGATCAAGCAGTCGCCAATTTGGCAAAACTGGAACCCCATTCCGAATTTGGGACCTCAAAATCTCGGAGACGCTCCCGTGCTTCTCACCAAAGGACCGAAGGACTATTGGATGTTTGGCCGTTACAGCAAGCCGCGCCCCCGGAAACAAAAGGGTAAGCAAAAAGGCAAAGCCGCTCCGTTTGTGGCTGAAGCCGCCGAGCTTGAAGGATTTGACATTCCACTCGTAACCACTCCTTTTCCAAATCAATTCAACGCCCCCGGCGGACTGAAGCCGAACAAAGGCGGCTACAACGCGTGGCAGAGTCGCGACATGGTGAACTGGATTCACCATGGCCCCGTTACCGAGGGATTTTCCAAATGGGTCACCAGCGCCGAATACATCGACGGCAAAACGCTGATCTATTACGATTTCCCGAACGACCAGGACCCCCATGTCTACGTCGACAGCGATTTGACTGATGGTGAGCCGGGCGATAACAAAGGCATGGCGGTTAAAGATCCGTCCCACGGTTCTGATGCCGGATTCATTCGTGATCTGGATGGGAATGTGCATGTGATTATCGAAGATTGGAGTCCAATTTCAGCGAACAAACGTTCGTGGGATTCTCCGCTCGCCGGTCACGCCGTCAGTCCGAATGGGATCGATGGATTTGTCTTCAAAAAACCTGCCGTCGACAACCGAACCAAGCCGACTGGAAAAATGGCGACCTACAACCACCCGCATTGGGCAAAAGAAGATCCCGACAATTACAAAACCAACGTTGCTGAATACGAAATCCACGAACCGGAGCAGGAAGCCTACGGAGATTGGGCCGCGATTTCAGTTGGTGGACAGTATTATCTCTTCGGTGATTACGATCCCGCCGGCGGCCATCAGATGAGCGTTGGATGGTTCACCTCATCGAGCCTCGACGAACAATTTCAGTGGTGCGACCATATTGGAAACGGCCATCCCGATCCTGACATCTGCTTTGCCGAAGGAAAATTCTATCTCGCTACTCAGCAAAAAACCGACTTTACGAGCCCTGGACCATGGGTAGAAAATGTCGAGGTTCGCGTCGGGGTTGATACTGACAATGACAAAAAGATCGATGAGTGGACCGATTGGCAGGCTGTTAAAGAGTCCTACGATTACATCGAAGGATTCTCAAAACAGGTCGCCACGACTCCTGCAAAGCTCGACGTTTCAAGCCTTCCCGAAGGTTTCGGATTTCAATTTGAGTGCCGCCTGACGGATACGACCGAAAACAAGTCCAAGCCGATGCTCGATCGGATTGAGCTAAGCTTCGGTGATTCGAAGTAGCATTGCTCCACTTCTACGATCGAACAGGGTTGATTTACCGATCATACCCTGTTCGATCGAAACGGCCTCACGATCCAAAAGGGCAAGTTCATCGAACGGACCCTATTGAGGCTGTCGGAAAAACCAAGCTGAGCGCAAATTTTGTTAAAGGCGTCGCTCTGCGACGACTTTCGGTGATTTTTCCGACAACCTCCATTAGATCGTTTTTTATATCTGCCGATAATGCGATAGCCACATTCTGAGTTTTCGTCTAAAAACCAGACTCATGAAACACGCTATCACTCTGGCTTCGCTAATCGTCGCGGCCCTTTTCCTTCCCTTTTCTGCAAATGCGGATGCCGTTCGTCCCAACGTGATCCTTATTTTCATTGATGACATGGGCTACGGCGATGTCGGATTCAACGGCGCGACCGTTCCGAAAACGCCGAATCTTGATCAGATGGCGGCTGAAGGAATGAAGTTTACTGATTTTTACGTCGGGTGTGCCGTTTGCACCGGATCGCGAACAGCCCTGATGACCGGCACGCATTATCAACGCCTCAGCATGCCGGCCGTCCTTTTTCCCAACAGTTCAAATGGATTGCACCCTGATGAAGTCACGTTGGCTGATATGACCAAGGCAGCGGGTTATCGGACTGCCTGTGTCGGAAAATGGCACCTCGGCCACCTGCATCCGTGTTTACCGACTGATCAGGGCTTCGAGTCTTACTATGGAATTCCCTACAGCAACGATATGTGGATCGATCCGGCCAACAAACTGGCCGCAGACATCATCCTGCGCAAAGGACTTACGCTCGAAGAAGTTAAAGCCGGTCATCGCCAAAGGAACGACGTCCCACTTTTCCGAAATGACGAAGTGATCGAATACCCTACCGATCAGTCCACGGTTACGAAGCGCTACACCGAAAAAGCGATCGAATTCATCACCAAAACCGGAGATGACGCTGACAAACCGTTTTTCCTATATCTACCGCACACCATGGTACACCTGCCGCTCGCGGTGTCGGAGGCTTTTAATGACCCAAACAAAACACTGATCACCAATGCGATCGAAGAAGTTGATTGGTCAGTCGGTGAAATTCTAAAAACCGTGAAAGACGTTGGAATTTCTGACAACACGCTCGTCATTTTCACTAGCGACAATGGAGCAGCGGTTGGTTCATCTCTCCCCCTTCGCGCGAAAAAAGGCAGCGTTTATGATGGCGGAATCCGCGAGCCAACTCTGATGTGGTGGCCGGGGGAAATCCCTGCAGGAGCTGTTTGTTCTGAAGTTGCCGCGTCGATCGACATCATGCCCACACTGGTTGGCCTTAGCGGCGGGAAAATGCCGGAACGCCAGATCGATGGCAAAGACATCTGGCCACTGATCAGCGGTGTTGAGGACGCCAAAAGCCCACATGAAGCCTACGTCCTGATGCATGGCCCCGGAACCGTTCGCAGCGGAAAATGGAAATTTTACCCGTGGCAGGAAGGAAAAAGCAAACGCGATTGGAGCAGCAAAAATCAGAAGAAGGACCAGAATTTCTCTGAATTCCCCGTGCAGCTCTACGATACGATTGCAGATATCAGCGAAACCACGAACGTTGCGGAAACAAATCCTGAATTAGTGGCAAAACTACAAGCCGCTTACGATGCGCATGTGACTGAACTGGAGGCCAATAAGCGCCCTACCGCAAAGTTGATCCGACCGGACGGCAGCGTCTCATCCGAGCGCCCTGGAGGCCCAAAACAGAAGAAGAAGCCTCAGCCAAAAGGGAAAGGCAAGGGCAAGAGCAACGGGAAAGCCGCGAAGTAGTGATTGGTTGAGTGGATGCGTAACTTTTCGCAAGTTCCGCTGCACGGGGGGGTGATGTCGTGGAATCTTAACCAGATTTCAGGGTGCTTCGTGAATTCAAGCAATTGAATCGGCCTTTGATGGTGGTGAAGCCGATTTTCGGAGACAAAGGCTCTCCCGATTGGATCAGCACCTCGTGAGCAAGACAGGTCAGACTCCTGATTCGAAGAAGGTCGCGGCCGCGCACCTCCACCTAATTTTGGAAGAAATCCGAAATCTGAAAGGATTCCCTCCTCCAGCTCAAGGTTGCGGCCCTCCAACCGAGCCTGCTCAGCGCTCTTCATTTCTAAAAATTTCCAATGAGCGGACTTCCGACTGCATCCTCACGGCTCAATAAGCTTTTAAAAACCTCATCGCCAGTCAATTCTTCGTCAAATAAAAATAAAGTTGCAGCAACGGACTGAAAATTAACGCATTATCGATATCACTTGGCGTTTCATTTTGAATTTATTAAAAATTAAAACTTCATAAATATAATTTACCCCGTATTATTTTAAATTTATAATTATATTCAAAAATTATCATAAATTTATAAATGGGGCGTATTTTTGGTTTTATGGGCATCCTTTGCCTGATTTTGATTGGGGTTTCTTCGCGATTCCCTTATTTGTTTCGCGAACTCACAACGGCCGTGGAGCGAGGTCGTTTTGAGCTGACTGAACCTAACCGAAAGCAGTTTCTTGCGGAAACCTTGCAGGAAGTTAATCGGCTCAGAACTCCACTTTCTTTAAAACCGATGTCGGTTGATCGGGATATTCAGGATGCGCTGACTAATGTGTTAAACCTTCAGAACGATCCCGATGAGCTAGTTTTGCAGGATCTCTTCACTCACCTTCATGATCGCTTCCCAGGAGCTCAATTTCTTTCAGCCAATGTTTCGCACAGCCTTACCGACGTCGGCTTGATCGAATCGATCGCAATGTGGGAGGACGTGACGAGCTCAGACTACGAATCAATCAGCTCGGTGCTTTTCGTAAACGGGCACCGGCTCGGTTGCATTTCAGTTCTGGCAAAGCGCCTCCCGGAGTTCAATGTCACCGCAGCCAACAAGCTAGGTGGTCGGTATTTCAATCGATGCCCGCATTGCAAGCTGACCCACGCGGTTGAGCTGAACAAGAAGTCGCGCACGCTGGTTTTGGCCTGCCCTGATTGCAACCAGGCCTACGACGTCCTTGCTGCCGATACGCATGGAGAATTCTACCGTGCAAATGACTTCCTCCTCGGATTCAAACTTCCCCATGTTGTTGGAATTGATGAAGACGAAATGAGCGAGCCTTCTGAAAAGCTGCTGCTTCACATTTGGCGGACCGTGGTTAATCATTGCGAATATCAGAATGATGCCAGTCGCACCGCTCAGCGTGAAGCGTGGAAAACTCCGGATCAGACCTGGTTGGAACGGGCCGGCGATTGCGAGGACACCTCCATTTTGCTAGTTGATTCCCTGATTTCAGCCGGATTTGAAGCTCGTGTCGCTGTTGGCTGGAATACGCAGATTGGTCAGCATGCGTGGTGTGTCGCGAAAGTCGGCAACAAGCAGTATGTGATGGAATCAACGATTCAGGACGGCAAGAACGTGCGGCTACTCAGCGCAGTCGACGCGGCAGCCGAATATAGTCCCGAACAAATTTTTGACCGCGATCATCTCTATTTTCGAACGACGGCGAAGGAGATGACCCTCAACGATTATTGGGGTGATAAAACGTGGACGGCTGTTGAATTTCTGGAGCAAGCGCCGATTACACGGGTTGATCCTGAAACAATCGGAGCCAACTGAGTGCTGTCGAATTGACTCAAAGGTCGGCTTTTTTGGGCCGAAACAGGAGGCAGAACAGCACCAGCACGACAACGAGGTAGCCTGCCGGAATCAGCCAGAATCCCTTCCAGGCGCTAAACGATGAGCCATCGGTCATGGCTTTGTTGTAGAGGTATCCCGCAAAAAGCTGGGAGCTGATTAAAAATCCGATTCCCTGAGTCACCACGGTGAGTAGTCCCTGAGCTTGCGCGCGAACGTTTTCGCCCACGTTTTTGTCCACATACAAATAGCCGGAGATAAACACGAAATCGTAAGCGAAGCCATGCAGAATGACCGCTCCGAACAACAACGGAAATGCGGCCGATGAGGGCTCGGTCAACTGACCGGCAACCAACCCGCCCTCGGCCATTCCTCCCGCCGCGAACGAGAACAATACATAGCGAATCACCCAGCAGCTCATTCCGATGATCATGGTCCATTTGATTCCGAATTTACGGATAAAAACAGGTAAGATGAACGCCAGCACAACGAGTTCCGCCATCTGGCCATAGGTCAAAAATCCCGCGGCACCTTTGATTCCGGATTCAGCAAGAAACGTCCCGCCGTTCGCCCAATACGGCATCATTGCAATCGCTGCGAGAAAGGAAGCGATGATGAAAAATGCGAACGCTGGCTTTCGAAAATACGGAAATGTTTGCACCCCGAAGATGTCCCCAACCGACAACGGTTCGCCCTTCCCTGCCGGTGGCGTTTTCGGCATGAAAAATGAATACACACCCACCACAACCGCGGCAATCCCGGCCACGTAAAACTGAATTACTGATGTGTCTGCTTGGAGACCTCTGCTGATGAAAAGCCCGGCGACAATCCAACCGAGCGTCGCAAAAATCCGCACGATCGGATAGTCCTTCTCCGAATTTGCGAGATGCTTCAGACAAATCGTATTCGAAAGTCCCAAGGTCGGCATGAAACAGAGCGCGTGGACCAAAAGGATGATGATGAAAATCTCGGGCGTCTCTGCCGATGCAAACTGCGGGGCGATCGCGATGGCAATTCCAGACAGGATCAGCAAAATTCCCTGAAGCCGTTCCGCATTCATAAAACGGTCAGCAAACACACCCATGAAGAACGGCGTGATGATCGCTGCGATCGGCGTTGTCGAATACGCCCAGCCGATGAATTCGGCCATTCCCGCTTGATTCATGAAAATCCCGACGGATGCGAACCACGCTCCCCAGGTGAAAAACAGCAGGAACATCATGACGCTCAGATTGATGAAGAGCCCCATCGAGGATTTTTTTGCAACGGACATAAACAGGAGCCTGCCATTTTCTGAGATCAAAAATCAAGCAAACTCTCACCGCGATTCTTTCCGATCACGTATTTCCATAACGAATGGCTGCATCCCTTTTTTCACGATCCAACCCTATTGATTCGATGAACAGACCCTCTTGGTTCGTAGGACTGGGACACGGATCCAAATACCCGCCCGATTGAAAAATGATTCACGTTTCTACTAAGAATTCGCTGGCTGAAGTGTCTTTAGTTATAATGACAGCACACTTTTCGAAAACAAATTGGATGATAGCGGTAATCATTTTCACATTGAGTGCCGAGCTCAAGGCCAATAACCCTGCTGATCCGCCAATCACTGCCTTGGATGAACCGAAGGCAGAAAAAGTGGTGTTCGATGATGCAACGCGAACCAAACCGATCGTCTTGAAATCAGCAGACGATGCAGCTAAATATTTCAATAAAGCCGAACTGGCGAAGCTCACCAAAGCAGTCGATTTCAAAAACCGATTCCTCCTGATTTTTGCATGGCACGGCTCCGGTCAGGATCAGATGGACTTCTCGGTGAGTGAGTCCAACCCCGAACAAATTATTTTTAAAGTCAAGCCGGGCAGGACACGAGATCTACGCCCGCATATCGTCATTTACTCACTTCGATCGAATGTGGTCTGGAGTGCGAAATGAGCCTCAGCCTAATTGCCGCCTTTGGTTTTCTTGGAATTGGTAACTGCTGAAGAATCGAGACGGAGATGAGTTAGACCAACTAAAAACAGAAGGCAATATCAGACGATAGAAGATCCGTCTGTTGAACAGGATCTGGAGGTAAAACACCCTTCCTCACTCGGCCTTCTTCACCTGCATAAAATTGAAGTGGCGGCTCTCGATGTAACCACCGATTCGCCAGACGTAGTCGCGCTCCATCGACGCTGAGATGGCTTCGGAAAAACGATACATCACGTCGTAAACGGGCATATCAAACAGACTGAGTGAGATCTTCTTTTTCGTCGATAAATAGGTTTCGCGAACGGGCCCGCTGTAGACCATGGCGTGGGCGAATCCGTTTGGCTCGGTGACATCACGCCCGAGTTTGAAAAGCGCTTCGCCTATCACCGTTGGCGGCATGATCAGCATATTTTGTCGCGAAAATCATTGGTCGCGGGAACCACTCCAAGACGGTTGTCACCTTCCCAAATCCGGTAGCGGGTATCTTTGGTGATCGCGACTTTCAGGAGATCGTGAACAACGAGCGGCTCTTCGGTTTTGAGATCAAACCGCACTTCGTGGCAATGAAAAACGGTCGCGAGCTGTTTGGGAGTCTCTTTCTCGGTCTTCGGCGCCAGGTCCAGCCACCATTTTTCACGCTTGTTCAACGTCTCGACATTCTGTTTGCCAATGGTATCGAGAACTTTTTGATACGAAATCCCATCATCCCACGTCGCGGGGTATTCTTCGAAATTCAAGGGAGCACCTTTCTTCTGAAGGAAATCAATGAGCTCCCGCATTGAGATGTCAGATTTTTCGAAGGGAGCAATGACCTGAGGT